>Ga0247837_1000323_pt1 | contig 100341 bp, 71 predicted proteins | sample LaCtaG_2_FD_187115 | JGI IMG/M metagenome (GOLD analysis project Ga0247837, IMG submission 187115) | Freshwater microbial communities from meromictic Lake La Cruz, Castile-La Mancha, Spain - LaCruzMarch2015_14.5m | ecosystem: Environmental > Aquatic > Freshwater > Lake | place: Spain... | reverse complement strand
TCTGGCCCTATGTTCACTCTTCAGTCCCAACTTAGTCGCCATCTCCACTAATGCCCAGCCCTCTCCAGGCCCGCTACCTAATTATCGTGCGAATGGCTGCAAGCGCTTATAACCTTACACAGCAGACTAGTCTATGGTCCAAGGTAAGGCGAGGAATCAGCAGTGGAGCCCTGGGAAGTCGCTTCCAGTCGCTCCTTACCCACCAAGGTAAGCAGGTTCCTGCACTTCTTCTGTCTCCCTAGCATAGCCAGCTTGGGCGCAGGCGAAGCGCCTTCCTCTGTGCAGGAGGTTTCTGTGCACTGGTCCACTGGAAGCGATGGAGACGTCACGTCTTCCATTCTGATTATATGGGCAGGAAACGAATCAGCGTAGGTATCGAGGCGCAGTGACCTAGAAGGCTGTATTGGTCTTTTACCTTCTGTAAAGCACTGTTACTCGTCATTAGTATTCTCTCAGTTTCGTAGAATCCGCCTTCACGCAACTAATTGAAGATTCGAAAGCTTGATGAAACATCGAGGCTTGTGGAAATAAGGCACTGCATGGAGGTATGAAGGCCGGTTGCTGTCGCTGCATAGGCCTTCTGGACGACATGCTAAAAGCATACAAAGCAGCCTAGAGATGCAGTGCTCATTGGCTGAAAGCACGTCCTCCTTAGATAAAGGGGAAAGCACTGGCTAGGCTAGACTAAGAAGAGAGTGGTGAGCAAGAGGCAAGAAGCCAGGCTTTCCGCGAGTTGTCGGTAGAGGACATAGTACGGCTGGAAGATGGAGAGAACGCAGCTTTCAGCCTGGTACAGTTGTGGGTAGTACCAATAGCGATAGGCGAAGTACGCCAATTCCGCATAGTCCGCTGCGTCCCAGAACAGCTCTGCACAGCGCAGACTCCATCTCCTGTTCACGTGACATTGCGTGATGGCAGTGGAGTTCACCCATTGCTGTAGCTTTTGGTAGTACTGGACTGCTATTTCGTCTCCTGGGAACAGGCCGCAGTAGGCGGTTCCATTCATATTCATCCCACATTGGCATTCAGTGTAAAGGGATAAACTGAAGTTGCCATATGAGTAATGCGAATTTGTGCAGTCTAAGTGTGTAGTGCAGGGCTGGGGCGGGTCTCCTGTGGAGTTGAGAGCCTTCAAACAGACGCTCCCATAACACATCACCCCCGCACAGAAGTTGCTCCAGCCATAGTTCCCCCCCGTAGGTGCACATCTATCTATGGCGTCCCCTTCCTGCTGTCGGAAGTAGGGCGTGCACACAGTGTTATTGCACCCTGCATTGTTGATGCAGTCACTGTCCTGCTGGCACTTGTTGCCTACAGTTAAGGGCAACTCACACCTATTGAGGTGAGCCTCTCCCACAGGTCTGCAGGTTAAACCCGCATTACAGTCCTCTGGTTCGCTGCAAAATGATGCAGTGCTGTTGGCGATGCATAAGCCTTCCTCACATAGTCCATAGACACAGGTCGAGTCTCCAGTGCAGGGCTCACCCGGGTAGGCGGTTTGAGCGTTGCTAGGACCTAAAGGTAGACAGAAACTGTCACTTTCGTAGACAGCAGGACAGTAGGTGAGTCCACTAGTGGAGTTGCAGGGCTGGACATAGTACGTGTCCCCCTCGTAGAGCACACACTGGTCTGGCTCTAGCTCTGTGTTGACAGCTTGAGAGGGATCGTTGCAGACGTACTTGGGACAGGACATGGCCGCAGTGCTGCCTAGCGCCAGCAGGAGAACCCATGGAAGAGCCATTTATGTGGCCAGTCACTAGCTGAAGCGGTACCCTTGTCCCAGCCTTGCAGGCAGAGTAGTGGGCAGCCACAACTGCTTATTCGCTCTCATCGACCTGAGAAACGTCCTCAGTCCATACGCCTGCTGTACTACCTCACCGTCACTACCCTCTGCAAAGCGCAGTTCCTCTGCACTAAAGCCGCCCAAAGTCCCACTCAAAGCCTGCAGCAAAGTGCGCAAAACACTCACTTGGTTGTCAATCAATCTCCGCTGTTGGACGCAGTATAGAGCTACAAGGGAGGACTTCGAGCCTGGGAGCAGGGAACGGAGCTGGGCTAGGTCCTGGGCAGGACTGGGATATCTGTGACTTGCGATCTCTTCGAGTAGAGAAATCGCCTCTAAAACCGCTTCTTTCTCTATCTCTTTCAGTGTGGGACTGCAGGAAAACAGCGATTCTGCCTCTGGATGCTCTGCTTTGTAGGCCGCCACCAGTGGACGTCTGCAGTAAGTCAGGAGCTGTTCATTCAATTTCCCCAATTTCAGCTTAATTAGCGTAAAAATCGTCCTTTTGAAGTGTTTTTCACTGACAACTGTCCTAATATCCGTCTCATCCGGCACTCCCCTCCTACCACTCACCACAGGACTCCACAACTGCACAACACAAGAGTCCCTGAAGCACCTAGGCAGCAGAAACCCGTAATATGTGAGTAAGTCTGTGTTATTCAGTCGGCCGTAGCAGTTAAAGACCTGCGCATTGGGCAGAACTGTGCTGTGGCGAGTGCCCAGCACGAAGAATTGGCTGGGGTCGAGAGGCGGGTCGGGGGCACTGTCCTCTTCGGCTTCCTCCTCAGAGGAAGTACCAGAGGAAGCGCTGGAGGCAGGGAAAGAAGCAGCAGAGTCTCCGTCCGAACTGCTGTCTATTCCCTGCAGAAGCACCTCAACATCATCATAAGAACGCACATTCTCCAGTGTGCCGTGTGAGGCCAAGTACCTGCTCAACCGACTTCCAGGCTCCTTTCCCTGCACAACCACAGGCTCCACTGGGTCTTCAGCAGGAGCGAAAAAGTCCGAACAGTCCAATTCCTCCTGAAGTGGTCCCTTCGCAGGGTCGAATTCAGCATAAGCGATAGAGACTTCGGAGTGGTTGAGACTGTCAGCGAAGGGAATGAGCATGCCTCCCTTCCAGGCGAAGCTGCGGGAGGCGATCAGACGGTGACTCCAGAGGAAAGCTGTCTCTTGGTCTGCTGGGGAGCCGGGGAGTAGGTCTGGGAAGTCCCTTGCCAGGGAAAGGAACCTATTGAGTGCTGCAAGTCGCTTCCTCCTGCGGATCTCAGTCTGCCTAAGCAGTTACCGCCCCCTCCAGCCATGGGTTATGCAAAGTCCGCAGTTCCGCATCCGACCAGTCCACAAGCAACGTCGTAGGCACTGCAGCGACACTAAAATACGGCTCGAAAAAGCTCACTTCCCCCAGTAGTCGCTCAAATGTGACATATATACACAACTGGTCGTCCTCGTCCCTATCTGGGTGTTGGGAGATGTAAGCGTCTAGGGCGGGACGAAGGGGGGAGTCCAGGGCTTTGGCGGTGGTAATGCACAGGGAGTAGGGGATAAAGAGGAAAGCGGTGTTGCTGGGAATTGCGGTATTCGCTGCTACTCCGGTGATACCGTCGAAATCAGCGGGGTACTGCAGCTGTGTGGAGGGTACTCTGGGGAAGCGGGCGCCGTGGCTGGCTAGCCAGTGCAAATAGCGCTCACAGGCCTGCATTCCTGTTTAAAGCTAATAACTCCATCTGAGCTGCAGAAGGCCAGTCTAATCGATATCGCTGATACTAGGGGTATGTCTCCAATAAAAGCGCCATGTCCTTCGTGCGTCCCTCCAAGCTGAGACACGTCTATGGCGAAGAGCAGAAGCAGCGCTTCGAAGAACTGCGTCCCTCCACACTCACCTCCGAAGGCCACCTGATCAAGAGCAACGGCGCCTTCGTGGCCTTCAACTGGAACATGTCGGGTGGAGGTGCTCTCTGTGTCCTGGGCTTGAACGAAACCGGCCGACTGCCGCCCGGACACGCACTCATCAAAGGCCACAGCAGTAACATCCTCGATTTCGACTTCAACCCTTTCAACGACCAGCAAATCCTGACTTCCTGCGAAGACACGTTCATCCGTCTTTGGGAGTTTCCAGCCACTGGCGTCCAGGAAGACTTGGTGGAGCCCTTGGCAGTGCTGCGGGGACACGGCAGAAAGGTAGGACTCGTCACCTTCAACCCAGCCGCCGCCTACCTCTGTGCATCTGCAAGTTTCGACTACACTGTCAAAGTGTGGAATGTGGAGACTGCCACTGCTGCCTACTCCATTGGACCGCTCACTGAGACGTGTCTGTCCCTCGCTTGGGACTTTTCTGCGAGACTGCTGGGAACTACTTGGAGGGATAAGCGAGCTCGCATCATTGACCCCCGTTCTGAGCGCTTCGCGCTAGAGTTCCTGGGTCACGAAGGCGGGAAAGCCTCGAAGTTCTGTTGGATCAACGACTACACCTGCTTCACTTGCGGGTTTTCCAAGCAAAGCGAGCGCCAGTACTGTCTGTGGGACCTCCGAGAGGCAGCCAGACCCTTAACTCAGCAAGTCATCGACCAGTCCTCAGGAGTCTTAATGCCCTTTTTCGACGCTGACACCGGCCTCCTGTTCCTCGCAGGGAAAGGAGACGGCAACATCCGCTACTACGAAGTAGTCCCCACTGAGCCCTATATCCACTTCGTAGAGAGCTACAAGTCCACCGTGCCCTGCCAGGGCGTCTCCTTCATCCCTAAGCGCAAGGTCGACGTGAGCAGGTGTGAAATCATGCGTGCAGTCAAACTCACCACTACGGCGGTGGACTTGATTTCCTTCATTGTACCTAGGAGAGTGGAGGGCTTTCAGGAGGACTTGTACCCGGACTGTGTGGGGACGGTGCCGGGGTGCAGAGCTGCGCAGTGGGTTGAGGGGGATATCGCGCTGCCGCCGAAGTTCTCGATGAATACTGTGGGAGAGGGGAAACCGCAGGGAGAAGTGGCGTTTCTGCCTGCAGTCCAGCAGGAAGTGCCTGTTCCTGCTTGGAAAGAAGCGACTAGTCTCAAACAGCCAGTGACTAGAGAGGTGGAAGAGCTGAGAGCCGCACTGGAGAGCAGCCAGGCGCAAGTAGCAGTTCTACAGGCCGAAACGGACACCCTTCAGGCCTCTCTTGCCTCCGCCCAGCAGTCCTTCGCTCAATCCGAATCCCTTAAATCCGACCTGCAATATGCTCTCCTCCAGTCCCAAACAGACCTGGCCCAGGCCACCGAGACCATCACCGCCCTGCGAGAGGCGGAAGCCCAGGCCAAAGCCCACTCCGACTACCAACAAACCCTAATAACAGCTTTGCAGCAAGAAATGGAGCAAGTCCGGGAAGAAACTGAGGAAGTGAGGGCGGAACTGGAGACGCAGAGGAGGGAAGTCGAGGAAAGCGAGAGGGAATTAGAGCAGGTGAAGGCGCAGTTGGCAGCTCTACGGCCTACTGACCCGCAGTAATGAGGCAGTTAGGCTAGCCTAGTCCTCCGCACTCTGGCGAAAGCCCCAAAACAGTCCGCTCCTCGCCTTGTAGTCGTCCAGGAAGTCCTCGTCGTTCATGTCCGCTGTCTCCTCCTCCAAGGGCTCCGGAGGCATTTGCACAGGCTGGGTGAAAGTGGGCGCCTGACTGATACGTTCGAGAGTTATTACCCTTAATTGGGGACTGGTAAGGGTGGGGGTGGCTTTGCGTTTGTGCCTTTTGGGGAGTGGATTTGCGAGGGGCAAGAGAGTCAGTTGGAATTCACAGGTAGGTTTGGCAGCGACTGGGTGCATTTCCGCCCCTTTGTCCTTTAGTTCTTCGTGGAAAAAGGCTAAAAGTGCGCCCCCACTCACAGCTAGCAGCCCGCTAAGTACCCATATAGGCACGAAGGCGTGTCTGGCCAAATGCACCTCCTTCAACGCAGTTTGAGGGGAAAGTATGTCAATGGAGACTCTCAAGTTCTCCTCCTCAGTGATTAGCACTAAATCCAGGCTGGAAACAGCGGAAACGAAGGTGGGTTTGACGCTTATTGTCACTTCCAGCAGCCAGCCTGGGAGGACGTACATTACTTCGTGGCAGGAAAGCAGGAAAAAGCCGTGAAGTGCGCAAAATCCGCCTTCCAGCACTGTATTCAGTATAAAAAGCGGCTTATTCCCCGTATTTCTCAGCAAAAACGACCTCGTAAAGCCATAAAGTCGCTTCCCCTGCTCCATCAAAGGCACTGCTCCAACCAAATCAAATGCAATTCGCTTAGAATTGACCTGCTTGGAGAGGGAATTGCTGTCTCTGTCCATTTCCATTACTACTGTGAGTTCCCCGTAGGCGCCTTTCGCACTCAGTGGTACACTTTCGAAGCCGGTCAGGTTGTTGCGCAGATAGAGGACGGAGTTGGCGAGGGCGGACTGGGGCAGTTTGCAGAGGAGGGGGCCGAGGACTACAGTGCCGTGGGCGGGCAGGTCGAGAGGGGCTTTTATGCCTTCAGAGAGGTAGAAATGCTGTGATAGTGCGAGGCCGGCAGTTTCTGCAGTCACCAGGGCGGTTATATTGGGATCGGTGGTCAAAGGTCCTGAATAAAGCAGCAATTGAATGCGGACAGAGGTATCGCTAGGGTTGTGGATGCGGATATACTGCGCACACAGTAAGTTTCGATGCACAAAGCCGAAATCCACCTCTTTCAGCACCAACTTAGGCGGGGCGAAGGACGCACTGAAGGGAATCACTACATCCATCACTCCTTGCAGCCCAAAAGTGATCTTCCCCTTCACCTGCTGTTCACTCAACAGCAACGCCGACAGCCACAGCCGCACCTCCACAGGACTCACCGGCTCCGAATAGTCCTGAACTAGCAGCAACGGCACAGAGCCGGGCCGCAGCACAGGGTAGGTCACATCTCTCACGTGGATTGGGGCGTTCGGGACGACGTGGTCTTGGTGCTTGGTGAAGGCGATCAGGTCGACGTTGGAACTGACCTTGAGGATGTGCTGGGTGGAGGGGAAGCTGTGTTGGAGGAGGATGGAGACGGTCTGGATGCGGCCCATGTACACGTTTTCCAAGTGGATTTCTTTGGGAGTGACTATCAAATCCCCCGAAGAGGGAGTCCAGACCAGCAGCAGCTCTCTAGTGTGGTGACTGATGTGGATGGACACCAAGGACTCCGGGGAACTGCCAGTGAAGACCAGGTCCAGATGTATCAGTAGGACTGAGGAGGGCTCCAGGACCTGAAATCTGCACGGATTTCCTAACAAATCGGTCAAATACATGCGATTTCCCGCCTGTAAAGCGAATGCACTCACAAAGTGCCGCATTTCCTTAGTACCAATAGACACATGCAGTGGGAAAAAACCTGTATTGGTGATATTCACCACAATTTGCCTGGCTTCCCCAAACTGCACACTTCCTAAGTCCAGTTTCGTGACGACTTTGCAGTCTTCTGCGTTGACTTGGCAGGTAAAACTGCCTTCGTCCACTATAAGCGGCAGGGCAATTACTCCCAACGAGCACTCCAGGCTGAGGAAGGGTGGGCCTGATTTGGGCAAAGAGGAGTTCATGGATATGGACATAAGGATGCCGTCGTCCCCTGCGGATAGCGGGTTGAATATTCGGATAGGGGTGATTTTGAAGGTCAGGCAGTGGCTGGTGAGGGCAAAGAGGATGACAGGGTAAGGGAAGTTCAAGCCGAGCCACAGATCTCGCTCAACGAAGGGTTCTGGAGGGAAAATCAGGTCCTGCATTCTATATCTCATCAGGCCAAACAGCGCAATTCCGATATATGGAATAACCAACACTTCAGAATTCTCCGCCACCAACGTAATATTCCCTGCATAAATCCCATCCTCAGTAGGGGAAAACACCGCATCCAGGTGGTCAATTAAGTATATCGTTGTATTGAACAGGGAAGTTCGGACAACGGCTGAGTCACTGGTCACTTGCAGGTCTACGAAGGGCCTACTGACGCTTATATTGAGGCGGACAGAGTGGGACATGTCCAGCAGCGACACAATTCCGAAGTCAATAGCTTCAAGGTCCACAGAGAGAGAGAATTCGGTGTGAATGAGGACTGGCAGGGCCATGGCTCCCTCGGAGGTGAGGATGTGTAGGGTTTGCGAGGGGTCGGTGACATTGGCAGCCACTGTGAAGGTGCAGACAGTGTGGTTGTGGCCGGAAGGGATAGAGAGGACAGGGGAGAGCAGGAGTTCCAGGCTGGCTTGAGCGGAGGAGATGTCCAGGATAGTCAAAGTGTGCGGGTAGGGGTTGACCATAAGGACCGCAGCCTTGTCCCCACGACGCAAGTTCTTCGGCCACAGCTTGTAGCGGCTTTCCTCGACTTCTGCCAAGACCAGCACTCCAGCCACTCCATGATTATTCTTCAGCATTAACCTCCCCTCCACATGCCCCAAGTCCCTTGGAGTCAGACACAGTTCCAGGATCATTTGCCCTTTCGGCCCCAAAACTCTGCTTCCGTCTTCCTTGATAGTCACATCTTTCACAGTGCAGTGCACACCCTCAATTATAATCTTCCTTATCAACTCGTTTCGCATAGTTGCTTGTATGCAGGTCTGTATTCCCAGTTCCGTGACTCCGAATTGGAACTCGGGAGGGGTGAAACTGACCCCTAAGTACTGCAATGACTTGGTGATAAGGGTTTGTTTGAGGCGGAGTGCCGAAATAGTGTTATCCCGGCCTGTAACTGAGGGTAAGACGTGAGGGTAGTAGACGGTTGTGTCGAGAGGAGGCAGGGGGAAGACCAGTCCAGCGTGACTGGTTGCTAGGAGGATATAGAAGAAAAAAGACATTGTTGGGGATTGATGGGAAAAGAAGGGAAATCGCTTGAAGTCTGAAAGGCAAAGCGGCAACTATCGCTGGAAATAGAGGAAATCGGGCTGAAATTGCATCAGAAATGCTAGCAATTCGCTCACTCGATTTACTTGTCAACTACATAGGAAATTTCCTCCTACAAGCCAGTTTTCCCTGTCAAAACAGTCCAATTCCCTCAATTCGACTAATTACCGCCTATTCTCTACCGCAATTCCCTCCTGCACACCGGACAAGTACTATGCATCCTTACCCACGGCTCCAAGCACTCCTTATGGAACAAATGCCCACACTGCAACTTGCTCCCCTCTTCATTTCGCCTATACTTCTCCTGGCAAATGGTGCACAGCTCTCCCTTCACCTCCATTGCACGGGAAATAGTCACTGTTTGGAGGTGGGTTTGAGAGGATTGGGAAGCGGGGTGGATGCTGTCTGGTCGGAGAGTGGCTATATGGGAGAAAACTTGGGAGAAATTGGGGGTTTGGTCCCAGGGAGGGGGAGAAAGGTCGGTGAGGCCGAGACTGTTGAAGAGGAATTGGAGGATGTGGGCTTGGCGAGTGGGGAGAAGGCTAAAAATGGGCTGGATGAGGAGAGGCTGCAAACTGTGACGGATCTGTACTTCTCCTAATTCCGACCCCAACAAGGCAGTTAAGGGATCCGAGCGAATTTCCTCACTGTACGGCCAGTCCTGGTGTCTCTGCTGCATGCTTCCATAGGCAGGCAGACTCTGGTGTAGCCATCGTCTGGGTTCCTCTCTTTCCACTCTACCAGCCTCATGCCTACTGCTTCTTAGAGCCGAAACTCCTTCATACCCATATCTATTCCTCATTGGTGCTCGAGACACCGGAGGCCGCTGGAAGTTCCCTCTCGGAACGAGGCTGTGAAAGGAGTGATTTGAGTCTCTGTAAAGAGAGCGACTACATTGAGGACAATGAGAAGAGCCACCAGGGATTTGAGCTCCGCAATTGCACATAGAGCAAAAGGCCCCCTCACTCGCATACGTGGAAATGCGCCAGGAGTAGCTCTGCATATTTCTATTTATTCTATATATTGACAGCACTATACAGACTTGCAGGGAAAGCAGCGCATTGGTGTATAGGCCTAGTGCTGGAGAGGTGTATATCTGACATTGTTAAATCCTATTTATCGCTGAAAGGTGATTATGGGGGTTGCGAAAAGCGAGTCCGTTACTTGATGCAAAGGAAACTGCAATATAAGGAGCAGTAGGGAAGAAACTGCATTTATTTGGCTTTTCAGACGAGGAAACTCACCAAAAGTTTCAATTAATTAGCCTATTCGCATAGAGTCATATTGCCAATGTCTGCTTTAAAAGCCCAAGGCTTGCATATCTCTACAAAGGCTCTTTGCAGTTATATAGGACTTCCCATGTCTTACCTTAGAATCAGACTAGAAAATCGCCCCTGTGAATTTGTCCGATTTTGGCATTTTCGGGGCTGCTGGTCAGTTTCCGCAGAGCCGAAATCAGGCGAATTCCTATAGAGGCGCTTGGAACTGTTGTCTAGGCTTAGATTTCTTGAAGTAAGCCATTTGACAGGAAACTGAGGCAGTGGTGGAGTTTGGCTTATTAGCGGCATTAATGATCGCTATGGGGAAGAAAGCGAAGCGCTTATCCCTACTCTTCCTCGAAGAAGGCGAAATTTATACCCGCGACTGCATGGGCTTTCGCTTCCACCTGCTCTACCCTGAGCGTCGCCAGGAGAAAGGCCGTCTCCACATCTGTTCCCGCTCTCTCCTCTTCGAGCCAGAAGACATCGACACCCCCGTTGTGAAGTACTGCTTCCGAGACATGTCCAGCGCGCCCGAGGAGGTGCAGACGCCTGCCTCTCTCTACGGCACCGAGACCAAGCCGAGACTGAGATGTCTGGTCCGGAAGGTCGTGGTGCTGCCGGATACGAGGAGTCCGGACCCGTACCAGACGGTGAAGTTGGAAGGGGAGCAGGAAGTGGGGTTTGAGTTCATGTATGAGACTGTGACTGCGGTCACGAAATGGGTGCAAGACCTATATTCCGTCAATTCTCGTCATCATGCTGGCTTCGACCACGACTCTGAAGTATCCGCTCTCGTGACTCAGCGAGAACAAGCCCTTCGCTTCGACATGACTCGAGTCGAAAGCCTCACAGAGCGGCCTCTGACACCCACTCCTCTGCTAGCCAAGCGAATCCACCCTTTTATGCACATTTCCGGCCTCCTGTACCTCACAGACGTTTGTCTCTACTTCCAGCCCGTCTACCGAGTCTCCTCCAAACCTGTCAAATCAGTCAAATATCGAGAGATATCCAAACTGTACCGGAGGCGCTGGAAACTGAGAAATGTCGGCTTTGAGATATTCATGTCGACCCGGAAAAGCATTTTCCTAGCTTTCGATACAGAGTTCGATAGAGACCACATATTCGGCATCCTGCAGAGCCGAGTTAGCACGGATTGTGAGACGGAAGGGGCAGTGGAAAACATGGCGTCGAGGTGGAGGAACCGGGAAATCAGCAACTTCGACTATCTGATGTACCTGAATTCGGCCGCCTACCGCACTTTTTCGGACTTTACACAGTACCCGATTCTGCCCTGGGTCATTAAGGACTACAGCAGCGAAGTCCTGGACTTAGCCAATCCAGACACATTTAGAGACCTAAAGAAGCCTATAGGTGCATTAAACCCTCGCAGACTGCAGACATTTAAACAGAGATATCAAGAAATGCCCCCTCCCAAATTCCTATATGGTACTCACTACTCCGCCCCAGGCTACGTAATCGGCCTATTAATTCGCAAAAACCCGCTTTACATGCTTCGTCTCCACGTACTTTTCACCTAGGCCGGCAAGTACGACTCTCCCGACCGACTGTTCGATGACATCCAGGTAGAGTGGAACAGCGTCAATGAAAACCCAGCGGACGTGAAAGAGCTGATTCCGGAGTTCTACGGCTCTGATACGAACTTCTTGTGCAATGACTTGAAGCTGAAGTTAGGCACGAGACAGAGTGGGAGGAAAGTATGGGACGTTGGACTGCCGCCCTGGGCCTGCAACACACAGGACTTCCTCGCCAAAATGAGATCTGCACTAGAGAGTGACTACGTCTCTGAGAACCTCCATCACTGGATCGACCTGATTTTCGGGTACAAACAGAGAGGCGAACATGCTTTAGAGGCTGACAACGGTATTTCCTATGCAGTTTTCCACCCATTGACATATGAAGGCAGTGTGGATATCGAAAGCATCACAGACGTGACTCAAAAACGCGCAATTGAGCTGCAAATCAACGAATTCGGCCAAACTCCCAAGCAACTCTTCAAAATCCCGCACCCTCCCCGCTCCGCCCCCGCCACCAACCTGCCAGAAGAGGTCAAATCCAGCGACTCCTTCATCTGGCGCATAGACAAAATTCTGAACAAGCGAGAATCCGTAGTAACGGAGTTGCCACTGCACAATAAGCGCATTTCCAGCCTGCATATCTGCGAAGACAAGGTCGTAAGTACCGGATTTGACGGATGTCTAAAGGTCGTTCCTCTGGAAAAGATGCAGAAAAGGTCTTTCAGCGTATCGGATTTGGCGCTTTCTAGTAGTTCGCTGTTGAGTCCGAAACAGGTCGTTTGCGGGTCTTATAACCACAAATTGTACCTCTTTTCCCTCGCCACTGGCAGGGTGCAAGAGACCGTCAACGCCCACGAAGACGCGATTTCCTGCGTCGACTTCCTCGAGGAATCGGTAAAAACCACACAGAGCTTAGTGGCGTCTGCGGCTTGGGACGGGCTAGTGAAGCTGTGGGACTTCAGGGCCAATAAGCTGCGCCCGGCACAGCAGTTTGAAGACCATGAGGAGAAGGTCACGGCTATGTGTGTGGATATGACGAAAACTAGGCCGTATTTCATTGCGACTGCGGACGTGCAAGGACAAGTGCTCCTGCGAGACATTCGCATGGGCGAACTCGGCCGCTTCCAAGTGCAAAGCGGCGTGACGTGTCTCCGCCACAGTCTTCACAGCGACCATTTGCTAGTGGCAAGTGAGCACTCCCTCACTCTCTATGAGAAGAATGGCACGGAGGCAGGCAGTGTGCCTGCTAGCAGCTGCGTGGCTGATACAGATGGAGTATTTGCCCTGGCAGGCAGCGAAGCAGGCATATTGGAACTTTGGGACTTGGTGAAGGCCAGCAGGACCCAGGCTTGGGACCGAGTCGCAGGAGTGACTGCGACGCTGGTTAGTTCTGACGGAGATTTCTTCTTGGCGGGTAACCTTGACGGCGTCCTTTTCCATATAAAGTAGGTTTCTCATAATTGAATGGCGGAGAGGATCATCGTGTGCGAGATGCCAGACAACATGCGAGACGACGCAATCAAGGAAGCCAGCATAGCAGCAGAGAAGGAAATCAACGAAAAGGACATTTCCCGCGCCGTGAAGAACTACTTCGACAACAAGTACTCTCCCTGCTGGCATTGCGTAGTGGGGAAGAACTTCAACGCCTACGTGTCCTACGAAGCCAAGCACTTCATTTTCTTCTACGTCAAGCAAGTGGCGATCCTGCTTTACAAGGTGGGGTAGTAACTGCTAGTTATCAGCGACGGGTTGAGAGGGACTGGAGAGGAAGTGGGGAAGTGGAGTTGGGAGTGTGGGGATTTTGACTTGCTGGGAGGCGGGAGGAGAGTTTTGTGTAGTTGGGAAGGGAGAGAGGTAGTGGGCTCATATGGGAATGAAATTGAGGGGAAACAGACCTTTATTGACTGGGATAGTTGGCAGACTGGAAAGTGGTTTCAGTCCTTTCGGTTTCCACTCGCCTTCCCGTGACTTCCGATTAACGCGATTTAGCACAGAAACTGACTTCCCAAGTTGTCCCTATTTGTCCCTACTGCTGCCATCTCTCCTTCCCACAGCTCACTCCCATCCTTTCCCAGTCCTATGAGCATATCCTTCCAGCCCGATCCCACTCCCTTGTCCTCAGTCCAGACTAGCATTTAAATGGCCAACAAATCAGGCCGAAAGTCCGGCACCGAAGAGTCCGAGCCAGGCGCCGTGGTCGAAGAAAAAGTGACCAAAGTGAACGGCGACATATCCATCCGTCGCTACAGCAAGGGGAAATTCCTGGGCAAAGGCGGCTTCGCACGTTGCTATGAATTCGTTGCTCTGAACAGCCGCAAAGTCACCGCTGCCAAAATTGTTCAAAAGTCCTCACTGACACGCACCCGAGCCAAGCAGAAACTGATGTCCGAAATCAAGATCCACCGGTCACTGCACCACCCCAGCATAGTGGGTTTCGAGCACTTCTTCGAAGACTCCGAGAACGTCTACATCCTCCTGGAAATGTGCACCAACCAGACCATGAGCGAGCTAGTCCGCCGGCGCAAGCGATTAACCGAGTTAGAGGCTCAGTGCTACTTGGTACAAATGCTATCCGCGATTCGGTATTTGCACCAACACCGTGTGATTCACAGAGACCTGAAACTCGGGAACTTGTTTTTGTCTGAGAAAATGGAAATCAAAATCGGAGATTTCGGACTTGCGACGAAGCTGGAATTCGACGGAGAGCGCAAAAGGACGATTTGCGGGACTCCGAATTACATCGCGCCGGAGGTGTTGGATGGGAAGACTGGGCATTCGTACGAGGTCGATATCTGGGCAATCGGAGTGATTCTATATACTTTGCTAGTGGGAAAGCCGCCGTTTGAGACCTCAGACGTAAAGACGACTTACAGGCGAATTCGTATGCTCGCATACACTTTCCCTGAAAACGTGCCTATCTCCGAAGCCGCCAAATCCCTCATTTCCCGCATACTCGTCGCAGACCCCTCCAAACGTCCTTCCATCGACGACATCCAGGCCCACCCCTTCTTCCACCAAGGCAACATCATCCCCAAGCTCCTGCCCTCCTCCACCCTCGCCTGCCCGCCCTCCGCCTCCTACATGAAGCAGTTCATGCAGCATGCGAGTCCGCCTTCGCCCAGAAGACTGACGGAAACTGCGCCTACGTCAGCGCTAGGGACTGCGAGAGCGGCTTCCCAGGGCCATTTCGAGGTGCTAAACACTGATAGAGTCAAGGTGAGTCGGGAACTTCGGCCTACGGAACAGCCGCTGTCCACCCCCAAACTAGCAGAAAAACCGACTTCTCAGCCTGCGGCGCAGACGGAAATATGGGTAAAGAAGTGGGTGGACTACTCGAGTAAGTACGGCCTGGGCTACTTGCTTTCCAACGGCTGCACAGGGGTCTATTTCAATGACTCTTCCAAGATTCTGCTGGACGCTAATGGACACCGCTTCCACTTTCTCGAGAGAAAGGGTCCGGAAAGGCAAGAAACTGCCGCGGTCTATACCCTTACGGACTACCCTAAGGACTTGCAGAAGAAAGTGACCCTTCTACAGCACTTCCGCAGCTACTTAGAAGGCGACATTAAGCAGGAAACTGGCCTTGTCGAAGCCAATCCAGCAGCTGAAACTCCCATTTACATAAAGAAGTGGATGAGGACTCGACATGCCATTCTCTTCCGACTGACCAACAAAATCGTGCAAGTGAACTTCCAGGACCACACAGAAATCATCCTTTCCAGTGAAAGCAAGACGGTGACCTACGTCAATAAGGCAGGGGAGCGCTGTTCCTTCCCCTTGGCAACAGCTTTGGAAAGCACCAATGCGGAAATGAGCAAAAGACTGAAGTACACGAAGGACATACTGAGTCAGATGGTGGGTGGGGGCGCTGGGACGGGCATGACGTCGGGCAGAGGCAAGAGTCCTGCTAGAGACAAGCAGTAATGTCGTTTAGACTAGTAGTTCGCAGGGTTGAGGGACAATTAAGGCGGGTTTCTCTAATGGTTGGTGGGTATTTTGCAATTACTTTTGTCGATAAAGTTGTGCATCGTTCCTAACCAGCACTCCTCTACCCCAAACTGCAATACCTGTTCAACAACGACACCGACCGTCTGAAGCACGTCCAAACCCTCGGCTACGACCTCGACTCCCTGTTCCTACAGCTCAAAGAAGTCTTCGCCATCAACACCGAACTGGGCATGTCCACCCGGGAAATGGCAGAGACCTTTTTCCGCGTAAAGAATGTATACGACTACTCCCAAGGCGCAGATCTAGAACACGATATAGTCGTTTATGAGAACAATGGGAACAATTCGAGTCGACTTTCAGCGGAAATTCGGACTACGGGGCAGACTTTCTTCTTCAGGGTGTTGCCGGGGCAAAGGACGGACAAGGTGCAGATGTTGACGAAGTGTGAACTGTGTGGAGGCGTGGAGGCGGTGAAGAGAGGGGAAATCAAGCAGCATGTGTTGGAGAAACATGCCTTTGCAGGGCAGTAGTAACCATTTCCCCAATTAGCACGCTAATGAAGGGGTAGAAACGGCATTCAGCGGCTAAAGGATTTAGGCAGGCTCTCAACTGATATTGGTATATTGAGAGCCGAAGAACTGAGCCAAGCGCCTGGCTATATGCGGCAACTCCTGCGGAACGCTCAAATGCGTCAATTTCCGAGTTTCCGCCAACTTCGCCAGAAACTCCAAACTTTCCTTCTCCTTCACTCTTATAGTAGTCGTGAACACCAGCAACACCAGCCCTGCCGCCACCAACTCCATCCCCAAGTCCACCCCCAAAGTCACCAAAACCACCCACGGCTGCTCACTACTTTCCCGCACCAGTGCAAACACAATGGATATCACAATCGCTGCGCCGCCCAACACCGCCGACAAAGACGTCATAACGACCACCTAGGGAGCTCTCACCTGCTTCAAAACCGCCTGGTCCTCCTCAGTCAGCACGACCAGGTACTCATTGGAAGGGCGCTGGGCAGTTCGGAGGACTGTGCTGGGACGCATTTCGATGGCTCCTAGGTGACTGGTGGAAAGGCAGGACCAGCTGTCGGGGGAGTCGCTGTGGCGGGCAGAGGAGAGGGAGGAAAGGGGCCAGGACTCGGTAGTGAGGGAGGGGTGGATTGGCAGGGGTTGAAGGGAGTAGGAGAAACTCAGAGTGGGGGAGCGCAGGCGGTAGACAGCTTCGAGGGAGGTGAAGGAGGGAGTTTCAGCCATTTCAGGGTCTGATGTCTTATTCAGACTCACGTCAGGCCGAAAAGCCGTCAATTCTGCAGGAGATCTTGTGGCTCCCTTCGAACTTTCGAGTAATTGCTGCTGTTCTGTCTCTTTTTTCTCGAGTTCCTTGGCGATACTCAGGAGTTTCCGCCCGAAAAGGACCAGTCCCGTCATAATGATCACCACATCTATGCAGATAAGCGCATATCCCACTATTCGGAACTCTTGTTGGTTCACTCGCAGGCCTTTCACGCAGCCAATAGTGAGACACACCGGAAAGCTCAAAACCATCGCAACGAACAAAACCCACCTAAGCAAACGCGTCTTATCCCCTTTGAGCCTCGCAACTCCCTGATACAGTCCCCCCCACACAATCAACACGCAGGAAAACGTACTGTACACCAGCGGATACGCACTTTCGAATATTAGCCGGTCATACACGCGCGTCGTAAGGTCGTACTGCCGCAAGGGGTCTACAGACAGCCAGAAAATGCGTAGCCCTGCATGTGTGCATATGAATAAAAGCGCTAAGTGCTTGGGACTGCCTAGCAGCCTGCGAATCCGCCCTAGCATCCAGTTGTTGGCTTTGATGGACAGGCTGAGTTTCCACAGACTCAGACCCAGCAGCACTATAAAGAACGCTATAAAGGACATGGTAAAGGCCAGCCACAGCTCTTTCCCCCAGGTAGCAGTGCCGGGCTGGTCACACACTTCGCTGAACCAGCCAAAGTCACAGACACAGAGGCGGTGTTGGCAGTCTCCATGGTCTGAGCAGTCGCTGGAGGAAGTGCAGGGAGTCGCCATTGTTAGGGGGCAATGGTATGAATTTGTGCTTTTACTTAGTCTAGGCTGAAAATAGAGCTAAATCTGGGCATTTCAGCGAGGATTGGAGATGTATCGCTGGAAAGACGCAAAGTACCGTTAACTCGGACTTCCCCAGGCTCTATACTGAGAATGAAGTATATCTTCTCTAAAGCCGTCATATCAGGATCTTCTTACCGACCTTGCAAGAATACACTCCTTTCCCGTCCTAAAATCCAGCTCCCCAGTCAAAAACCCGCTTCATTCCCTCTCCAAATACCTAAAAGTCCCCTCCAATTCCCATAAATCGCCCTGCCTCTCCCCCACTCCCTCGCTGTGCAGGCGTAGAGTAGTGCTGGCAGGACAGACTGCGGCAGCAGGCCTAAAGGACTGAATGTGTGGCTGCCATGTTATAATGAGTCTGTTCTTCAGGCCCTCTAGCTCGGAGTCGGAGTCAGATGAGAGCGAAGACGCCCCAGTGGCGACTCACAAGACTCGCCGTTGGATCGAAATGAGCAGCGACGAAGAAGAAGAGGAAAAGCGGGTCGTGCGCTCCGCCAAAGAAAAGCGCTGGGGGGCCATCCAGACCATTGCCAAGAACATCAAGAACCACACCAAGATCCAGGACTTCGTGTCCATGCTGGCAGACTTTGAGGAACTCGCCAGGGAGATCAATAAGGCGCAGTCAGTCGTGGCCACGGAGGGACTGCCGGCGTTCTACTTGAGGGCCATTATCAGACTTGAAGATGCAGTGGCCGCAATCACTACCGAAGCCAAGAAGAAAATGAACTCCAACAACAACAGATCCTTCACAAAGCTCAAAACCCAGCTCAAAAAGCAGAACCAAGGAATTGAGGACAAACTTGAAGCCTTCCGACAAAACCCAGTGGACTCAGAAGAGTCGGAAGAGGAAAAGCCTGCCAAGAAGGCAGGGAAGACGCAAGACGAGGACGATGAAGACTGGGAAGGGGAGGAGGAGGATGACGAGGACGAGGTAGATGACAGGGTGTATGACCCGGAAAACCCTCGCGCATTTTGGACGATAAAAGAAGCCCGCGACAAGGACGAGCCCAAAAAGGACAAACCCAAAAAGTCCCTCAAGCCCAGGCCCAAAGTCGAAGTCGAGGTAAAGGAAGAAGAGGAGGAAAAGGTCATCTACACCCCCCAGCTAATCGAGTCCAAACTCAAGGAAATCGCCGACTCCCGCGGAAAGAAAGCCGTCAACTTCAAAGACATCCACGACATTTTGGTCGAAATGCTGCAAAACGCGCATATTCCGTCCCTCCGGGTAGAGATTCTGCTGCAACTTATACCCACTATCTTTGACTTGTCGAGGAATTTGCCTTCGATTATCATGTCGAGGGAGACTTGGACCAGTGCAGTGCAGAAGTTGAGGGAGTTCCTGGAGTTGTTCCACTCGAATTCGGAGCTGTTCGCAGGGGAGTTCCAGCACCGCTTTCAGGCGTTGCAGGTGGGGTTGTCGCATTTTAATGAAAGACTGAATGAGGAGCTGAAGAAAGCCATGCGCGCCTGCGAGCCGCATACCACCGAGTACAGCGACCGCCTGCGCGACAGCCACATACTAAACTCCCTCGTCAAACTCAGCTACGACTTCTTCAGAGACCAAAAAGACGGCCCGAACGAAGCCAGAATGGCTCTTTTGCTGCTCGAATTCTCATACTTCGTGCATGACTCCACTCGCCAGGCAATGAAGCAGCGGTACAGTGGCACTGAAGTCGGACTGTTCTTCCAAGTGGAAGACTCGGAAGGGGAAATAACTCGCTTGGCTGAGGTCGTGCAGACCCACGGAGACGACCGAACGAAGGCCCAGGCCTCCCTGATGCTGTGCTACCACCACGCTGTGCACTGCAGACACTTCCAGGCCAAGCGCATTTTCGAACTTCTGCCCACTCCGGAAGGCTTTGCAAGCGACCCCGCCTCGCAGGCACTGTACAACCGCACACTTGTGAGGGTGGGAATCAGCGGCTTCTGCACCGGAGCCCTACAGGATGCATTTACCTACCTAAACGACATAGTCGCAACTCGAAGACTGCGAGAACTACTGGCGCAGGTGGGGTCCGGGTCGAAGGATAAAAGCCAGGTGCAGGATAGAGAGGAGCGGAGACGCATGATGCCCTTCCACATGCACATCAGTGAAGACATGGTGGAGGCTGTGTACCTCATCAGTGCACTTATCCTCGATTTGCCCAAAATCGCTGCGAATCCGCTGGAAGCTGGGAAGGTCGGCGGGTCGAAAACGCTCAAAAAGCTGCTGGAGATACAGGAAAAACAAGGGTATTTCGGGCCTCCGGAGAGCTCGAAGGACTATATCACCTCTGCCTGTGCGCTGCTCAGGACTGGGGACTGGGAGGCGGCGTGGAGCACCCTGCTGGCCATGGACTTCTGGCGACTGGTCCCGAATTGCAGTGGTGTGCAGGCCACAATATTGGAAAAAGTGAAGGAAGCGGCACTTATTGTGCACGTTTTGACCTATTCCGAGCACTACAGTTCCTTCTCCAAGTCCCAACTCGCCCAAATGTTCCACCTCACTGCCGCGCAAGTCTTTTCCGCCCTGTCCGGCCTCATCTACAGCAAGCTACTGGGCGCCTACTGGGAAGACGACTGCCTGTTCCTCGACTCCACCAGCTCCAGCCGACTGCACTACCTAGCGGCCCAGCTGGCCAGCCGCACTACGCAAGTGCTGGAAATCAACGAAAAGCTAATGGAGTACCGGGGCGTGGCTTCCCTGCTCCTCAGCGAACAGCGAATTCGCTAATACATAGCTAGTCTCCGCAGGCTTCCAGCAGCCGCAGTCTAGGCTTGCAAATGCGGTTATAGGAGTAGTCGAGGACGGTGAGACTGGGAAGCAGGGGCAACACCTTGCAGAGGTAGAGGGCGCCTTTGCCTGAAATCAGGTTGTGGGAGAGGTTTAAGTCACGAAGGAAAGTAAAAATCGGCTTTTTCTGCTTACAAAGCAGCCAAAGCTGCACACAAGCCTCACAGGACAGTGAATTATAGGCCAAATTAAGCGATTTCAAGCAAGTCAAAGCCTGCAAAGCCCTCAGCAACTCAGTTGGTAGGAAATTTATCCCGTTTCCACTCACATTTAGGTGCTTTAAGGCTGCAAATTTCCCTAAAAGCTCTGATATGCGTGCAAATCCTTCAGTTTTTAGGCTATTTCTGGACAAATTAAGTCTTTCTAGCGCTTCCGCAGTCGTGGTTTGGCTCAAAATAGTGACTATTTTGGCCGAATCCACTCCAATATTGGCTATATTCAGTGCTTTCAAGCAGGGTAACTGCACAAACCGCTCTTCCCTGGTATTTAGCACTGCACTGAAGCTGTTCCCTGCCAAATCCAGCTCTTGCAAGGAGGGGTAGTACTGCAGTATTGTCAAGAAAAGCTGCATATGGCTTCCTAACTGCGCATTTCCCAGCTTTAGACTCATTAAAGCGGGGAAAGTTACTACTAACTTGGTAATAATGCGGTCAGGAAAGGGTAGGGAAGGGGAGCCAAGTGGGTTTCCAGTCAAATTCAGCTTTGTCCAGGCAGAGATAGGTCTTAATTTGTCGAGAAATGCAAAAGTCAGGCCGTTTCCGCTCAAATCCACCTTGCGAAGCCTAGGCTGCGATATGAGCTTATCGAAGACTGACTTGCTGTGCAGGCCGAGGGCGTTGTGGGCGGCTTTAAAGGAGCAAAGAGCGGACAGAGTAGGCAGACTTTCCAGGTCTCTCGAGGACAAAAGCGTCAGACTCAAGTCCAATCGCTGCAACTCCCCGGCCTTTTCCAGCACTGAAAACAGACTTCTAAACCCATTCTCGTCCAAAGCATTTCCCCTCAAATTCAGACTTCTAAGCACCCTAACACCTCCAAATAGCGCTGAAAACGAAAGATTCTGCATCAGTTTCAAATCGCAAAAGCTGAAATCCGCCTCCTCCATACTGCCAAGCATCTTCTGAGCCAAGGGATTTGCACTGCCAGTGAGTACACAGGTGGAGCACTTGAGAGTGACTAGTTGAGATGCAGAGGACAGGAGGGACAGGGAGAAAGGACTAGTAGGGTTGAGGGACAGGTTGAGAGAGGTAAGGAGTCCTGAGAGCTGGGAGCCATGGAAGAAGGCTGCGAGGTCGATGTTGGTGGACTCGAGATAGAGAGATGTCAGACTTGGAAACAGGGAATTCAGGTCAGTGTAGGCCAGGCCTTGCAGCAGGTTGCAGGACAGGTTCAAAAGTCGCAGTTTCGGGTCTGGTTTGGGTGCATCTTCGAAAATCATAAACAGACTTTCCCGGGTAATGCAGCAATCCGCAAGCTCGACTGCCTGCAAATGCGTCATACCACCCAGCATCCTTCGCAGAGTGTATAGTCTGTCTGCCCGCAGTGGGTTATGGCTGAATTTGAGCGATATGAGGCTGCTTGGATACCGGAAGTTTAGATGGTTATGAGGACTGAAGCCTTCAGTGGCAGCCGACCAGCTCAAATCCAGTGCCTCTAAGTAGCTATTCCGCAGGAAGGACTGTAGGCTAGAAATGCCGGAATCGCATATAAAGTTCTTAGCGAGATTGAGGGATGTGAGACTGGACATAGTCTGCAGGGCAGTGGTCAAGTTGGAAATGCCAGCTGGGCCTAGTCCGTTGTCTGCAAGGTTGAGGCAGGCCAGGGAAGTTAGGCCCTTTAGGGCGGCTTCTAAGTCGCTTCTAGGACCCAAGCAATTCTTCGATAGGTCCAATTGGACCATAGAGGGACCGAGGGCTGCTCGAAGCCACTTCAATTGAGCCTGGCCGAACCCCGCCTTCACAAGCTCGAGCGAGGTCAAAGGCTCGCAAACCAGCGCTTCGCCTGCTCCCAGCACTCTGCTTTCATGCACACTCAGCTCTTTTCGCCTTCGCTTGGTCAAATACTCGCCGATTAGCCGCGTTAATGTAGCAGGACTAAGCGAACAACTCCTTACTTCCAGCAAGGAAAGCCCTGAGTGACCGACCATCCGAACCACAGAGTCCCATACTGCCTGGGTCGCTCCAGTTCCCTCAAACCTCAAAGTCTCCAGTTCTGCACAGGCACCTAGCTGAATCAACTGCGCACTGTTCATTTCCGCCAAGTCACGCACACACAGTCCAGCGAGTCGCTGCGAATTGGCCAGCACCAGGGCAGAGAACGGCTTTCTGGGCGGGACTTGGTAGGGCGCGGGAGCGTTGGGACTTCGATCTCGCATACGAGGGTTCCCTTCCGGGATAGAGTCGCTGGACTTGGATTCATCAGTGAAAGTGCCTTTCGACGACCCTGATTCACTACCAGAATAAGCCTCCGCCCAAAGTGTGACCACTACTCTGTTTTGCACGCTTTGGCGGAAGTGGGCTTCTGTGAAAGGCTCGAAGTGCTCGGATAAGAGGCACAGGGACTGGTTGTGGAGCAGACTTTGGATGCGGGTTTGGAGGCGAGATTTGAGGTCGGTGAGGGAGTTGGCACTTTTGATGTGGTAAATGATGCCTTTGAAGGAGATTAAAGCGCCTGCCATTAATTAATCCTACAGATTGGTCAAGGAAAAGAAGGCATTGGGCTGGGATCTAGCGTTTGCTTAGTGAATAAGCACTAACAGAGCTGAAAGGAGCATTGCTTGCCCCCAGTCTTCCAAGTCCACATAGAAAGTCGCCTGTGTCTCCGCAGCCCCTTTCCCTGCCGTGACATTGAGTCCCTTCACGTCCTCATCTGCCATCATTCCTAACAACGTGGCCTCGTCACTGACCCCCGCCAGCCACACTGTGTACTTGTGGAACCACAGCAGGTCTGTGAAGCGCAGACTGGCGGCCTTCTGGGCGAGACAGGGACAGGACTGGAAGTGGCTGCGGGGTAAGGGAGTACTGGAGGAGTCCAGCCCTCTGATGATTTGCTGGCTACTGGGCCGGGGGTCTGTCGCTTTCGTCACTATTCCATACAGTCTTCCATCGGTATTCTGAATTGCATCGATGGTAACTGTGTAATCTGTCATTTCAGCGACCTTTGGACTGTATATGAACTGCGGGTTGGCCGGATTCACTGCAGTTTGAGAAGCCACGACCTGCAATCCCTGCGAGAAAGTGGGCAGGTAGTACCGCAGCACGTCCTGTCTCGTATCAATCCTCTCCAATATCGTCCTTGGCGAGCCGATTTCCGTGCTTCTATCGAGTACCAAGCGGAATTGATAGGGAATGTAGTCTGTCAGTCTGCGAGTAGTGGCATTGGCAGTCTGAGCCACATATCTGATGTAGGACACAGGCAGTGCACTGGCCTGGGAAAGGGCGTATCTAATGGCTTCCGGGGTGCTGGGCTGGGAAGTGTATATAACGAAGTAAGTAATAGGGTAGGAGGGCAGAGTGGTGAGGGAAAGGAAGGACACGGAGGAGTATTTCTCATAGTACAGGTCGTGACTATAGGCAATATAGTATTCTGATTGGTCTATAAGTCCAGTTAGGTTGATAAACGCCGTATAGAAAGCCAGTGAAGAGTTCCTTTGGGCTGTAAAGGCACTATGAGTCCTCCCAAAGACCTGACTAACTGCCTGCGACCTGGAATAGCCCTGCTGCAGCTCACTGACACTGGGCGCTCGAGTGCCTTTGAAGGCGTGCATGTGGTACACTACAGTAGGCGCAGAGAACTGCAGGACCACTTCAGCTCCCGTCCTAGTCACATTCCTCACCCAGCCTGCTAACAGTTGGGGAGTTTCCATACTCAGCACAGTGTACTGCAGTTGGGAAGTGTGGGCTGTGTACTTCGCATTGGTCCTCACAGTGACTGAGAGAGTGCCAGAGGTGCTCCCTGCATCCGCTCCGATCCAGAATTGCAGGGTGTTACTCCCTGCAGGGAAGGAAAAGAGGGAATTCTTCAAAAGAGCTGCCCCACTAGTAGCGATTTCAACAGATATAGGCAGCATACAGGGCTTGGATAGACGCACTGAGACAGGCCATAGAGGCGCTCCTGGGATCAGTGCCGGCAACGGGTCCACTGTTACCTTCAAATCGCTCTCAGCTGGGGCGGAAATGGCCACTTTCAGACTCGGCACAGTCCGATACAGCTTGAAAGCGGACTCCTCATACTTCCTGACCCTAACAAGGCTCACTCCAGTCTGACAATCCGCCTTGGCTCCCACTACAAAGGTAGCATTTACCTCCCAACTGTACTCAAAAGTAACGATTTCCGGGGCTATTACGAGGCAGGCTGAGGCGGAACTCAGCTCCAAAGTCACAGGCTGGAGACTGGGCCCAGTCAGCCTCACTTCCACAGGGTCGCTGAAAGTCCCGGGGAATACACTGATTTGGCTGGTGGAGAGTTCTATGTAGTACTTGGGCAGGGTAAAGGTGAAGGAATTGCGGGCGTTTCGAGTGCCGAAGGTCATACTTTTGATGAGTTTGGCCTGGTCGTCTAGGTACTTAAGGGTGAAAACGCCTGTGGAAGTGACCACAGGGTTCATTACTCCGCTAATAGTGAGGGAAATGGAGGAATTCAGGGTCTCAGGAACAGGCACAGGCATTCCGATTTGAGTCACTAAAGCTGTCGCATCGAAGGAACAATTGGTGGAAAGGTGGGCATTGTAGGTCAATTGGCAGGTATAGTTGTATCCCTGCAGGGTAAATAGGTAGTCACTAGGCCAATAGACCAACAGCACTCCCTCCATTTCCAGCCTATTCACTCCCAAAGCCACTCTAAAGTTGTAATTCGTCACCTCACTGGTAGTCCCTTCATCTGTCCACAGCCGCTCAACTAGCAACTCCGCTGGTCCACTGCTGCGTGCAATTAGCCCCTTGAACCTCCCTTCCGCCAGCACTGCTGTCCCTGCAGAGTCCAAAGCCCGAACACCTATAGAGTTGCTATTGACTGAGTCGGAGGGACTGAGGATAGATGTGAGTGTCAGTGTGAAGGACTGACTAGGGGAAATGGATGCAGACAGAGAGGCGAATTGGACCTGTCGAGTAGCGGTAATGCTGCAGGACTGGGCGGGAGGGAGAGAAAAGCAGGCGAAAGCAGTGCTTTGGGCCACTAGTTTGGCCATATATCCACTGGGGAACAGTACCAATAGCGACCCTCCAGCTGGTAGAGTCACCGGGGAGCTGCAGGTCAGGACGTAGGTGGCTGGCTGGCCCAGGTTTCTAGGCTCCGCAGTGACTGCTGACACCACAAGTTGGGCAGGGCCTGCGGTAATAGTAAGTTTCAGCCCTGTTTGTGCTTGAACAACTCCATCAAAGGACACTGATACAGTGGCAGAAAAGGCTTGGGAAGTGCTGATAGGCGGATTGAGAATTCCTGTGAAGCCCATTTGGAAGCTTGTGGACTGGGCCAAGGACTCACTGGTGCGAATGGATAAGGTGGAGCCACTGGCAGTACAGTAGCGGTACATGCTAAATCCACTATAAAGTCGACAGGTAAAGTCGGAATTCACCTTAAATTCACTACTAAAGCCTACATTTAGGATGGAATCTGGTAAAAAGGAGACTGGAGTGGAGCAGGTTAGAGTGTAATTCGCAGAAACGAGGGCTGAGTACAGGTCCGGAGCCAGTGTACAGCCTAATTGAGGCACACTGCCAGCAGCAGACAGTGTCAAAGTCAAAGTCTGCGTATGGGCAATTATCACCAAGTCAGTGCTAGTCTTCGCACTCACAGAAAACCCTGAAAAGGACCCACTAATAAGTGGATTTTTCGCACCTGATATAGAAATTTGGATAGTACTACCAGGCTGTAAGTCACTTTGTGCAGTTAAAATAAGTCCGGAATTGGATAAAACGCACTTTACAGCCGCTGTTTTGGGCGTGCACACTGGCACAGGGTCGCTGGCTGCTAGGCTCGGGTAGCCAGAGGGCAGTTGCACTGAAATGAGGCTGGCAAAAGGCACTGCAGGGACTAAAGTGAAGGATAAAGTGAAGCGTTGGTTAACGGCGGAGGAGACTAGGGAAGTGCTGGAGAACTGGAAATTGGCCACCTGTCCAGGCTGCAAGCCGAACAAAGTGACCAAATCCGCAGAAGTTGCGAAGGTATTGCCCAGTCTCCGACTAGCAATGGAGTAATAGATGATAGCACAGTTGGAGTAGCAACTCAGAGCCGCAGGACTGGCGTATCCCGCTATTTCCAGGTAGTAATCCACCCCGGAGGCTAGTGAATACACGTCTAAAAGGGCTGCAAAGTGCTCGGAATTGGGGAATTGCTGCACCTTCAAACTGCCAATTGTCACTCCACTCGAGAAATTCACGACTTTAATAGTCACTTCCTCATTCAAATTCCTTTGAAAAGACCCTAGAGGCAGCACAATATCCACTAAGTCTCTATTTAGCCCATTCAGTGGCACAGTTAGAAGTAGCGGCAGACGCAGAAGTCCGTATTCTCCAATGGTTGGGGCGGCATAGGAAGGGTCGTTGCCGGGTGCAAAGGCAGTGACAGCGGCTGATGTGCTGGGAGTGGAGGGTGCTACTGTAGGGTTGGGAGAGGCTGGAGAGGCCAGATAATAGGTGGAATCAATCGAACTTTGCCTCAAAATAGAGAGAGAAATGACAGGACTAGTGGTCCAAATGAGCGGCGGAGTGCCAATATTACTGAGCGCTATGCCGATTTCAGTCCCTGCAGCCACAAAGTCAAACCCCCCAATCCAGACATAGGCGGGCTCCAGGCTTTCCCAGCTCGGCGACACATGGCACTCCAAAGTCCCTGTCAGTCCCTGCAGTGCCGCACAGGGAATTCTGTCTCCTTCGAAGTAACTATTGCCCAGTCTCGAGTCGAAGCCGTGGTAAGTGCCCAAAGACAGTACAATCGACCCCACGTCGTTAGGCGCCAGGCCTGTGAAGGTGCGGAAACCCTCTGGGATAGGGGTGTTGGTGGTGAAGAAGAGGAAGAAGTCTGCGTTGACGCTTTGGGTGGTGAGGGTTTGCTGCATGGAGAAGAGGGTTGGGTCGATGCTGGCGCCGGAGACTACCATTTCAGCGTTGATGGACTCGAGGAGAGTGCTTTGCTCGTAGGTGCTGATGACTGCGTAATAGGAGTCGGGGTAGGAGGGGACTGTGAACCCCTCCAGTCCTCCATTTGCTCCTGTAGTAGTCAGCAGCAGCCAAGTGCACATAGCGCCAATCCCAGTCCAGACTCGATCAACAGCCGCAGGCAGAGCCAAGTCCATGGTATTCGAGTAGTAGTCCCAGCTGCAAGGCACAGGAGTGCGACTCGTGGTCCTTCGAGACTGCAAAGGGTAGTTATCGTCATACAAGTCCCCATAGGCAAGTTGACAAGTAGGCAGTCCGTTAGTAGATATGGAGAGTTCTGAGGGGAATTTCACTGTAATTGTCCCAGTTTGAGGCTTAACAGCCTTGTTAGGTGTAAAGCGAATTAGCAGTTCTCCAGTCCCTCCAGCCGTAAGAAGCCGGTCGTATACATTTCTCTCCGGCCACTCTATCCACACATCAAACGGACGAGTCACAGCTAAAACAGTCATCAGGAAACTTCCTCTTTCAATGACTTGGGTAGTGCCGGTAGTAGAATGATACAGAGTAGCAGTGAAAGCATCACACAGGCCTGCAGAGGCAGGACTCATTGCTCCAATTGACACTTTAATCGAGCTGACTGTAAGGTTCGGAACTTTGAAATTCGTGATAGTGACCAGACCTGTGCAGGGTTGGTCAGGTCCGCAGTCCGAAACACAGGAAATCCGGTTAGTGATGGCTATTTCCTCCAAGCCTTGTAGGACTTGGCAGGCGGCATCGAGCCACTGGAAGGCGGGAGAGTTGGCTGTGGCTCCCCATGGGAACTGCAGTATCACCCGCTGTAGTTTCTTGCCTTGGGCTGCCTGGGTTAGGGTAAAGGTGTATACGTTGTATGTGTTTTGAATGGAGCCTGAGGACCCTCCGTCCACAGTCAATGTAGAGACAGCAGGGAGGACGTTGTCTAAAGTCACGTTGAGAATTTCTCTCAGTTGTCCGTTGCTATCCACTATATAGGCGGTAATTACATACCCGGAATCCACGCTGAAAGCAGGGTTAGATATCCTCACTGTCACTGCTGCGCTTTTCGTCAGAGGTAAGTCCGACTGTCCACTTTCAACCTCAACAACGACCAAATTCGCACCCACGATTTTGTAGTAATTCCCACTCCCACTAGAAGTCAGTGGCGCATTTTCGACATATATATTGGAATCGAAAATGAAAATAATGCGACCAGAGCCAACCGCAAGTTTGGGAACTACAGAGTTGTAGCCGAGAGTAAGGGTGAATGTGGCAGGTACGCCCGCGTTGTTAGGACTGGTGGTGGCTGTGGCTGCAATTGGGTAGGTGGGAGTGGTGTAGGCCTTTGTGAAGCTGGTGGGCATTTTGGAGTAGGAGGCATAGTTCAGGGAAAAGGCGCCAGTGAAGGCAGAGGAGAGTGTGTAAACCTTCAATCCAGACTGAATAGGCACGTTGAAGACTGGGTCCAGGTAAACAGCGGGAGTCTTAATAGTCCAACCTATCAGAATCCTATAAACCGTGGATATGTCCATATCCCCCAGTCCCGACACCTTCAGCAGTACAGGACTGAGCGAACCTGCACTACTAACCGGGTACACAGTGCACAAAGGTGTCACTGTACTCACAAACCCTGCATTCACAGAGCAAGGAATAGCAGTAGGGGTGCTGGTCTGCAGGCCTAAGTCGATAGAGTACACATTTTGGATTTCATTGTGAGTGGGGAACTCCACTACTAGTAGACCCCCAGCTGGGACAGGACTACGGAGTTGGAAAAGCAGGTCGAAGTAGGTTTTGTAGTTAGTGTTCATGATGCCAAACTTGGGAGTGAGTGTGGAAAAGGCGGTTCCGTAGATTTCTTTGGTGATTTTCGAGGCTTCCACGACTGTTCCATTAGGATTCTTCACCTGGAGATACCACAGCGTCTTGCCAGGAAGCACGCCGCCCATCAGATCCGCCATTGTCGGCATTTGTACTCCATTAAAGTCAGTCGCTGATATGTCAATTCTGTACGTTGTACCCGTTTGAAGCGTCAATTGCTCAGGCACGACTACAGTTATCACATCTCCACTCCTCGAACATCCTCCTTCACTGAGCACATAATTGGCCGGAGAGGTGTTCAGTGCCAAGGTGCAGACCAGTTGAGCAGTTGCAGTGAAGGTCAAGGAGAAAGTCTGGATGACGATGGAGTATTTGTAGTCGTATGGAGTAGTGCGAGGTTTCAGAAGGAAGGAAAGGTTGGCTTGCTGCGCGGCAATGGTCTGTCGCTTGGGCTGGTACCAGGTCGGGGTGGATATTTCGAGCTTCGTGTAGGAGGAGTAGACTGTCATGGTTAGGTCTTTATTGTAATTGTATATGATGGTTGCATCGTCATTCGCCTTTCCATATATCTTCACCGTTACCTGTTCAGTCTGACTCGTAGCTACTGGGTAAGACACAATGGCTCTGATGGATACTTGCTGCAACGACATATCCGTGCCTGTATACCCCAGCAGTCGATAGGCATTCATAGAAGTCTCATATGAGCAGGTGTAGGGCCCAGGCACATCCCCTTGCAGTGCACAGTAGGAACTCGGCTGGATCGCAGGGGCGCTGAGGCGGAAATTGGCAGGGAGAACGATGCGGATTTCGCTGCCTTTGTTAGTGAGAGCTTCTAACGGAATGGTAAACACTACGTCGATTGGCTGCTGGTCGTATAGGACTGACGCAGGGTAGAATATGTCCACGCCGCTCACTGGAGCTGTATTCATCGTTTGGAAAGTGAAAGTTACGAGTCCGGACAGCGAGTAATTGGTGAAAACGTAGTAGAGCCAGGTCTGGTTAGCGCCGTAATCCGGCATAGGGAATTGCTGCAAAATGAGTGCAAGCGGGCTGTTATCTTTGCACTTGAAGAGCACTGCGTAGTTCTTAGTCAGTGCATAAGCAGTGGGGTTGACCATGCCTCCCCACGAAGCAAAGTTAGATTGCTGTTCTGCATTCAGCAAAATGACTAGGCCGTTATTAGATAGGCTCGGCTGAGTAGCCAGAAGCGGGTTCACTTGCTGAATATCGAAGGCCACATTGAACTGGGCCTGCAGTGTGCCTTGTCCCAGGGAGCCTGTTGCTCTCGTGGCTATGCTCGTTGATGTAATTCTCGCTAAGTAGCGAAACTCCATGTAGTGCACATAGGTCCAGCTGGACCCGCTCCATCTCCTCACCACAGCTTTCACGGTTATAAGCGTCTCTGTATTGGCTCGGTGGTACATGGGCGCTACTATGATGCCTCCTTGTGAATAAGCTCTGGTATTCCTTACCCACACTTCTGTGTTTTCGGAGTTTTGGCCTGTAGCTCCTTGCCGTACGTAGCACTTAGCCGTGCCTGTGCCGACTCCAACCACCATTCCAGTCCAAGCACAGTCCGTCTCCATGAGGTTCACATTGGCAGTAACGAGCGAGTTCAGACCTAAGTTCGTACCCATTTGCGAAGAATCGAATGAAATCACGATTTCGCTAGAGCCGCTGTTTCCCAGCCCGGCAACTACTGAAGAAGTAGGTGCGAAGGTGAGTTGCAAGGCTGTGGGGTAGTTAGTTCCCTGGGTTCCAGAGGAGTTATAAGTAGTGCCGTACATCTGAGCGCTGGCAGAGGTGGCCAAGGCCGGGGCAATAAATAGAGTCGTTTCTGCATAAGATGATGTAATCATTCCATTCACTGATAAGCTAATTGTAGCTGCATAGTCACCAGATGTAGAAGTGACAGTAAGTCCTGGATTCACTGTATTCGTCGAAGTCACCACAAGCGAAAATGAGTTTAGTGAATTGACCATAGAAGGGTACTTGCTAGTGATTGTGATTTGGGCCCCAGTGGTGTAAGAGCAGGAAGGGGATAAGTACTGCACACTGCCCGAACTCCACAGACACTGCATAGCTGTAGGACTAGTAAGTGCTGAGAAAGTGCCAGTAGGCAGGGTGATTGCAACATAGCTGAGAGACCCTATGAGGGAAGCCCCAGTATTAAAGGCGAAGGAAAAAGTCAGGGGACCGGTGTTGCTGGCTCGCAGAACTGTGTAGGGGTCTGTGTAGACATAGGGAATAGCGGACGTAACGTGCACATTAAGCTCTGCATTTTTTGTAAGTGTGACTGTCTGAGTGCCCTGCATATTGGCCAGAGCAGTGTCTGCATACAGTTCCACCTTAACATCGATATTTCCCATGCTATCAGGCACTACCCACAGCTTTACATCCAATAGGTTGCTATTGAGTGTGTAAGTCAGACTCAGTATATCCACTGTTACATAGTTAGAATAGACATTGCAGGCTACAGAGCCTTGATTGGTGCTCAGCACTGTAGTGCTCCATATAGGCACAAAGCACTGCTTTACTTGGAAACTGGAGGGGTCAAATGTCAACTTGTAGACGCCACTAACGACTGTTGAGGGAAAAGTGGTTTTGAACTCGAATGAATTGTACATCCCATTGCTGAAGCTCGTAGGAGTGGAAGAGGCTGTAAAAGCGATAGATTTCGCTCCATCAGGACTACTATCATAGTAGTAACCCATATAAACTGCTTGGTACTGGCCATACACCACTACCGAAATAATCGCGGTGGAAGTCACATATGTCGGGTTAATCAGGTCTGAGAAGTGAACTGGATCTACAGTGGGACTGCCACATTGACTTATCATTACTTTGGAACTGGGCAGCGTTATTAATCGACCATCCATATTGGAACTACCGCTTACTGTAGTAGTCATTGTTGCTATGATATAGTACCCTGTGTCTACAGATATATCGAGTTGTAGAGTGGCTGACACTCCACTTGCTGATAATGCACTGGTAGAAATGCTATGCAATGGAGTAGTTAAGGCCACTCCCAGGTTGTTAGCGGTTTTAACCGTAAAAAAGTCATTGAGTAGTGCAAATGAGGAGATCTGTTTAGTACTGCTATCCCACACTTGCACAGCAGTCCACACAGTTAAAGAGCTAGTGGAGGGGTTGGTTATTCCTCCGTAGTATATTGATTTGTTGTTGGGATTAGCATCGATTTTCAGGTCGATTCGCATCAACCGGGAACTCATGTAGTGGTAAAGCCCTGGAGCAATTGCACATGTGTAGGCTGTTGTAGTACTGATGAAATCCGCACCACATGGCGGCACTGTACTGACCGCATTCCCTAAGTAACTGGGATAAGCATTCGAGCCTTTCACAGTGGTCGGAAAGACCAGGGAAACGTATAGATTAGTAGTGGCATTGTCCTTGAAGTTGACTACATAGAAGTTCTGTCGCTGCGCTTCATATGACATTGGAGTGACTGTAACTCCCGTTATCTTCGCCACAATATTAGGTAAAGTTTCAATAAACTCCGGCCCAGTGCTAAAGGTCACTTTGAGTCTGTAAGTGTTCGTAGCGGAACTAGGGAAGGCAATGCCGTTGGACTGAGTGTTTGTTTCCTTGCCATTCACTGTGATGCGTAAATTCCACTTTTGACTGCTGTCAATAGAGGGACTACTGGGCACTGTGGCTGTCCAAGTCCCTGCTGAGTAGGTACAGCTAGAAGCTGCGTACTCTATGTAGGTGCTTTGAGGAATGAACAGGCAAATTACCCTGCTACCAGTCCCTGGGGTGTATGTAAAATAGGTTCCTGTGTTTTCCTTCACCGCGATGGTGTCTGAACCCACTGTAAGCCCACTAGTGGGAGTGAATATGACTGATATAGGCCCGTTTTGCCCGGCTTTGACTGGAATAGGGTTGAAATTGCGAGGGACTGGGATATAAATTTCATCCGGGACTGATAATTGACTGGAATCATTCAAAGAAAAAGTCGTCAAAGCAGCAATTTGCGAAATCCGCAAAGTCCGACTAGCATCATAATAAACATCCGCACTCACAGTTTCCGAATTTCCAGTGCTTGAGAAAGTGACCCAGCCGTACACTGTGATCAGAGCGTTGCTTGTGTAGCTGCCTGAAAGGCTACAGCGCCACAAAGGGCCTGACTCAGCAGTGCATGCGAAAGTCGCGGTGGAAGAGGCAGACACGTACTCTTTCAGTGTCAAATCTGTGGGGAAAGAAAGATCAACCACTGCGCCAGATACCAGATTTACAGGGATTGAGAAGGCTATTGTCAGCCTATCACTCGTTCCTTTATAATACTGCGTATAGAGTCCAACTTCGCTCACGAAAGTAACAGTATTCGATGACCACGCGAACGCATTTTGGTTATTACTGAGTGAAATTTGAGTAACAGCCAGAGAGTTAGTAGAGACATAGGCAGTTATTTCCGAGGTGGAAAGGACTGCAGGGATATAATTGGGCGTAGGGACGGACTGCAGAGAAAATGTAGAAGTAGCGGCTGCGAGACTGTTGGAGGGGAGAATTACGACTGTGCGGGCTGCCCAGATCGCATAAATGTTATTTCCAAGGTCAGTCGTGGTTATGTAGGAACCTGATATCGGGTATATGGCTGGGAATACGAGCACTATAGCGGCCGCTCCACTATGCGTGACTTCAAAAAGGTAGTTCGCTGTGCTGCCCACAGCTACTTGCCCAGCAAAAGAGGGCCACTTTCCTGTAGTCCCTGCGAAATCCAGTGCAGATGTCACCACGACTCCCTCGAAAGTCTGATACAAAGAGAGTGTAAAGCATTCCGGCTTGCCTGAATCTGAGGTCCGGACGCTAAGGCTAACATCCGCAGTGACTCCAGCTAATACTGGATTAGCAACTGAAGAAAGGAGGATAAGGATGGTAGAGCCGGGGTTGATGGAGCCGAAAGAAGAGAGAAGAACAGTGTTGGGTCTGCGCAGGGCCGCTGCAGTATTTGAGAAGTCTCCTGGATGAAGTGTGCATTGCACAGATGTGCTTATGACATTGTCAACATAGAGAGCGCAAGACACAGAGTCGATAGCTGAAACCGGGAACATTGCAGTGAAATAAGTACTGTCGACCACAGGGAATTCTAGCAGTATTTCCGCAGTGCTGCTAATGCTTTGAAGAGTGCTAAACAACGCTCGTATAAGTCCGCTTCGAAGTGCAGTATTGGTGAAAGCCTTCACATACATTTCCTCAAATACCAAAGCTCCTGGCACTCTCAGGTTATTAGCGATTTCCGTCGTCCCTCCATAACTCAGTCTGACAGTAACCGCATCCGAACTAGTATCTGAATACACCAGGCCATTCCCAGCACTATCCCAGCTTCCCACGACCAAGTTGTACTCAGTAGACGCACTCAGAGCTGTATTTGCAGGCATTCCGACCACTGTGCTCGGTCCGCCGGACTGAGTTGCACTCCGAGCGAACATTCGGTTTCCTGTGGAAGTTTCAAAGTAGCTATATAGGGTGCCCTGCTGGACAAAGGCATTTGCAGGCGTGTCAATTTGAATAGTATCAGTTCCAGACATACCCGCAGCCGGGGTTTGAAAGCATAATTTTAAGGTTGCTCGGGTAGCTGCACCGTTCAGCTGAGAAGCCACTTGCCCTGCCAGATAGCTCTTTACGGCGTATAGACTTGTACGACGTAGGTACTGCCAAGTCGTATCAAAGGCCAAAGTAGCAGTGCTTTGGTCGATTGTGCCTGCTCGCTGCCAAGTCTGCACTGTGATCACTGCCCCAGTGGAAGTGCTTCTAATAGGTGCATAAACACCTGAAAGTGTGAAAGTCGTACCTGCAGCTATTTCTTCGTTTATATACATTTCCAACACATTGCTGGCGACGCTGAAGCTGCCAGTGGATTGGCCAGTCGTTACTCGTACAGCGAAGAACTGCACAGTCTCGAAATCAGAAGCAGGGAAAGTGACTTGGAGTCGCGCACAGGCCGGAATAGTATGAGCACTGCTAAAACTGACCGCCCAGAAAGAGTCCTGATTAGCCCCCAAGGTAACATCTCCCGCAGGGTTGACCTTAGAAACTGCGAGAGAGGAGAGAAGGCCAACGGTGCTAGCAGGGCTGTAGGAGCCTGAAGAGCAGTCTATAAAGCCCGGGTAGGAACTAGCAAGTGCAGGAGAAGACATGTAGAGCTTTGCATTGGTCTTTTCAGCACATGTATTCCCTGCGGAGAGTAAATAAGGATACACCTGAATTGAGTATATCCCGACTGACCCTGGATTGATCAGACTTGATATGGTAAATGGCCCTGCTGCACTTAGTTCCACAATGACACAGGGACACGGCGAAGGCGAGGCAATGCGTCGAATGGCTCCCACTCCCGATCCAGCCGAAGCATTGGAAGTATCAATATTCGAGTCGAACATAAGCAAAAGCACATCTCCTGCTATGGGAGTTCCAGAGACAAAGGTCAGAGGGAAACGGTAACTGGTGCTTGTTGATGTAGTGAGAGAGTTGGGAATGACCCCTGAACTTGCACTGCTGCAGGCTGCGTTGGTAAAGGTCTGTGTGGATACTAGGCCTTCGGAGGGAGTGAGGTTGGAGCCAGTGTAGGGCGGGATTACTGTGAATTGGTATTCAGCTGTTACTGTGCGTTTTGGAGTGTGAATGTGTGGAAAGTAGATGGTTAGCAGATTGACTGCATGCAAAGTATATCCAAGTGAACAGTGAATTTCCACTGCAAAGTCTGGAGAGTCTGCAAAGACTGCATCAGTTCTTGTAGGCAGCAGCCAGCAAGCAGTGATAACAGCCTCACTCGCCCAAAAAGGCACAACTTGGTTCTGTGCAATGTTGAGACCCAGATCATAGAGGAACCCTGCACTAGTGGGGAAGCCAAAGCTGAGCACTGCCCCAGCACTGATAGAGCCTGTTCCGGACTTAAAGGTGACTTTAAGAACTGAGGTCGAGTCAAGGGTTGTAGTCAGACTTTGGATGGAGAAAGTCGTGGGAGAGACATTGTGCTGGGCGTAGCCTTTGCAGGCGCCTACCTGCTTCTTCATGCCTCCTGAGGACTGAATTAGCACTGTGACTTGAAAGAAACCACAACTTGCAGCAGTCAGTCCTCCTGATGTCCAGACTACAATCACTGTAAGGCTCGCGCCTTGGCTATAGCTTTGGTCGGGAGTTAAGTGCACACTTGCTCCACTCAGACTGAAACTGCCTGCAGCGGAACTGTTGACTGTGACTGAGGCAGGAGAGCTGAGACTTCCGCTAAGCACTGGATGGGAAAAACCCACAATGATGTTGTCAGTATTAGCCAGGGCCACTCCCACTTGGAAGACAAGTGTAACCGAGTTACTCGCTGTGCCCACTGTCAGCGCAGGGCTGAATGCAGCTCGAAGACTTGCAAAGGTAGGTGCATAGGTCTGCTCCACCACTCCAGTCAGCACAGTACTCGTCCCTCCCCACACATTTCCACTCCCACTCAGCAAACTCGCAGTTACTACACTCACAGGACCGTATTTCGCCCATATAGACAAAGCATACGTAGTGCCTGTGGCGAGTCCACTGAGGTTCGATAGGACCAAGGTTTTAGCGCCTGTGGCGGAGGTGCTTACTGTCCATCTAAAGGGAGTGGGGAAGTTGGTGTTTATCACATAGGTGGAGTCGAAGTCGAGGAAAGTCCCGCCTGCATGGCCGACTATTTGCATGCGCAATGAACCGTCTGAAGGCGGATTTACACTCCCTGGAAGCGTCATACTGACCCGCGCAAAGGCCCACTGTCCAGCTAGCGAATTGAGACTAGTGCCAGTCTCCGCCACACTGACCTGCACCTCTTCAAGCCCCACCGAGTCAACACCCATCGAAAAGCGGTATGCAGACCTGCAGGACATCGGGAAAATGTCATATGCGAATATGTTGTAAAAGTTGGGAGTTGATGGGTTAATGATGGAGTCCAGGACGAAGCTGGGAGAGGTGGTTGGTCCGACCCAGGTGAAGGGCACTATGAGACAAGGACAAGGTGCAGGACTCGATATTAGCCTCAGTGGTTGAGTATTCGCTCCACCGGTTACACTTGATAAGTCGAAATCCGAGCCGAAGATTAGCACCATGTAGGGTACGTCATACCCCACATAGCCAGGCAAATAGGTCATAGAGGCAGTAGTCCATTGGAAAGTATAGGAAGCACTGGCTCCTGCTGATGAGGAAGTGGCTGATACAGAGCCCTGAGCGAGCTGACTGCAGGAAGCTCCGGAAACTGCTCCTCCGTTGCCGTTTACTGCCTGTGCATAGTCCTGAGCAACCCACGTTGAGCCGAAGTGGTGAGTGGTAGCGACGTACGTCACAGTGGCACTCCGTACTGTCAGCACATTGATGAACTCAGTTTCCCAGGCAGGACTCGCAACTCCTAGAGGAGAGGCCAAAGTGCAGTAGACTGATGTGGGGAAAGTGGTGTAGAAGCCTTGGGTCATGTATGCAGCTTGCAGCCAACAGGCAGAGAAAACGCCTGTAGAGGTCCAGAAAGGCACTGAATTGCCGGAACTGTAGCCTAGTCCCAGGTCTGGAAGGAAGTCGGGAGTCGAGGCGTCCACTGGGAAACCGAACTGGACTACGTCTGCGGAGTTCAAAGCCAAGCCAGTGCCCATACTTCCATGCAAGATCGTGTAAAAGTCCGGACTCAAGTTCATAGACTTGAGTGTAAAGGAGCCTAGACTGCTTGCGGGACTGACGAAGAACTTCTCAGTCCCACACTGAGCAGTGGCCCCGCCCACTGTATTGCACACTAGGATGTGCATGTATCCAGCGGTGGGCTGGCAGTCTGGGGGGCCTGCCCAGGAAAGCGCAATTGAGAGGGAAGTGCTGCCTGCTGCGCTTGCGTCGGAAATAGTTACTTTGGAAGAGGAGTAGACTACAAGCGCTCCACTTCCATTGAGTGTGGCTGTAGGAGCCACTATTCCGCTGCACCCTAGTCCGGTATCAGCCAAGTTAATAGTCACTTCCGAGGATAGATCCAGAGCCTGAGCAGACGTATAAGTCACTGTTACATCAGTCAACGGACTGCCTGCATTCAGTGCAGGTGTTAGTGTAAACGACACCGCGGAAGAAGCACTGGTAGGCGCTGTGCATATCTGAGTAGGCGACACCCCCGAATAACTCATAGTGCTCAGCCCAGAGCTTGTATATATAGATACAGTGTATACTATTGAAGCGCTGGTTTTCGCGTATATGCGAAATTTGTACTCTGTCGAGGCGGCTAGGTCGGAAGCAAAAGACCACAGAAGCAGACTTTTGTCGTTTTCGAGCGTTACAGTCTTCCATTTTGGGAAGGAAGGTAGGTTCCCTGGACTCAGAAAAGACCCATCGAAAGCATCGAAAGTGCCTTGTGCGCTTCCAACTAGTCGAATAAGTATATAAGAAGTTGCAGAAATCGCCGATCCAGCCGAAAACCCAACAGTCACAAATTGCCACACTCCTGAATAGCACCCAGCAGTAAGTTCCGAGTAATGGTTCACAGTCAACACAGAGCTTCCCAAGGTAGTAGCAAGGGTAGTGGACTTCGTAGAGAGCACCACACCCTGTGCATTCAGTAGAATCACGTGTATGACTGGAGTTATAGAGCTGGATCCAAGGGTGAAACCTGCGATAGAGATTGGAGACCCGGCGACTGCGGAGGTTGTGAGTAGGCCGAAACTGGGGAATTTGGAGAAAGTCGATGTAGTGGTCGATAGGATTAGTGAAGAAGTACTGTCCCATATAATTGCCCCGCCTACACCTGGAGTAGTAAAGGTAATTCTCACTTCGACGCCTCCGCTTCCGTTGTAGGGCGTACTGCCCTGCCAAGCAACAGTCGGATCAGTGGACAAATACGCAGTGGTATCGATTGAAAAAAGGTTATAAACAGCTCTGTCGTACTGTATCACTCCTGAGGAATCCTCGATATAGACTCGAAGGTGGACAATTGTATAGTCTGCAAGACTGTTTGCCGGTGAAGGGTTATATATCCCGCCTAGCTCCAGGCTAATGCTACCTGGACTAGCAGTGCCTCCAGTGATGCGAATTTGAGCAGGGATGTTGAGTGCTGTAGACCCTTGCAGAAGGTAGCAATTACTGCCTGTAATCCCGGTCAATATGCAAGGCATGCGAGAGCCTGGGACTAGGTTAGTCCCTAGGTCAGCTGCAAACAGGGGATACAGGCCGTCTTCTGTCATCGTTGGGAACTCTACAACGAGAGTGTCTGTGGTTGATAAAGAAGCACTAAGCGCCAATCCAATGGTGAATATGTTGTATAAGCCTGGTGATTTGTGCATCGGGGACACTGAGTCCACAGCTAGAGTACTGGGTAAGTAGAAGTACAGAGTGCCGAAGTCGCTACTCAGTCCAGTCTGATAGGACTTCAGAGCCACTGATTGGACTGAGTTGGCGGATGGAGTAGTGAGTCCGTTGGCAGCAGTCGGTCCGCCCTGAGTCGTCACCTTGATTCTATAGGTGGTACCAGCTATTAGTGTATTCGCAGGGTAGATTCGGATTTCAGTGCTGGACAACGAGCAAGTGTTAGGCAGTCTGCCTGCCGAAGTAGTGATAGCACAGTACAGAGTTATATAAGTGCCACTCATAGTCCAGGCTGAGGAAAAGGTGAGTGTTATATATGTATTGGCCGCTACTGTGAGTGAAGTTCTTGGGATGTAGTAGAAATCCAGGACAGCCGTCATTCCTGGACCTGCTAGTCTCCAAGCGACTTCCGGAGCCTGCAAATAAGCCAAACTGGGGGCTGATGTGGCTTCCACAGATACCAACGGATTAGCCGTCCCAGAGTCTGCCTCAATATACTGTGTGCATGCACTATCATAATACGTAGTAATAGAGGATAGACTGAGACTCGTAGTGAACATAGCTCGAAACATCAAGCCTAGAGTCGCACCAGTAGTGAGACTGGAAGCTAGGAGAAGGGTGTAGGTTTGTCCCAGCAGAGAGCAAGAGAACTGCGGCAGGGTGGTGACGCTGGCCTGGTAGGAAGGGTAGCAGTTGGAATCAAGGCTGACAGCTGCTCCGAAGTTCACTGCTACACAGCCATTGGCAGGCACTGGATACTTTAATTCGTATTTCAAGGCGAACATCGAGTATATTCCTGAATACACTTTCCCGGCCGAGGACTGATATTGAACAGTGACTGAAGCTGATTTGCCCGCTACAGCACTGCCTCCTGTTATCCCATCAAATGTATGACTTCCGATCAGTACTCCTCCTCTAATGTGGTACACCTGTAAAGCCAGGCCAACAGGCACATAGTTCAGAGAGTTAAAGTGGTAAATGATCCCTGTGAGAGCGCCGGAAACTACTACGAAGTTGGTAGATGAGCGAATTTCGGCTCCCGTTATTACTGCATCTAGGGAATTGTGCACACTGTCAGAGACAGAAAGAGTGAAAGGAAATTGGATATAGAACGTGGAAGCTGCGGAAGCTGCTGGTCCAGGCAAGCTAAAAGTGAGCCTAGCCGCAGAGGAGTAAGCAGTGCCTGTAAAGCTAGGCGCACTTCCTGAACTAGTATTAGGGCTGCCGTTACTCTGCACTGTGAACACGTTCCAATCAGTCTGCGCAGCTATGAGGTCTGTGTCGTAGGTGTATAGGGAGATATGCACATGTCTGTTGCTACTGCCAGCGTCTGCAGGGTTTTTTAGTCCGTCAAAGGAAATGGAGTAGGTAGAGGTGTTGTCCAGACCTTGTAGATTAGTGATGCGGATAGAGGAAGGACGAGTGTAATGTTGGTTGCTCCAATACAGCGTGCATGTGGGAGTTTTCGAAGACATGCTGCAACTCACAGAAGTACCAGAATTGACGCCTAGGCCTAGATCAGGCTCAAACAGTGAATTCCCCCATACATCTGCAGTGGGGAAATTCACCTCCAAATAGCCTGACCCCGGCAGTGCATTCACCAGCTTGAAAGTGACTTTCACATAGTTAACCTGTCCGTTTCCGCTATGTCCAGTGGTCACATAGTACTGCTGGTACTTCGTAGCAGGCAGCACTACAAAGCTTTCAGTCCCTGACTTCTGATCGCTCATTCCATAGTTGACTGTAATAGACGCCTGGTAGGTTCCAGCAGTGTTTGGGTAGGTCAGTCCCTGTCCTTCAGGGTTGCTTAGACCTGCTGTGGTCACGGTTACCCAGTAGCTTCCTGCGGATATACTGGTGACTGGCCCTTTGATTGTGATTGACAGGCTGGAGCCAGGTGTGTCAGAGGTACAACCGCTTGCAGCGATTTCAGCGTTATTTTCCCCCCATTTGCAGCGCAATAATGCACCTGAACTGACTCCAAAAGTCGAAGGCAGTTCCAGCGTAACATCGTTAGTATCTGTGAAATCCTGGCTTAGCACTACTTTAAACCGAAAAGGTCCAGTGCTCCCTGCCCGCACATAGTCATAAAACCCAACCTGCAAGGGTACTTCATGATAAGCAGGCGCTGAGGAAACTCTGAGCATAACAGTTACAGCACTCGGTCGTTCCAGAACACTTGTGAAGTCACTGGAAGAGTACAGACTGCTGAATGTGACCGAGTCGTTGTTCGTGTTGGTAAGTACACTGGCGAGCAGGACGAGGAGGGTGGTTTGCTGGGAGGTCACTCCTAGAGTGAGGGTAGAGGCAGTTGCACTGCATGTGTATGTGCCACTAAGTGTGCTCCCTCCGTCCTTGTAATTAAAGCACGTTCCGTCTGTAAAAGTCGATTGGCTGAGATGTATTTGCAGTCCTCCTCCAGCCGGAATGGTAATTGTAGGTGTAAAGGAAAACATCCAATCTCCCGTGTCGCGTTGATAAGGAGTTCCCGCTCCATCTGCCCTGCTAACTGCTGCAGTTCCAGTGCTTGGAACCGTGAATGGAGAAGAACTGGGCACAGAGGCCTGAAACGAGAAAATCACTTCAGAAGATCGAATAATCAATCCACTATAGTCGAAGCCTGTAGTGATTCCAGAGTTTGGATTTGTGAAGGAGTTTATAGGGACGTTTATAGCTATGGCACTATTGGCGGTCAAAGTCAACACAAATCGCTTAGTTGCTGAGGAATAATTGTCTTGTGTTACTCCTGTTATAGTGGCTGTGGACCCGGTCAGTGTCATTGCGGACCCTAAAGTGAGGTAAACTATGTCTCCACTCATAAGACCTGCACTCTGATAAGGGATTTGGAAGGTGTATTTTGCAGTTGTGGCGCTGAAAGCTGTCGAAACAGATACTGAAATCGCAGCAGCGGAACTTGAAGAGAAACTAGCAGCTCGCACAGCGAAAACATTGTCCAGAAGACCTTGGGAAATCGTAGTGCCCGGCCAACCTACTCCGTTTACATTGATAGCAGACACTCGCAACTGCACAATTTGGTTATACCCTGATACAGAGGGGTTGTACACTCCGTCTAACTGGATAGTCACAATTGTGCCACTTGCTGTGACACTTGTAAAGCCAGTTACTACTACTGTAGGCTCAGCCAGTGTGCTTCTCCCCTGCACGTAGCAAAAGGCACTGCTAGCACCTCCCAGTCCTGTCAATTTGCACGGCACCGTGCTTTGATTCCCTGCAAAGCCCAAGTAGTCAGGGAAGCCTGAGCCTATGAACTCCACAGTAAGTCTGCCGCCTAGTGTCCAAGCAGGAGTGATGCTTTGTGTCTTTAGAGATACGATGTAGCGGTTTGGCTGGGAGGTGGTCATGTGGTGGTATGTGACTGACAACTGCTGGAATTTCTCGGGAGCGACTATTACATATGCAGTGGCGAAGGTGCTTTCGCCTTGTTTAGGGTTGAGTTTGACCGTGTAAGTGCCTGAGGAACTGAATAGCAGTCCTTGAACGTCACTGGAATTCACCGTAGTTATTTTGAGCGTATAAAGCTTATTGACCAACAGATCTTGGCTACTAGGGGAGTTGATCACTACAGTGTTGGTGCTGCCTGTGGAGTAGGTGCACTCTGCAAGGTACTCGACCGACCCGTCCACCCAAATGCACCGCACAGAGGAACTGGCGTCCAGAGCAAATACAGGGGTGGACCAGACTGATAGAGCCCAGTTGTTTTGCTGCACTAAGCTTTGGAACTTCATGTCAATTGACAGCACACCTTTTTTATAGCTGCCAGTTGCGGTGTTTACCTGTAAAGCGCCCGCATATTGCGTGCCCGCGCTAAAGGAACTCATTAGCTGCGCTGGGGCGGCGATCACTGTTATCTGAGTTGTGCCAGTATCCAATGTGATGCTTGTATTTTCACTGCTGTTGTAAGTCGTTAGTGTGAAAGTATGTGAGCCAGCAGCGGGATGAGTTGCCTTCACACAGACTTCTAAACTGGTAGTCGCACTCAAACTCGCAGGGAAGGAAGACACTTGCAGTGCTGACCCATTTAGTACAAACTTCACATTTTGAGCTGCATTCGCAGAGGAGGAGTTCGGGCCAATATATGCTCTGCTGGTTTGAATACTGCTTGTAGAGTAAGTTGCAGGGAAGGCAATTACCAGTTGACCACTAGTAGGAACAGCACTTTGGAAGAGTGCTTGTATGCAAAGGAACTCGGAGACTCCTGCGGTTTTGGTCAGTGAGCTGAAGTTGTTAGTAATTGTCAATGCTCCGAGGGAAATTTGCTCAGTGTTGGGGAAGGTCACTGAAGTTTCTTTTAATACTTTTCGGTTCACTAGTTGCTTAATAGTCGCTGTAATAAGGCCTGTTGTGAAGGTCGGATTGGTGAAGGGTCCAAGCAGAAGCGTCAAACTCGCAGCCATTGGCGTACTATTCAGCTTCACTCTGACCAGTCCTTTGATGGGATACGGTGTGCAAGCAGCCGGAATCCCTTGCAAACTGCATGTAGTGAATGCGCTGGGATACGTGAAATCTGTTGGAATTGTGACTACCAGAGAATCTCCAGTACCAATCAGCAAAGTAGTGTTTATGACATTTAGTGAGAAAATGGTCTGCGCTCCCTTCGATTTGCTGGAAATACTATGGGACATGGACAAGTCATTCTCCAGTGAAGAAGTTACCGTCATAGTAGTGTCAATATAGCTAATCGTAGATCGGTTCAAAGGTGCATAGGTAGCCTTATGAGTCGTTGAATCGTAACTATACTCATAGGAAGCCACATTGATGGTTAAGTCATACATAGGAGTTGAAGGGTTGTACAGCCCTGCGAGAGTCACTTCCACTACTCCGCCCGGTGTCATGGCGGAGAAGTTGGACAACTTCACTTTCACGTAGCTGATGTCTTGTACTAGTGTGCATGTGAAGGCGGAGAGTGCGATAGTGCCTGAGCCTGTGGAGCAATCGATTTGGCTGTTATTGCTAAGCATAGTCCCTAAGTCAGAGGTCCAGCCTGCAGTGATTCCAGTGGCCAGTGGAAATTCAATAAAAATAACGCCACCATTTGCTGAGGACTTTCCAGATGTTTGAATTTCCACATGCACTGTGAGGAAATTGATCTGCCCTGCGCCTTTGCAGAAAGACTGCGCATGCGCATTATTGAAAGGGGGCGGGGGCACATATACCCAAGGATAGCTGTCCTGATATATTCTTTTCAGTACTCCATCCACATTCCTCGTGCATATGCGGAATTGGTAGTAGCCAGGGACTGTCGGAGCGACGAAGCCTCCAGCTCCCATAGCCGTGTCTTGCATACTCAGACTAAGCGTATGCACTTCGTTGGCTGTAATACTATGACTCTTGGACGAGTACACACTAATAATGCCACTGGATGTGTACTCACAGCCTGCCAGTTTCACCCCATCCAATCGACACACGAGGAAAAGAGAGGAGTTCAGGTTGAAGCCGGAACTCGCAACTGCCTTTTCAAATAGCGAATTGGTGTATGTGGAGGGCATGTAGATCTGCAGGTAGGACGAATCCGTGGCGTATGTATTAGTAGGCTTCAGTTCCGTCGAGAGTTTGAAGGTGAAGACCAGGTCTGTGGCTGTACTGGTGAAAGCAGCGGCTGTAGGCGTCATTAGGTCGTTGAGTGAAGCCACTTCGGGGGTTTGAATGCTTCCTAAGGTCAAATGACCAGTGCCGGTGGCTATCAAACTGGTTAGAACGGAACTCTTTGCATCCGCCACTACATAAATCGTAGCTGTTCCGGACATCTTACAATTGGCACTGACGAATACTTCGTAGGTTGGATTCAGAAGAGACCCTTTCCCTGTGATAACGTAGCCATGCGAAATTTCGTTGTTGTAAAAAATGAGATTATTCGAGGAGCAAGTCCAACTCTGTGGAAATCCCACCAACTTAAAGCAATTCGAATCCACCTCCGAGAAGTACGAGTGCGGAAACAAAATGAGGAGATATCCACCCTCCGCCACATCAGTAGTAAAGTCCAGTTTGATATGGTACAGCGACAATTGACCCAGCAGAGACACAGTCTTGTCTTCCAGTTGTTCCTCGACTGTCACAGTTATCGTGTTGGCTTCTACGGTGAGGGACCCGATGCCTGCTTCCGTGGTTTGTCCATTGCGTAGGAGAGTCACGGAAATGTCAGATGAACCTTTGGAGTAGCGGTTGGTGGGGAGGAGGAAGCAAAGCGAAATTAGCGCGTTTGGAGCGGAGCCTGCGGCGGAGTACTGCACAAGATGCACATTTCCATTGCTCAACACTCGATAGTCCGCAATAGTGCCCAGGAGAAAGCCGCCTGCACACTGGCCTAAAGCCCTGGGAATGAGGCTGTCCGGCCATAGGAACTCCCCTGGGAAGGAAATAAGCAGCAGGTCTCCAGCTGCAATGATGGCCGAAGTAGTGAGGGAAAAGTATATTTCCGTGGCTGTGTCTTGTGCCTTAGACATTACAGGTGAGGTGTGAATGAGCAGACTTGGGAAAGTCACGATACTCGAGACCGTGAGCGCCGGAAGCAGAAAAACTGCATACTCGATAGGGTAGTACTGCTCAGTCGCCACCACTGTAACAGTTACTTTGGGCACAGTCCCTGCTGTATCTCCGTTCAGTAGGTTAGGTAGCCAGAGAGTGCCTGAGGAGACTAGATCTTGGCTAGCGTCATCAAACAGCATATAAGTCTTCGTTTCCCCGTCTCCTACCACCATTTCGCAGTCAGAAAATGTGCCCCAGTCCGAGGAATAGAAGCAGTCGGTAGTGTTCAATACGCCCGGAGTGTAGCTAGAGCCCAAATCCGTTGCGAATCCGCCGTTATTCTCAAAGGTGAAACGAACAGAACTCAGCTGCTTAAAGGGAACGCTAGGGCGGATATCCAGTCTAAGCATAGTCCGTTGGCCTACAGTGGAGGAAGTCGAAGTGAGGGAAACGGTCCCTGGAGTAGTTACTCCGATAGGGGAAGTGATGAGTTTTGGAGGGATAAGGAAGTTAATAGTGGCTTGCTCAGTTAGTACCAGTCCTGCATCTTCTGCTTGTTTGATGTAGACCTTTACAATGATTTCCTGGACTCCAGGGGTGGTGGTAGGGAATTGGAAGCCTGCAGGCTGCCCCACCACTCCTCCGATCACGGTGATAGAGATGGACAGAGGACAGGTTTCCAGGCCGGAATCACTGCGAGTAAACAGGGTAATCGTATGTGCAGTCCAGGTACATGAGGACGCAGGCCGCTTTTCTCTTCCAAAGGTACACAACAGCCGAGTAGGGTCGCTATCCAAGTTATTGATAGGCACCGAAGGCAGCAGGACCACAGTACTAGGCAGCGCTATAGTGATTTTGCCTTCTGTGGAAAGGTTAGTAGTAGCAGGCAGGAGAGTGTGGCACTCCAGAAACAGCTCCAAGGGCCCAACTTCCCCAAGCATTCTGTCTACCTTAGGTGCCACAGCGTCGAAGCTAGCAGGGGCCTGGGCTGTAGATAGGTAGGTGAAGCTGCCTGCTGCCAGGTTCTGGTCGATTGGATCTCCTTCCGCTGTGAGAGAGTAGAGGGTGAAAGGAGTGGTGGTGGCGGTCAAGGGGTTGCGGGCCGAAAGACGGAAGGAAACAGCAGTATTGGAAGTCAGCAGAGCAAAGGAAGACAGCACCGCAGTGCTAGATTCCTGAGTAAGTCCACAGCGCACAGGCGACAGTACGCTCAAGTCACTCAGTCCAGACAGCAAAATGCACTCTCTAACTCTGTCAAATGCACTCGGAAAAGCCACTTTGATAAAGCCGCCTGCAGGAACGGTATTAGACGTCTGCAGTGTAAAAGTGTACCAACTGACCTCATTCATATTCAGACTGGACGGCGAAATGGTCACATGGTGAATCGCTCCAGGACTGAGACCGATGCCAGGGAGCAGTGTAGACACTTGCAACTGCGTGTCGCTCGCAGACTCCAGTAGTTCCAGAAAGAAGAAGCCAGGGAAGCTGGTGCTTGCAGGGTTGCCCACACTTCCAACTGTGATGTTGAAAGGAGTGGAAACAGCAATTGGCTCTGAGAGCCAAATCAGCATAGAGCGAGGTGCGACTGGCCACAGGCCTTTGCACTCCGTTTGCATACTTCCCACTTTGCAACTTAGGCCTTTGTCCATACGGTAGTTCCCAGGGAAGGTGACTCTCAGACGAGTGCCTTGCAGTAGCGCAATTCCCGCAGTCAATTGAAATGCGTAGTCTTGGTACAGTCCAATAACTGCGGAAGTAGTAAGAATGGAGGCTGCTTGTAGCACAGTGGGAGCAGAGGTAATCCGCAGACTGCCGAAACTGTCATTCCTATCAAGTTCATAGCCGTCTCTGTAGACTATGACTTGGAACAGGCCTGTAGCGCCCTCCACTACTGGGTTGGCCACTCCGTTCACAGTGAGCTGCACCTTCCCAACACTCAAAAGCCCCACTGTCCAGGTCACCACTCTGCCTGCAGCCTGACAACCCACTGCATTGCTGACCTGACCTAGAGTCACATCTCCACTACAACTCGTAATTCCCAAGTTCACAGCTGTGTATTGCACAGGGAATTGCACAGCTATTCGTCCCATCGTCGCTATGGTCAGGTCTGTGACCAGCACAAAAGTGTAGGAAGTCACGCAGGCTGCGTTGGTGCACATGGAGGAGATAGAAGAGTCTGAGTCGGGAGTGAGTGCGGCCCAGGCGTTCAGTAGGAACGTCACACAGAGGAGGCTTTTCATTATGAAACGCCTGACCTATTGCCTAGCTAGTTGTGCCAGTATTGAGGCTTGCCACTCGCCTGCTGCGGCTGAGGACTGGAAGAGGACTGCGTGGTGGTGTAAAAGAGGAGGCCGAGGATGAGTGCGTTGAAAAGGTACTTGCGCCATTTGCTGCCTGCAGTGGGCTGCAGCGACAGTCTCAGCTCTTCCGCCCGCTTCCGGGTTTCCTCCATCGCCTGGATGATTTCTTCCTGCGTGAGTTGTTGAGACTGCGCCACTTCTCCAGCGGCGAGGTGGTTCTCCAACAAGCATTTCTGCAGCCTGGGTGGTGCTTACTCCTGGAGTTGGGTCTGCTTGGCGACTTGGCAGGCAGCAAAGCGGGCTTGGGAGTAGAGGTACAGGCCGAAGAGACAGGGGTAGAACACCGACTTCAGCAGTTCGAGTTGTTGGTGGCAAGTCCAAGGCATCCAGTCGTAGTAATCACTCAAAACCGGAGGCTCGCTTTTCACCCTCACCTCCACACTCAGTAGCAGTACTAATCCCATGATTCCCCACTTCCCTGCGTGGATCGTTTCCTTATTGCAGGTCAGTCCATACGCCAGCAGGAACCCGCCTACGTAGAAAGGCAGGGACGTGAACAGGTCCTTGATGGCTGCGTCTTCCTCGGAGCGGGCGTAGTGCTCGTACCTCGCCCGGGCCAGCGGGTTGCTGAGAACTTCGTAATTCGCTTGCCAGGGAATTTCATCTGAAATGTCTTCCGGGTCCTTGGCCTCGAGAGCCGCTTTCAAAGCCACAGCGATTTCCTCACATGTGTTTTGCCGAGTCATGCCTATCGGAGCATAGAGCGACACAGGGAAGTTGAGGACTGTGTACAGCAGTCGACACAGCAGAAAGAGTGCACCCACTAGCAGAGTCAGGCGCGTATGTACGTTAGGAGCCAGACGGTGCTTGGCTTTGCCCAGCAGGTAGGCGACCAGGAACACCACCAGGATTTCCATTGCAGTAACGATCCTAATATGAAGAGCAAAGTCCAGTTCAAGCGCTGCAGTGAGGACCGCAGTCGGGCGGGGTCCAGAGGAGTGGTCGTGCCGAGGCCAGGCGCTCGCACTACGAGACATCAGCAGGACCTGCACTTCGAATTCCCGGAAAGTGACCGCGCTCTGCAGAAGGCAGCTGTTAGTCATCGGCGAGTGAGTTCCACCGACACAGGTCCCGACGATCGAAGAAGCCAGCTACTGCGCGTGTACTCCCTGATAAGGAGCGCCTACGGCAGTTTACCCGAAGTGTCTGAGCGGGTGAGTGAAGAGCAAGTCCTGCAGCACATCGAAGCGGGAGTAGTCCTGACGATGGCCCAGCTGGCAGCCAAGGACCAGGAAATCCAGGAACTGAGGGCGGAGGGAGGGCTGACACAGGAACATTTGAAAGCCTTGCAGGGCAGGGAAGAGGCAGTTAGTGCGCAAGAAGCAGAGTTGAAGAGTGCATGGACTGCCTTTGAAAGGGAACGGAGTGAGACTGGAAAACTGCAGTCCCGGCTCAAGGCGATGGAGAGACATGTGAAGTCCCTGCAGAACACACAGACTTTGGCTAGTCTGGACGTCCAAGCCCGGCTGAAGGCCTTGTTGAACCAAGAAAGCCTGCTCAACGCAGTGGCTGAAGACCTGCAGTACCAGCGCTGTTCCCTGCTCACCCGGCTCGAAAGCACACTAGCAGAGGCCTCTCCAGAGCCTTCCCTGTCGGAAAGTCTGCTCAAGGACTGCTCCAACCTGCTTTCCACTCGCAGCAAGTCCAAAGGCAGCACGCAAGACTCCACCCGGCTCAGCAAAGCTGCGGACATCACGGAGATCTACAGTGAGTTGGAGGACCCTTTGGAGGTCACTCCGAAAGGCGTACTCACGCCCACAAGTTTGTGCGATGGTTTGTACGCCTCGTAATATGAAGGAGATAATAGGGGAATAGATGGGACTTGCTGTAGTGGCGTAGGTTTGGAATTCATTGATAGTGGGAGGGAAAGCACTACGGAAACTACTGATTTCCTGATATATTGATATAAATGGGCCTGCGGACTTTCATCTCTCGAGTGTGTTTGGTCGCAGTTTTCTTCATCAGTGGAATTTCCAGCCTTTCCAACCTGCCTCTCGCCCGGTCCCAGCTAGAAACCGACTTGAAAGCCTACGAAGTGAATTCCGATTCCCACACTAGCGCCCTACTGGGTCTCCTGCAGCAGAACTCCTATACAGTGATGGCGCTGTGGAGTTGTCTCGCAGTAGTGTGCAGTATTGCCACAGTGCTGAAGGTCAAGTGGAGTGCTTGGGTGCTGGTTCTGATGCTTGGCACAGAGGCTGTAACGGCCTGGTACTCGCCGGTTGGGACTGCAGCGCTGCTGAAGGCTCTATCGATGACCGGAGGTCTCCTTATAATGATAACATCAGTTCAGCAGCCAGGCAGAAAGCCAAGTGCGCGAGTCCTAGTTAGTGCCCAGCCTAGCTCTTAGAGTTCTGTCTTCTGCGTGCTCTTCGCTGCCAGTTGCTCCTCTATAAACTTGATAATGCCCTCCTCCGTCCTTTCGCCTTCGAACAGCACAGCCGTCTTATTATGCGCAGCGAAGAACTTCAGCGTAGGATAGCCTTCGATGCTATGTCCTGCAATTTCATTGGCAGTTGCGTCGATTTTAGCGATTAAGACGTTAGGGTTCTTCTTCTTGTAGTAAAAGCCGACTTCCATGTACTCCGGGGCAAGTTCCTTGCAGTGGCCACACCAGGGTGCATAGAACTCCACCATCACATCCTTAGTAGGGTCCATCACTACACTTTCGAAGTTCTTCCCCACTAGTACTCGCACACCGTCTTCGGTGGGGTTTCTCGGTATTTCCTGAGACTTGAGGTACGGCTCCAGTTTCTTCGTGTGGTATTTCTCTGCGAAGGTCTGCAACGACTCGGAAGTGATAGAGTCTTCTGTGAATTTGAACTTGAGAATGCCATCTGACTTGGGTGCGACGGCCACCACTGCAGGCTGGTCAGACTCCGAGAAGCCTAGGAACTCTCCCAACTTCTGACTTTCCTCTAGGGCTAAGTCCACATAGCAGAACTTGATGAAGTCTTTGGTGACTGCCGCTGCATCTCTCATTGCAGCGTCGACAACTTCGCTTGCAGCATTAGAGCGGAATACGAATATCGCCGGGTTTCGGTACTTGAAGATGTAGTCGATTGCTTGGTCGTTAAAGGGCATAGCCCAGGGCGTGCGGTTGTCTCTCACGAATGCAGACATCCGATTCGCGAGGAAATTCCCAGTAAACCGGACTTTTTTATCGTCGAATTTCTTGAAGATGACCAAAGACGGCTCAGTGACTTGGTACTCAATGAGTGCTTCAATGGGAGTCGACAGTATGAAGTAATCATTCCCAAAGGCTTGCGCCACTTCCTCGAAAGCCTTAGCCTCGTCAGTCCCTTTCTGTGCGAATAGCACCACTGCCACACTGTTCTTCGCAATATAAGCACTGAGTGCCTCTACAGTGGTGAGGACTTGAGTGGCAGGCGCCAGTCTCTTGTTCACCCAGTCTACAATTCCGTCTGCTTCCCTAGGGCCTTCGTAGTCATTGGGCATGCCTTTCACGAACCACTTGAGTGAGGGGTAGCCCTGGACTCTGTACTTTTTCGCTGATTCGGGGTTGGCGGTGGCGTCGACCTTTGCTATACGGATAGGGGGAGTTTGGGCTTGGAGTCTTTCCGCGGCTTTCGCGTACTCTGGAGCGAGTTTCATGCAGTGGCCGCACCAAGGAGCGTAGAACTCCACCAGAATTCGGCTGAATTCCTTCAAAGCCTGGTCCAGGTCGGCGTCTGTTAGCACCAAAACGCCTTCTTCTTCCTCGTAGCCAGAAGCAGCGAGAAGGCAGAGAGCGAAAAGCACCAATTTTTTCATTATTACGATTTACACGTGGACCCACCTAGTAACTTATTCTTGGGGAAATCAGCCGAATTCAGATATATAGGCTAGCAAACGAGGATGCGACTCTATATAGCATCACAGAGAAAGGGAGAAATCTGAGGAGACTAGCATTTAGCCACAGAATCGGCAATGAAGCACCATGATAGTGACTTAATAGACTTGAGATTTTTATTTGCAGTGATAACTTCCCTAAAGTTTCTTGCAGAGTCTATTCTGCGGAGGGAAATTAGCTATTAGAGTTCTGCTTTGGTCTTATCCACCGGAGTGCTGTATTTCTCGATATACTCGATTAGTCCGTCTTTCGTTTGATTTCCGCTGTACCTCACTCCTGCCTTGTTTTTGGAGGAAAAGAACTTGAGTGTAGGGAAGCCTTGAATACTGTGACCCTGGGCTTCGTTGACGGTGGAGTCCATCTTGGCGATTATCACGTTGGGGTTGTTTTTGAAGTGGGCGGCTACTTGCACGTACTCAGGGGCAAGTTCCTTGCAGTGGGCACACCAGGGTGCGTAGAACTCCACCATCACATTCTTTGTAGGGTCCATCACTACACTTTCGAAGTTCTTCCCCACCAACACCCTGATACCTTGTTCAAAGGACTCTTTCGGCACTTCTTGAGTCTTATAGAAGGCCTCCAATTCCTTCTTCTTGTATTTCTCGACAAAAGTAGTCAAAGACTCAACTGTGATGGAACTACCGGTGAGCTTGTACTTGAAAACTGCCTCAGCAGTGGGAGCGACAGCCATAACCAAAGGCTGCTCATTAGCCTTAATTCCCAAGTATTCTGCCAGCTTTTTATTGCTTTCCTGCGTCAAATCCGTATATGTGAACTTTACAAATTTCTTTGTTTGCTTAGCGACTTCCTTCACAGCAGCATCGATTTCGTTAGCCGAGTCAGAGCGGAAGACGAAAATAATGTGTTTCTTTTTCTCGAAGACGGACTCTGCAATTTTGTCATCGAAGGGTCTGACCAGAGGCAGACTATTGGCTTTGATGAATTTGTTTATTGGCTTCATGAGGAATTGGCCTGTGAACTGGACCTTGGGATCGTCGAACTTTTTGAACAGGACTAGGGCTGGCTCAGTGACCTGGTAGGCCGCTAGCGCCTCAGAGGCAGTGGACAAGCCAAAGAAACTGTCCTCAGAAGCCTTTACGACTTTCTCAAAGATCTTAGCTTCCTGCGAATCCGCTTGAGCAAATAGCACTACTGCGATGTCATTGTTCTCAATAAAGCTGTTCAGCTCTTCAACTGTCGCAATGACTAGTTCGTCGCCCTCTCCCTTGATGCCGCTGGCCGTCAGAAGGCACAAAGCAAGAAGGACCAATTTTTTCATTATTACGACATATACGTGGACCCCTCAACTTGGCCTATTTTGAGTAAAGTCCACCTACTTCAAATATATACACTGATATATGAGGATGCGATTCCTTATATCAAAGGACTCTGAGGACACTATTATTTACAGAATTGGCTGCGAAACACCTTAATATCGACTTAATAGGCTCAGATAAACTCGAGAGTTTCCTTTGTAGTGATGTCCTCCTGTAGTCTAGTCTGCTTAAGGAACTTAGCTATTAGAGTTCTGCTTTGGTCTTATCCGCTGGAGTGCTGTTTTTCTCTATAAACTCGATAAGTCCGTCTTTCGTTTGCTTTCCGCTGTACCTCACTCCTGCCTTGTTCTTGGAGGAAAAGAACTTGAGTGTAGGGAAGCCTTGAATACTTTGGTTCGGGGCTTCGTTGACGGTGGAGTCCATCTTTGCGATTATCACGTTGGGGTTGTTTTTGAAGTGGGCGGCTACTTGCACGTACTCAGGGGCAAGTTGCTTGCAGTGGCCACACCAGGGTGCGTAGAACTCCACCATCACATCCTTCGTGGGGTCCATCACTACACTTTCGAAGTTCTTTCCCACCAACACCCTGATACCTTGGTCAAAGGACTCTTTCGGCACTTCTTGAGTCTTATAGAAGGCCTCCACTTCCTTCTTCTTGTATTTCTCGACAAAAGTAGTCAAAGACTCAACTGTGATGGAACTGCCGGTGAGCTTGTACTTGAAAACTGCCTCAGCAGTGGGAGCGACAGCCATAACCAAAGGCTGCTCATTAGCCTTAATTCCCAAGTATTCTCCCAGTCTCTTATTGCTTTCTTTTGTCAAATCAACATATGTGAACTTTACGAAGTCTTTAGTCTGCACAGCTACTTTTCTCATCGCAGCATCGATTTCGCTAGCGGAATCAGAGCGGAAGACGAAAATAATGTGATTTTTTTTCTCGAAGACGGACTCTGCAATTTTGTCATCGAAGGGTCTGACCAGAGGCAGACTATTGGCTTTGATGAAATCGGTTATTGGCTCCATGAGGAATTGGCCTGTGAACTGGACCTTGGGATCGTCGAACTTTTTGAACAGGACTAGGGCTGGCTCAGTGACCTGGTAGGCCGCTAGTGCCTCAGAGGCAGTGGACAAGCCAAAGAAACCGTCCTCAGAAGCCTTTACGACTTTCTCAAATATCTTAGCTTCCTGCGAATCCGCCTGAGCAAATAGCACTACTGCGATTTCATTGTTCTCAATAAAGCTGTTCAGCTCTTCAACTGTCGCAATGACTAGTTCGTCGTCTTCCTCATAGCTGCTGACTGTCAGGAGGCACAGAGCAAGTAGGACCAATTTTTTCATTATTACGACATATACGTGGACCCCTCAACTTGGCCTATTTTGAGTAAAGTTCACCTACTTCAAATATATACACTGATATATGAGGATGTGATTCCTTATATCAAAGGACTCTGAGGACACTATAATTTACAGAATTGGCGGCGAAACACCTTAATATCGACTTAATAGGCTCAGATAAACTCGAGAGTTTCCTTTGTAGTGATGTCCTCCTGTAGTCAAGTCTGCTTAAGAAAACTAGCTATTAGAGTTCTGTTTTGGTCTTATCCACCGGAGTGCTGTTTTTCTCTATAAACTCGATAAGTCCGTCTTTCGTTTGCTTTCCGCTGTACCTCACTCCTGCCTTGTTCTTGGAGGAAAAGAACTTGAGTGTGGGGAAGCCTTGAACACTTTGGTTCGGGGCTTCGTTGACTGTAGCGTCCATCTTTGCGATAACCACGTTGGGGTTGTTTTTGAAGTAGGCGGCTACTTCCACGTACTCAGGGGCTAACTTCTTGCAATGGCCACACCAGGGTGCATAGAACTCCACCATCACATCCTTCGTGGGGTCCATCACTACACTTTCGAAGTTCTTCCCCACTAGTACCCTGATACCTTGATCAAAGGACTCACTCGGTATTTCCTGAGTTTTGTAGTACGCCTCCAACTCTTTCTTCTGGTATTTCTCGATGAAGGCCGTCAAAGACTCAACTGTGATGGGACTTCCGGTGAGCTTGTACTTGACAACTGCCCCAGAGTTGGGAGCGACAGCCAAAGCCAAAGGCTGCTCAGTAGGCTTGACGCCCAAATACTCAGCCAGCTTCATATTACTTTCTTTCGTCAAATCAGCATATGTAAACTTTACGAAGTCTTTAGTCTGCACAGCGACTTCTCGCATCACAGCATCAATTTCGCTAGCGGAATCCGAGCGGAAGACAAAAATAATGTGATTTTGTTGCTTGAAGACGAAATCTACAGTCTTATCGTTGAAGGGCATGACCCGCGGCAAGCTATTGGCTTTGACGAAGTCGGTTATTGGTTTCACGAGGAATTGGCCTGTGAACTGAACCTTGGGCTCATCGAATTTTTTGAACAGGACAAGTGCTGGCTCAGTGACCTTGTAGGCCGCTAGCGCCTCAGATGAAGTGGACAAGCCAAAGAAACTGTCCTCAGAAGCCTTGGACACTTCCTCAAAGATCTTAGCTTCCTGCGACTCCGCCTGAGCAAATAGCACTACTGCGATTTCATTGTTCTCAATGTAGCTGTTCAGCGCCTCGACTGTCCCAAGGACATTCACAGCAGGACCCAGCTTCTTGTTAATCCAACCCACAATACCGTTCTCCTCTCTAGGACCCTCATAGTCTTTAGACTCAGCGTTGACGAACCACTTGAGCGCAGGGTAGCCCTTGACTCCGTATTTGCCTGCAGACGTAGGGTTTGTAGTAGCGTCCATTTTGGCTATGCGGAGGGGCGGATCCTGGGCTCGAAGTCTTTTGGCAGCTCTGGCGTACTCAGGAGCGAGTTTCTTGCAGTGTCCGCACCAAGGCGCATAGAACTCTACGAGAAGTCCTTTGAATTCCTGCAGTGCTTCGTCGATGGTTGCATCGGTCAGCACTAGCACATCGTCCTCTTCCTCGTAGCCGCTAGCTGCCAGGAGGCACAGTGCAAACAGGACCAACCCTTTCATTATCATGAAAATGCGCCCGCACAGTTTCCTCGGCGTTTAACTAGTTAGGAGCGCTGGTCTGTGCATGTTTACCAGTGAATGTGGAGTCTAAAGGTGCAGGTTAAGTCTTCGGACGGCGAATTGCCTCAGGACAAGATAATATGGAAAGGAGTGCATAAAATAGAGCTTGATTTACCTGACTGTGTCACTATGTGCAAATAGCCAGATAATCTGAAATGAGCAAAGGAGATTGAGGACTTTGGCCAGGTTTCGATCTTTCACAACTATATGAGGTTTGTGAGCCTTAACAGTCGAACTAAATAAGTATTTCTGCCTTTGTGAGTGATTTCAATGTCTCACTACAGCCAGTGCATTCCCCAGCTACCAAGTCTGCCCATCAGCACAGCAGCTGGCTTAGAGAGGACTAGAGCTATTGGGGTGAATTGTTAGCCACACTAAGACCGCTCGCCCCGGATTCTTCTGGCCAGCTGCATGTCCTTGGGCATGATAGTGACTCTCTTGGCGTGAATGGCGCACAGGTTGGTGTCTTCGAACAGTCCCACGAGGTAGGCTTCCGCAGCCTCCTGTAGCGCCAACACAGCACTGGACTGGAATCTCAGGTCTGCCTTGTACTCCTGCGCAATCTCACGCACGAGACGCTGGAAGGGCAGCTTGCGGACGAGGAGTTCAGTGGACTTCTGGTACTTGCGGATCTCACGCAGGGCGACAGTGCCGGGGCGATAGCGGTGAGGCTTCTTTACGCCAGAGGTAGCAGAGGGTGCACTCTTCTTGGCCACCTTCTGAGCGAGGTGCTTCTTGGGAGTCTTTCCAGCAGGGGTCTTACGAGCTGTTTGCTTGGTCCGAGCCATAATTCTACCTGCGCGCAGTTCCGCTAGCTTAAGTACTCCCTCGACTATCCCTCTTTTCCCCAATCTACCACGCCATTGGCTGATTCCGGACTTTGACGAAGAGCCCAACCGACCAATAGCATTGCAGAGCACAGGGTCACTAGGGTACTTGGACCTGCTTAAAAGCCCCTTGCGGCGAGACTAACAATACAATGGTCGGCAGAGGCAAAGGCGGCAAGGGACTTGGCAAAGTGGGAGCGAAGAAGCGTCATAGGCGTGTTGTGCGCGAGAACATCCAGGGCATCACCAAGCCCGCCATCCGCAGACTCGCTCGCAGAGGCGGAGTCAAGCGCATCAGTGGACTTATCTACGATGAAAGCCGCAATGTCCTCAAGATCTTCCTTGAAAACGTGGTCAGGGACGCAGTGACCTACACTGAGCACGCCCGGAGAAAGACTGTCACGGCCCTCGATGTCGTCTACGCGCTGAAGAGACAGGGCAGGACTCTTTACGGCTTCGGAGGATAGTAATCAATCGTAATACTACCCCAAAGTCCTCTCTCTTGGCTGCTGTTTGGCTTAGAAGTGCAGTTGCAGGTTTTTGGCGGCTGGATATTTGCACTCTTAGCCATGGTTAAGGGAGTTTCGGACTGTTAAGGGGAAGATGCGAATTTGCTTGAAGTGGGATAAGGTTTAGGGGTTTTTGAGAAATCTTCTGCAGAAATCTCTACTCAATTCCCCTAAAATACACATAAATAAGGTCATTTCCCAGACTTTCCCAGGCCTTCCAAGTCCCCTTCACTTTCCCCGCACTCCTCTATCCCCACTCTAAAGCAGCTAGTTTGGCGTCTATTGCCATATATGTCCACACACATCGAAAGGTTCGACCGCCACCCTCCGCTCCGTCCCTCCCGCAAGTCCCGAGCTGCCCCCACCGACGGTGTGCTGATAGAGCTGGATACCTTCTTCGACCGGTCCAGTGGCCAGTCCTCCATCGAGACTTCGCACTACCCTTACTTGTTCCTAAGCACTCTCGCCCCTGATACAGACACTCACCTGCGGATGCTGGATTTGGGGTACGATGAAGAGATCGAGGAAAGGCCGGTGAATAGAAAGGCGGATGAGTGCAGGACGCTGAATATCAGGAAAATGAGCATGCACCGGAACTCCAGTGTATCTCTAAAGGAATCTGTGGCTTCACTGGCACTTGAAGCCCCCTCCATTGCTCCTGTCGAGACGAACTACTTCCCCTGGTCCGCTGAAATCGATAGGAATCTCCACAGTTTCGAGTACCTTTTGGAACTGGAGAAGGAAGAGGAAGGCTGGAGCAAGCGAGTCGACAAGCCCTTCGCCTCCATCTCCATCAAACTAGTACCTACTACCCAGGGCTCAGAGTACAACTCAGAGTTGCCAATAGTGCGGGCCTGGTTCGACATGGAGCTGCCGGCCAAGCCAAGCGACTTACTGAAGATTCTGCACGATGTAGAGACGAGGAAGAAGTGGGACCAGGCCTCAGTCCTCGACTACGTGGAGTTCGAAAGGCCGGAAGCTGATGTTGCTCTGTACTACATGATGAATAAAGCGCCGTGGCCTTTTGCGGACCGTGACTTTGTGGAGCGGAGAATGGTGCGAAGGAAGAAAAACGGGGATGTTGAAGTCTTCTATAGGACCTTTCCGCACCCTGTAACTACCAGCTAGGATTACCCGATGAAGAAGAAAATCGAACGAGGGGAAACGCTCATTGGCGGGCAAATCATTAGGGCGGCACAGGGCCCCTCGGGACCTACTCTGCACGTCACCATTCTCAACCAAGCCGACATGAAGGGGAAAATCCCAGCCAAAGCCCTGACTGAAACTCTGCCCGCCTCCCTAGAAAAGTGGTACCGCAGTGTGCGGAAAGTCCTCACAAGCTTCCTAGAGACAGGCTCAGTGTAGACTACTTATCTGTCTCTGGTAGCAGTTGTTCAGTCACTAGCGCAGTTCTCACTCGCGTTTTCATCTTGATGACGCTCCGGCGGTCTCTACGCAGTGCGCCCTTGTCAGCCTGCAGGATCTGCCTCACTATTCCTATTGAGCCCTCACTTCGAGACAGTGTGGCGCAGATGCACTTTGCCTGCTAGGTCGGGGGCGGCGATGTGTTCGCCCACTTCCCTGCGTACGAGCGTGGTGACAAACTTCTTGAAGTCGGCGGGAGACTGAGGGAGGGGCGTGGGAGTACAGGGCTGGACTGTCTGGGCTATAGGACTAGTGGGCTGGGCTGTAGGCCGCTTGTTGGGGTGCCGGAGGTTGCGGTAGATCAGCCACGCCTGGTCAATCGGGTCTTCAGGTGTGTAGTCCGGGTCGAGGTTTTGCTCAATGTACTTCTTGCGGTCTGCAGTGTTCATAGAGTGGACATTCCTGCGGGGCTGGTGACGAACAGGCACAAGCTGAGGGTTGCGCTTGGGCGGAGGCTGAGACTCCTCAGAGGAAGAAGAGTCCGGAGGATGATACTGGCCTTCAGGGTCACTGAGGTCGTCAGTGATAACGAAGGACTGAGGCTTAGAGTGGGCGTCAGTGCTGTCTAGTTCCTCGCAGGACTGGTCCTCCTGCACACTCGCGTCCTCTGAAGACTCCCCAGGGTCTGAAAACTCCGAGTCCTCCTCAGACGACTCACACAGTGTGAATTCCTCCGGATGCTCCTTTCTAAACTCTTCCAAGGACTGACACTCCGCACACAGCCATCTGCCTCTAGGCGGCGCTGCTAAACCCACACAGCGGTAATGATACGCATTCGTACATTCCCCGTCCTCACCATCACATAGCATAAGTCCTGTCGGGTTGTCGTCCTCACAAATCTGACAGCGATTCTGCCAGTCCTCTGACTCGTTCTCAGAGACTTGGGACTGCAGGTCTTCTTCGGAACTCGTGTTTTGCCGGTGCTCCACTGCCACTGTTTTTACCAGCACTCCTTTCCGATACATTCGGATCTCTGGGAAAGGAACCCGACAGGTGGGACAGAGGTTCGCAATCTACGTGACAGGCACCTTGGACCACTGCAGGATACAGCGATAGTGGAAAAGGTGGTCACAAGTCGAAAGCGCTCCCCGGCTGGAGACAGTTTCGAAGCAAATCCCTGCCTAGACTCTACCGCACACGGCGCCCTTTTCTTCCATCCAATTATTATAGCCAGCTGCCCATACAGGGCTTATAATGGGATGCTGCTGACTGCAGTAAGTGGCCTGTGGATAGAGACAGGTGGAACAGAAGCCACAAGGAAGACCAATTGGCGGGAAAGGGTTCGAAGCAGAGGAATGAAAGACCGCTTCAGTCTTGAAAGATGGCTTGGACCTGCAATTCAGCCACACTCGTCTAGGCACTGGGAAAGGATCAGGACTAGTGCAGAGCAAGTGAGCACAGAGCTGAAGTAGAGAAGTTTAAACTTGTGGAGCAGAGGGAGTGTAAGTCTCGTTCTGAGGTCCTTTGGATAGGAAATAGCCTTAATGTAGCTGAATGGTAGACTCCTGACACTCAGTGGAAGGCATGTTCCGGCTACTAGCTCCCTAACATCTCTGTAGCTCTTCCTCTGCTTTTCACACAGACAAGCCGCCTTTTGATGCAGTTACAAGCTTCCCACCTTTACCTAGGCTGGAAGTTAGGCGAGAGGCCCGACTTCAATCGAAATAAACCCCGCTTTCGACTTTTGGGGTCAGGCCGCTGCCGCGAAAATGTCGGAAGACGCAAAAGTACCTCTCAGATCCATCACTAACCGCGATGGCAAACGGTCTTCAGAGCCACTTAAGACACTTTACCTCACTGAAGCCTCGAACGGAAACGGGTCCTCCACACTGTCCCGCAAGTCCGTGGCTCTCCAGCCGTGCGACAACTGCATGGGGCAGGACGAGTACATCAAGTCTCTGCAGAGTGCACTGCGAGAAGTGTCCGAGGAGAATGAAGTGCTGCGAGAGCGAGTGGTGGAGCTGGAGGCACTGCTTTCGCAAATCGAAGAGGACATCCAAGCCAAAGACGATGAACTCGTAAAGCTAGAAGGCAAGGCCAAGTCCAAATCTAAGCCTGTGGTCTAGCGCACCTGTGTGCAAGCACTTTAGAACCTCCCCTGCGTCATCCTCTGAGCCTTAGTTCTAACGGCGAAAGCTGCGTTCTATCTCTCCGTCCAGTTCGTAGCAGTTCCTAGCTACTGCACTAAAGCCTCCGACTACTTGTAGTCCTTTGTGTTGAGACCGTTGATGCACATGTAAGTGCATTCGACTTCAGACACCTAAAAGTGCTGTCTTCTAATAGCATGCAGTCTGATTATAATGAGTGACGAGCTAGACGTGGAACTGCTGAAGGACACGCTGCAGCGGCGCAGGCAGCAAGGCGCAGAGAAGCGCACCGACTCTCGCCAGGCCTACCGACACAACGTGGACGTAGAGAGTCTGATCACCATCTGCTCCAATAAATTGAAATCCGAGCCTCAGCACCCCAAAGCCCTCTTCCTGCGCGCTTCCTCCCTCCTCAAGAAGGGCCAACTGCAAGCAGCCATCAAAGACTGTGAAGCGCTGTTACTAGCTGACTCCACTCATGTGGGCGCGTACTACATTCGAGGCTGCGCTTATGACAAAATGGGGGATGTCGACCGCAGCATTGCTGACTACACGGAAGTGCTGCGACTTGACCCGAGCCATGTGAATGCAGCCTACGCCCGCGGAGCTTGCCAGAATCGCAAGGGGAACTTCGTTCAGGCAATTGAGGACTATCACATGGCCCTGGCTATGGACCAGGAACGCCTAGAGTCGCCGAATAAGAAGCTGGAGGACGGAACTCAGTCTCTGCCGCAGAAAGACGAGGACTTAGCAGTGGTGCTGACTGACTCAGCACTTCGTTTGGAAGTCAAGTTGACTGCTAGTTCTTTCCCGACTCCCAGAGGGTCGGAAAGACCTGCAGTGGAGTTGACTACCTCACTCGCCTCCTCACAGAGACTGGAGCCTGGCAGTTTGAAGCAGAGTGCGGATTGGCTGCATACACAGGGGTACACTGCTCGCAAGAAAGGTGACTTGAATGCTGCAATTTACTACTACACTGAGGCTTTAAAGGTGAACTCCAGTCATTTCAAAGCTCTATTCAACAGAGCTTTTGCATACGACAAATTGGGGCAGTTTGATACAGCTGTAGCGGACTACTCGCAGGCCATAGCCGCAGACCCTGAAAATGCCTTCGCCTACTACAACCGAGGCATTTCCTATGACCGTAAGGGGGATTACGAAAGCGCTATTGCTGACTTCACTAGTGCGATTCAGTTGGATCCTATGAAGGCGGATTTCTACCATAATCGTGGCTTTGCCTATCGAAAGCTGAAGGCCTTTCAGCAGGCCATAGAGGACTATACAAGGGCACTGAAGATTGACAGCAAGCACTTCAAAGCCTTTTACAACCGCGCCTTCTGCTGGGACAAACTCGACCTCCCCCAAAAAGCAGAGCAAGACTACATGAGTGCTCTGCGTCTGCAGCCTGAAAACCTGAACGCTCTGCATCACTTGGCGACTCTGTGGGAACGCGAGGGCAGGCTGCAGGAGGCGTTGGACGGCTTTGCCAAGGTGCTGGAGCTGGACCAGGACTACGCGCCTTCCTACAACGGCCGAGGACTGGTGTTGGATAAGCTGGGGAAGTATGCAGAAGCAATAGAAGACTTCTCAGCGAGTACAAATGTCGACCCTATGAATGCTGTGTATTGGCATAACCGGGGTTGCTGTCTCAGGAACATGGGTGCACTCCGGGAAGCGCTCGCAGACTTCAACAAAGCGCTGGATCTGGACCCCGACAACCCCATCATATACAGCAACCGCGGCCTTGTGTACAGGAAGTTGGAGGAGTTCGAAGCCGCCATTGCGGACTACAGCACCGAGTTAGAGCTGTCCGCCCCCACTGTGAAGCCGCTCAACAACCGAGCCTACTGCTATGCGAAGCTCGGCAAGTACAAAGACGCTATTTCAGACTACTCCCGAGCCCTGGGCCTGGAGCCCGCCAACATCCACTCCATGCACAACAGAGGCATTTCCTATGAACGCATGGGCGAGTACGCCAAAGCCATTACCGACTTTTCCAATGTGCTCAGGCTCGACCCTCGCAATGCCAATGCCTACTTCAACCGTGGGTGTTGTTACGACAATGTGGGCGAGCTGGATCTAGCGATCTCGGACTACTCCGTAGCACTGGAACTAGACATGAAGGTGGCAAGTAGCTAAGATACAGTATGGGGTGCGTCTCTGCTAAGCCGAAGCAGCCTTCTCTCCTAGTCAGACAAACCCACCAAATTGAAAGTCTGCAGCACACTAATGAAGAACTGCGGCGCATACTGGAAGCGCTGCTGGATGAAAATGAGAGACTGCGCGCCAACCAACTCGCACCCGCAGTCCAGCAAAGAGTCGCGCATTTGGAAGAAAAGATTAAGCAGCTGGAAAGCAAACTGCTGGAAAGCTCCAGAGGCCCAGAGGACACGTTTAGCCGTGGGACTGAGGAGGAGCCGCCTGAAATCCTCCTCACTTCCAATCTGTATGAAGTGCCTCAGTCGGAGCCGCGCAGCTCTCACTCAATTCTGGAGGACCCTGTCATCAAGGAGCTGTTGGAGCGCAAGCGCAGGCACTTCTTCGGGAAAGACAGAGAGGTGCCAGCGACCTTGACCTCGACCTCTATGACTAACAACAGGCCTTCTTAGACTTAGGTGATGGCCACCTTGCTGCTGCGGTAGACGTTCTCGAACTGGTAGACCACCGGCTTAACGGCCTCTTCCGGGTAGCGCTCTGAGGGCGGATTCTCATCCCGCCGCCGCTGATTGAGCCTGCTGTCTGCCTTCCTGCTGTTCAGGAACTCCATATAGGAACTCATCGGGTTGTGGATGCTGGGGAACTGGCGAATGGACTGGTGCGACTGCTCCGACTCATGAGGGTGCTCAGGGATACTGCGCGGCAGTGGCTTGAGTGCATAGCTTCTGCTGGCTGTGGGGTCCAGTGCATGCACTGCTTTGCTGGCTTTCTTCTTGTCCACTTTCGGCTTTAGCACAGGCCGGTGGTCCACTTCTTCGTAGATTTGGAACATTCCTGCGTCTTTGGCCTTCGGCCGCATCTTGAAGTTCTGATTGAGACTCACCTGGTCGATTACGAGCGGAGCGTGCAGGGCCTCTGCAGGCTTGAGGGCTTCTTTCGACTTTTGCCTGGGGAAGTCGAACTCGTGAGGGTCGGAAACGAAGGGAGAAGCCCGAGTTTTAGCCCTCTGCACTTCCTTTGCGGCAGAAATCTGCCCGCCATAGGAAGTAGGGGGCGGATGCATCAACAACGGCTCCTTTACCAGGCTGGAAGGAGTGGCTAGCTTCTGAAAGCTGGGAATGGCCTTCACAAAGCCAGGCTTGGTAGGCGGCTCCACTGAGGAAACCTGAGTTCTGCCTCTGGAGTCGGCTCTAGTGAACATCGGAGCTGAGGTTTGAGGGCGCTCTGCTTCTTCACCCTGTCTCAAAGGCTCGAAATAGGGGTGTTGGAGGGTCTCAGCGGCCGTCAATCGCAGTCTTGAGTCCATTTTCAGTAAAGATTTCATAAAGTTGAGTGCGGTGCGACTTAATTTGCCCATATAGCGCTTTTCCAAGGCTTCCGGCCTGCCGATTTCCGGGAACTTGAGTCCGAGGAAGCGGGGGTTCTTCTGAAAAGCCTCATTCTGCTCAGGCGTCAGGGGGCCCAGCGTTTTCTGTATGAGATAGAGCTGGTCCATCTCATTTTCGCCTGGAAAGAGCGGCTGTCCATCCGTCAGCTCCCCCATGATGCAGCCAATGGCCCAGATGTCCACTGGCTTGCTGTAGGGCGACCCTATGAGCAGCTCTGGGGAGCGATACCACCGAGTAGCGACATAGTCTGTCATTGGCCCAGCTTTGGGCATGATCCGAGCGAAGCCGAAGTCGCACAGCTTGAGTTCGTGGTGAGTGGAGATGAGGAGGTTCTCTGGCTTGATGTCTCTGTGGATTACCTCTTGGCGGTGACAGTAGTCGATGGCTTTGCAGAGTTGGTAGATGTAACTGCGCACCATAGCTTCCTCAATGCCATTGCTGCTCTCTTCCAGCACTTCAAGCAGGTTTCTTTCCACGAACTCAAAGACCAGGTAGAGCCGGCCTTTGCGGCGGAAAGCCTCTCGCAGCTGCACGATGTTTTCTTGTCTGAGCAGCTTGAGCATCTTCACTTCCCGGATTGTGGTCTTCCGCACGAGTTCGTCATCCTCCGACTCTTTGAACTTCTTGATGGCCACGACTTCGCTAGTGTCCTTGTTGCGACACTTGAGCACTTCCCCGTAGGCGCCCTCCCCAACCAGTCCCAGCACCTCGTACTTATTCATTACCAGCTTACCTAAAGGAAGCGTGGAAGTCGTGGATAGTCTGCTTGAAGGTCTGCAGGAAAGGGTACTCCTTCACTAGACCCAGTAGCGCCAAGGCTTCCTCGTAGTTCTCCTTCATGTTGGTGTTGAGGCCTCGACAGGCCTTTTGACAGAGCGTCACTGCCAGCTCGATAAACAGCCGATCTGTTGTGTAGCTTTCCCAGTCAGACCGATAGATCCAGTGCTTCGCCTCCTTCATTGCCTCGAGAAAGAGACTGTCCCGAGTCGCAGCCATCAGTTGACATACTTTGAAATAGAGCAAAAAGGGGTGCTTCACCTTTTCCCGCTTCGCCAGTTCCATCAACTTCACTGCCCTGTCCATGTTTGCATCGTCCACAGGCACCGAAGCCAGCGGAAACGGACGCTCCAGGACCGGGCCTGTGATGACTGGGTGGTCGCATAAGTCTTCGAAGCTGATCCGACCTGCCTGCTTCTGTAGAATCCGCAGTAGAAGTTCCTTCACAGGCACAGACACGTCCTGCATTGCGTTAAGTTTCCCTATCAGTTTGAAGTAGAAGTCATCCTCTGTCAGTTGTTCGTAGTCGTAGGGTAGCTGTCCAGTGATCAGCTCATAGGTGAGGACACCCAGACTCCAGACGTCGACTTTGACGTCGTACTGCTGTCCAGGCTGGGGGTAGCGGACTTCGGGAGCCATGTAGGGCAGGGTGCCTGCTAGGCCGCGTTCTGACATGGTCATGGATTTCGCTGTGCCGAAGTCGCCGATTTTCGCCACTCCGTTGGATAGCAAAATGTTATCAGGCTTGATGTCCCTATGCAGTATATTCTGCCCATACATAGCTTTCATCGCAGACACGATTTGCCGCACATACCTGAGCGCCTCAGTCTCTCCGACTCCAATTTTGGCCTTAAGGTTGCCCCCGTCGCAGTATTCCAAGACAATGTAGTAGTTGTTTTCCGTCTCCATGTCTCCGTAGCACTTGATGATGTAGTCGGAGTCGAACTTCTTGAGGATCTCCGCTTCCTTGCGGAGGGAACGATCAGGGGAAAGCGGGTTGGGCTGGCGCGGCAGCTCCACTTTCTTAATAGCGCGGATCTCCTGATTCCGTGTGTCGATGCACTTGTAGACTTGGCCGTAGGCGCCTCCGCCCAGCTCCTGCATGAGTTTGTAGGGACCCACGCGCTTCACACGCCCCATTATGGCAGCTCCTACGCTGTTGCACTGAGACACTTCTTCACTCTGTAGGGTCACCCTTCTTGCGGCTTTTGTATGCTTCTGTGCCACGGAGTTAGCTACTCAGAGACTAGTGACTGAACTGCGGGTTTAACAAGAGTATATTGGACTGGTCTGAAAGTGCATGTATTTGAGTTGTAGCTGTCCTGTTCGACCAGTTCTGTGCAGATAAAGAAGCTTCTTCTCTCAGTTCGCTGTATTTGTGTGATGCAAGATCTGCTAAAGCAAATGCGTCATTTATTCGCTGCAAGTCTGTAATCCCTGCAGAAAGCCCTATCTAAACCTGCTCCTGGCTTCACTTCCCTCAATCGCGATCTTCTCGAAGCTAAGCGCAGTCTCCCGCAGTCTTAACGGAACCTGCTGTTTCCGCACTCTGCGCTCATACTCCAGATCTCTCAGTGGATGTGTGGGAGGCGCAGGGACAGCGGCCTGCAGACGTGTCTGGGGCAGGGCGGGGGCCAAGCAGGTGAGTACGATTTGGTGGCAGTACGCCCATTCGTAGAACTTCTGTTGCAGGAAGATCAGCAGGGCGGCTTTCGCGGGGTTTAGGTCTTGTGAATAGGCCATTTCTAGGGCTGCCCTAGTACTAGGGGAGGACTCAGGCTTGGGCTATCAAAGACAAGCCTAGCGCCATCTGTACCGCCCCCAATCTGCCAGTGTCCTCAGAGAGAACTGCCTAGTCCTAACCTTTCCCCCTCAGAGATACCACGAAATGCTAATGGAAATAATGCTTGCAGAGCTCTCTGCACAGAGTTATTTTCACCACCCTTTGTGGTACCACTGCGCAGTCCGACACTTGCATAGAGACTTGAAGGCTGGCTATTCTCAGCCAATCGATTACTAACAGAGCTGCAGTGGGTTTACAGCTAGTAGGAGGTGTGGGAAGCAGAGTCTGCTGGGATCTCCAACAGTCGAATAAATAAATCGATGAAAGACCCTCTGTTAAGTGTCGCAGGAGAGCCCAAGCGCAGCACCACTCTGATAAAACTCGAGGAGCGCGAAATCAATCTGCCTCCTGCCAGGCCCTCCGCCTTCCCTACGAACTTCATCTCCACCTGCAAGTACAACTTGGCCACTTTCCTGCCCAAAAACCTCTGGACGCAGTTCCACAAGCTAGCGAATATCTACTTCCTAGCTGCTTCTATCCTCCAGTGCATCCCAGACGTGACCACTTCGGACGGAGTTCCCAACATCCTGCTGCCTCTGCTGTTCGTGCTGATCATCAGCGGCGTAAAGGACGCCTTAGAGGACCTAAAGCGACGCAAGTCTGACAAAGAGGAAAATACCCGGAAAGTGCTGCTAAGGACAGGCGCGACCTGGAGCGAAACAGCCTGGCAGAACTTGTGTGTGGGCGATATTGTCAAAGTGCAGAAGGACGAAAGCTTCCCTGCTGACATTGTCCTGCTCAGTTCCTCAGAAGCCTCTGGAATCGCCTACGTCGAGACCAAAAACCTCGACGGAGAAACCAACCTTAAGCACAAGCAGGCGGAAAAGACCTGCCAAGAAACCTTCAGTGGAGAACAAGCGCTGGACGAACTGGTAGGCAGGGCGAAATGCCAGGGGCCGAATAGCATGATATACGAGTTTTCCGGCCTTTTGTATGTACGAGATGTACCAATAGTACTGGGATATCAGCAGTTCCTGCTGAGAGGATCGGGACTCAGGAATACGGACTGGGTCGTTGGGTTGGCTGTGTATACGGGACATGAGACGAAGATAATGCTGAATTCTCCAAAGTCCAGGAGCAAGTTTTCGAGGGTGGAGCAGCAGATGAACAAGCAAATTATTTATATTTTCCTCATGCAAATTGCCATTTGCCTCATAGCCGGGATTATCTATATCTCGGAGTTCTGGGCGACCGAAAGCGCCACTGACCAATACCTCGACATGAACAAGTCCTACGACGACATGGCCTTCCTCTTCGTGATAGTCTTCCTCAGCTGGGCTCTCATCTTCACCAACTTCGTCCCTATCAGCCTCATAGTGACTCTGGAAATGGTCAAGTTCTTCCAAGCTTTCTTCATTTCCTGGGACTTGGAGCTGTACTGGGCTGCTACGGACACTCCTGCGACTGTGCAGTCCTCGAATTTGAATGAGGAATTGGGACAGATCAATTATGTGTTTTCGGATAAAACTGGGACTTTGACGCAAAATGTGATGGATTTTCGGAAATTGACGGTGAAAGGAGTGACTTATGGGACGGAGGGGAGAATGGAGAAGGAGGGGAAAAGGCTGCATGTGGACTTCGTGGACGATTCGTTTCTGCAGAAAGTGAGGGATGCGGACGTACTGGAGTTGCTGTACTTCCTGGCTGTGTGTCACACTCTCCTGGCGGAGGAGAAGGATGGGGAGCTGGAGTATAAGGCTTCTTCGCCTGATGAGTTGGCATTGGTGTATGGCGCTGGGTACTTCGGAGTCAAGTTCATCGGCAGAGACCAGGACCAAAATGTGCTCTTAGACGTGCACGGGTCCCAAGTACTCGTCAAAATCCTCAACATCCTCGAATTCAACAGTGACCGAAAGCGAATGACAGTCATCGCAGAGTTTCCCGACTCCACCATTCGAGTCCTGTGCAAAGGGGCGGACTCCGTGATGCTCGCCCGCAGTCTGACCTGCAGCTACACTGGCTCTACACTGAGTCAACTCGAGGAATATGCGAGTACAGGACTTCGAACACTCGTGTACTCCTCGAGAACCCTTTCTCAGACTGAGTATGCACAGTGGAATAGTGACTATCAAGCTGCGATGACGGATTTGAACCAGAGGGAGAAGTTGGTGGCTCGCCTGGCTGAGCGGGTGGAGAGCGACTTGACACTGATTGGTGCCACTGCGATTGAGGATAAGCTGCAGGATAAGGTGCCGGAGACTATTGCTTTCCTGCGCACTGCGGGGATTAAGGTCTGGGTGCTCACTGGAGATAAAGTGGAAACCGCAGTGAATATCGGCTATTCATGCGCGTTACTGACGAGGGACATGGGCAACTTTGTGCTCGACGGGAAACGCACACAGGAAGTCGAGGACCAAATGAAAGAAGCCCTAAAAGTCATCTCCGAAGAAGGGGAAAACTCCCCCTACGCCTTAATAGTAACGGGAGAAGCCCTGCTCAAAGCCCTCACACCCAAGCTTTCCCCCCAGTTCTTCACCATTGCCGAAAAGTGCGGAGTGGTACTCGCCTGTCGCGTCAGTCCTCAGCAAAAAGCAGACATCGTGACTCTAGTGATCGCCAGCAACCCGCATGTCCGGGCTTTGAGCATAGGCGACGGAGCGAACGACGTGAGCATGATAACAGCCGCACATGTAGGTGTGGGGATATCTGGTCTGGAAGGCCAGCAGGCGGTCAGGGCTTCGGACTATGCGGTGGGGCAGTTTAGCTTTCTCAAGAGACTGCTGTTTGTGCATGGGAGGGAGTGCTATCGCAGGAATGCGACTTTGATATGCTATAACTTCTATAAGAATGTGTTGCTGGTTATGCCGCTGTTTTGGTATGGATTCCTGTCTCAGTTTTCCGGACAATCGCTATACAACATGTGGACTGCGCAGCTCTTTAACCTCTTCTACGCCTCCATTCCAATCATGGTGTTCGCCCTATTCGACCGAGAAGAAAGCTACTCCCAGCTAATGGAGCAGCCGAGTCTCTACGCCATCGGCCTGCACGACCAACTATTCGGCAACCTGCGGTTCTGGATGTGGATAATCGAGGGCGTCCTCAGTTCCCTCGCACTGCTCTTCGTAGTGATCTACTCCATGTGTCAATACTCAGGGGATAAGACATATGGCACGATGGAAAACATATGGGTGGCAGGGATGGAGCTGTATGCACTTATAGTGGTATTGGTGAATGTGAAGGTACTGATGTTGGGAAATAGGCAATTCTGGTTTTCTATTCTGATGCTTCTGCTGAGCATTGGATCCTACTTTTTGACTACTTTCTTGGTGGTGGAGTGGATGCCGATGAGTGAATTCTTCGATAATTGGGACATGCGGCACAGCTCTTTCCGTATATTCACGAGTCCAATAGCATACAGCGTAGGGTTCCTTCTAATGGCCAGCACAGTCCTCGGCTTCCCGGTGGCCAACCTCTTGCTAGAGTTTTACTCTGTCGTCAAACAGCAGCGGCAAGCAGTGAAACTCAGGAAAACAGGAGTAGACCTGCCTTCTCGGTCCACTAGTCGGTTTTCACTGCGGCGTAAGGACTATGCAGACACTGGCTTTGCATTTGCGCAGGAGCCTGGGCACACCCCACAAGTCACCGAGCCAATTCAGCGGTCTGCACGTAGCAAGGCCGAAACGACCACCTAATTCTTTAATTCGGGTTCCATAAGTATGATAAACACCCAGTTTCGCAGGCTGCAGTGTGCAAGTCTTCTCGAATATAAGTTACTATATGGACAGAAGAGGCCATGGAAATCGTCGAAGTGCAATCCGTTACTCTGAAAGCTACGATCAAGATTCCTCCAGCTCCCAGCCCCAAAGTCACGCTGGCTCAATTCTGCACAGCTCTGTCATGAGCCCCTTTCCCAATCTCAATGTCGAGGACTCGCTCGCTCCGTTCCGAACTGTACCGAGTGACAGCTCTGCGCCTAAACACTACATGGAATTGGTCAGGAGACTGCTGCTGTCTACGCCCTATATGCTTGCCTTAATCTCCTGTGTGGTGTTTAGCATGTATGGGAATGACTTGAGGGTATTGGTGGGAAGGAAGGAGGTGGACTCGGTGTTTGCGGTGTGCTTTGTGATGCTGCTGGGAGTGTTTGCGCTGGATTTAGTGCTGCAGAGTGTGGGAAATGAAGGGTATTTTCTGTCATTTAGCTTCGGAATGGACACGCTGGCCACTATCACTGTATTGGCGGATATAGGTTGGGTATGGGAGGAAACTACACAGTGCAGCACTGCTATATCCGTGCTAAAAGACGTTCAAAGCGTCGCCAGAGTGGCAGCTCGCAGCAGACGCATAATTGAGGTAATCCGCATACTTCGACTCATGCGCCTTGTGAAACTGTACAAAGGCTCCTCTCTGCTGCTAGGCCTGCACTCCACCCTTGACCACAAGCGCAAACAGCAGCTGCTGCAAGAGGAAAGAGACCTCAAGCGTAGGGTCAAAGTCTTCAAGTACGGCAGTAAAATACAAGTCTCGGGAAGCACTTTCCGCCATGACAGTACCAATGTAACCAAAGGCCGGGATACACTGTACCACAGTACATTCACTCATCTCTACATGACGAATAAGAACAAGTCACTGTCTCTGAACCATGAAAGTCCAGAAATTCCAGAGGAAAGCCAGGTCAGTCATGCCTTAATCGACAGAATGGTGGTATTGATCTTCCTAACGGCCCTGACAGTCGTTATGGCTTTTCCTCTCTTCTCAGTAGCCAACTACCTGCCGATTCCCTCGTCCCAAGCCTTCGGTCTGAAGGTCCTGGACGACCTTAAAGACGCTTCTATCGACTTTCAAAAAGTAGCAGGCGAGTATGTGAAAACGCATACAGATGTGGCGGATTTGTCCAAAATCCTGCGACTCTACGAGTCTGGAACTATATTCTTCGCAGCGGAAAATAACCCTGACGATATTTGCCCTTGCGATAAGCGGAGCTACGCCTCCAAGTACTTTTTGGCTGTTTTCGACAACCGACAAGAAGCCTACTTATCCGCTTGGCTGCACATTCTGCACACCACATTTATCTGCTTACTGATACTTATGTGTACAGTACTCCTTTTTTATGACTACTCAGTAAATGTCTTTATTGGTCTCGAGAGAATCGTCACCTTCGTGCGGAAAATCGCAAAAAATCCAATGATTCTGTTGACTGAGAAACCCAGTCATTTGGTCGCTAGCAAGTTTTCTGCGTGTTGTTTGGCCAGTAATCGCGACTATGGGAAACTGGAGATGAAGCGCTTGGAAGACTCTATATACAAAATCGGAGTTATGCTGGTTTTGGGGTTCGGCACAGCAGGCTGCGAGATTATTACTCGGAATATCAATGACATCGGCTCTCTTAATCCGCTTATTCCCGGGAAAAAGATATTCGCCGCTTTTGCGTTCGTTTCCATCAATCGATTCAACCAGCTAGCCTCTATTCTCGAAGGAGACATAATGAGATACGCGAATACAGTCTCACTATTAGTCCACAGCGTATGCGAGAAGTACCAAGGCAACGTGAACCGCAATTTAGGCGACAGCTACCTAGTAGTGTGGAAATTCCAAGAAGACGACCTCATAAAAACCTCAACCAGGGTGCTTTCCAATGCACTTTCCCAGTCTGTACGCCTGCAGGCTGCCTTCGCACTGCTCTCCGCCCTGCGGATCTGCGTCAAAGTCGCTCGGGCAGCCACTATGTCAGTCTACCACGAAGACCCGCGGATCACTTCGCGAATGCCGTACTTCTCGAACAAGTTGACAGTGGGACTGCATGTGGGGTGGGGGGTGGAAGGGCCTGTGGGGTCGATTTTGAAGATAGACGCAACTTATATATCGCCGGATGTGAACTTGGCGGCGAGGTTGGAGTCTGCGACGAGGATGTTTGGAGTGTTCATATTGGCCAGTGAGACCTTTGTTAGGCATTTGGATGAGCCGATTCAGGCCTATTTGCGACATGTGGACACTGTGAAGTTCAAAGGTTCGGAGGAAGTGGTGAAGCTGTACTGCTTCGATATCAGTCTGAGGAACCTCGGGGTCTCCTCAAAACTACCGAAAAAGCAACTAACTGATGAAAAACGTAAGAAAGTCAGAGAAGCGTTCGAGTTCAACTACTTCTCAATCCACCTTTTGTTCAATAACTCCAAGAAGTTACAGCTCATGAGGGAAATGTACACAGCGGCCTTTCGAGCTGACTTCGACCAGGCACTGCGGCAGTACCAGACTAGGGATTGGCACGGCGCTGGGAAGACTTTGAGAGACAAGTGTCTGCACCACTTGCCGACTGATGGTCCTAGCAACTCCCTTCTTCGCTATATGGAAGGACTCCAATACACCCCTCCAGCGGGCTGGGCCGGAGTGCGGGTGCTGCTTTCTAAGTAGCTGGGTGCCTAGCTTAACTAGGAGACGATGGCTGAGGCGGTGGCGATGTCGTACTTCCAAGTGGCGGGCAGCTTCTTGGACCGCTTGTAGTAACGAGAAAGGCGGTGAATGCGCGACTCAATGAGGATGAGACGGAACTTGCTGTCCTTGTCCTTTCTGAACTTCTCCAAGTGCTTGCGGACACTGAGAGCCTTTTTCATCAGGTGGTAAAGGTCCTCAGGAACTTCCGGCGCCACACCGTTCTTCTTAAGAACACGTAGAATTTTGTTGCCTGTGACGGATTTGACCTGCGGAACGCCCATTTTGTCCCTCAGCAGGACACCGATTTGGGACGGGTGCAGGCCTTTCCGGGCTAGCTTGACGATCTGCTCACTCACTTGCGCGGAGGAAACCTGCAGCCAGCTGGGCGGCCTGCGCTTGTATGGCAGTGCGGAGCTGCTAATGCCCTTGCCACCCGAGTGCATCCGTCCCATTCGTTTGCTAATATGGAGTCTGCAGGGGACTTTGCCCGGGCGCACGAGAACTGCGGTTCCCTGCACTGGCCTTGAGTGTAGCGCTAGATAGCATTGTCAGGAGCGGTAGACTGTAAGTCTTGTGCGAAGTCGGAGAGCAGAGTGGACTGGGGCAAGAGCTTTTCACCCTCTTCCGTCCATACAATGCCCTGTGGCCCTGCTGCTCTCGCTTGCTGGATATGAGCCCAGAGATCTGAGGAAAGCACAGAAAGGCCTAATATCACTAGAAATAGTGATTTGACTAGACTGAAGCTGCGGTAAAGTACTATCCAGCGCCAAAGCCACTCTTAGCTCGCATAATCTGTTAGAATCAACTTTACACCTGCTTTCAATCGCTTTATTCAGCGGCTCTCTCCTACACCCATACCTCCTAAAGCAGTAACGGAAATTCCGTCCTTTCTGTCCGATCCAAAAGGCTAATCGATATAACTAGACAAATAATGCACTTTACAGTCAATTCCTATCCCAGTGGGAAACCTCTGCAACAGTTAGCTAGGCCTGCTCTTCTTGGTGCATCGGCGGACTGCAGCACTTGGAGTGTTTGCAGGAAGGCGTGGGCGGCTGGCGCAGCAACTTCAGGATATCCTCGGAGACTGTCTGATGCGGCTTCAGGGACTGGAGGTGTTGAGTGATGCTTTTGTACTTCTTCACATACGCCCGTAAAATGCCCACCTTGTCCTCCCTATGCTCCTGGAAGTTGAAGCCGAACTTCTTCCCAAACCTCAACTGCAGCAAGTAGTCATCCAGCGACTTCTTCGAAATCCCTACCTGTCCCGCTGCCTCCTCCAGCGTACACTTGACTCCCCCTTCCCCGCCACTCGTCCCAGTATAGAGTTGTCTCCACTTCGATACCTTTTCAATGATATACCCGATTTTCCGCTCCTTGGTCCTGCGAGAAGCCCTGGGCTGCGCTGTGTCTTCATACTGCCGCAGGCTCAGGCTGGACGGAATCCCAATAGTGATCACAGTTCCGTACTCGTTCTTCACGGCTTCCCTGCATTTCACTAGCAGCTAATTGCAACTTACAGTGTTGTTCTGGATTTCGAAGAGTGGAATGGACACAGTCACCGGCAAAGGGTCATTCCCGCAGTAGACATACACGCCTACCAAGGGAGAGAAGTAGGACACCATGGAGTTCTCCAGGGGGTAGCCAATCGCTTTGAAATGTGCAAGAATCGGCACGAGTAGGATTTCCCCTGCGCGGTTGAAGACTAGGAGCGGGCTTTGGATCTGCTGCACCAGTTCTCGTTCGAAGGCATTGGGTGGGCCGAATTGCAGCTCAATATTGAGGGAAGTTAGTTGAGAGGGGTCACTCGGTGCATCACTTGGCTTTGAGTCCATCCAGACACTTTTATAGAGAGGCAAATATTACAGGGACATGGGTCTTTGGGACCGTATGAAATTGGAGTATTTGGGGAGATAGAGGAAATTAGCAGAGGGAAATAGCGCTTTTGCCTGCTGAGACTGAGAAATGAGCGAATGCACTTTGGTAATAATCACTGTGACCGGTCAGGCAATGGCAGACTTCGAAATCTCCCACCTTCCTTTCCCTCAAATGGTGATCCTGGAGTACAACCTGGGCTACCCAGACAGCTACAAAAGCGGCAGCATCAGCAACTTCAGCAACTTGCACTGGGCCAACGGCAGTCTCCTCCTCCAGCCAATCCTCGCGCAGCTCAAGTCTAGCCGCTTGCAGATCGACAAAACGATGGTGTCCTGCTTAGGAACTGAGGAGAACTTATATGTGTATATAGGGAACGACCCGCTGCCTAACTCGGCTGCTGTGCCGGCTGCGTATATACGGGATGGAAAGGTAGTGGCCAGGCAGCTGACGCTGAAATTCAGATATACTGGGAAGTCGGATATGAACTACGGTTCGCAGCTTGAGGACGACTCTGGAAAGGGCGCGCGAAGGACCAAAGAGCGTAAAATCGGGTATATCATTGAAAAAGTGGCTCGCTGGCGAAATCTCTACAACGGAGTAGTGAATAGTAAAGGCGAACACATCCGCATGACTCTCGAAGAAGCAGCTATGCAGGTGGGCATTTCCAAGAAGTCTCTAGACGACTATTTGCTGCAGCTACGGTAACCACCACACAGCTTTGGCCGAAGATTCGGATTCAACTTCCAGGAGCATAAGGATGAAAAGGTGGGAGTGCTGAGAGCTTATGTGAAGAAGTATAAGGCAGTGGAGCAGGAAATCGAGAGATTTAAGGGAGATCAGAGCATGGAGCCTTCAGAACAGCTCAAAACTGCTCTGATGACGAAGGGAACGACAGCTTGCCGGTCTGTGAAGTGCTGTCAGCCGCCTCTATACCTAGTCCAAAAGGTGATGGAGCACCCTCAATTCGCAAACGCATAGGTAGAATAGTAAGTTCTACCACATCCCAGAGTACTGCCATGTGCCAGGTACTCAGTGATATACAGGGATACAGGCTATGTTGATGACTCAGGAAGTGATAGGTGATATATCGATGGGAACGGACAGGGAAAGAGACTGAAGTCGAGGGATAGCAGACTTGCAGAGAACCTCAAGGCCTAGTCCCCAGCTGTGAGTGACATTTTAATGGCTGACGTCCAGACAGAGCGCGCTTTCCAGAAGCAGCCAACAGTGTTCCTGAACTCCAAGAAACTGCAGGCCAAGAAGACCACCAAGGGCGTGCGCTACTGGAAGAACGTGGGTCTGGGCTTCAAGACACCCAAAGAGGCAATTGACGGCACTTACGTCGACCACAACTGTCCCTTCACTGGAGGCATCAGCATCAGAGGCCGCATCCTCAGAGGCATGGTCATTTCCACCAAAATGCATAGGACTATCATTGTGCGCAGGAACTACCTCCACTTCATCAAGAAGTACAACCGATTTGAGAAGCGTCACACGAACGTCCCCGCTCACTGCTCCCCAGCCTTCACCCTTATCAAAGAAGGCGACATCGTCACCATTGGCCAGTGCCGTCCGATCTCCAAGACAGTCCGCTTCAATGTGCTCAAGGTCGAGCCCCACCAAATCTTCGGTGCCGCCCGCAAGCAATTCGTTCTCTTCTAGATAAGCTAGGTCTTCACTAGTGGTGTTAGCAGAACTATTTGGATAGCGGAATGTGGTCGATTTGTGAGTGGGAAGGGTAAGTGACTTGTATTAGAGTAGAGATGTATACTAAGAGGAATGGGAATTAGCGATGTCTGCGCCTGTGTCTGGGTTGAGAGGAGGAGGACTGAGACGAGGAAAAGGAGCGACTTCGGCTTCTATGAGACTTTTTCGGCTCATCAGTTGCCTGTATCTGCCTGATTTGCTCCAACTTCGCTTCGATAATTCGCCTTTCTCTCAGCAACTCCGTCTTCCGCTCCTCTATCACCTGCTTGGGAATTCCAAGCGAATTTTCCTGCGCGGACAGTAGCATTTTCCACAGTTCCAGCACAAAGTCCCCAGTTCTGCCCTCCAAAAACGGAGTCAAGTTGATATGCAACCTCTTTGGGTCCAGGTCCTTTTCCTGCAAATACCCCATCACCAGTCCCACCAGTATGTCATCCTCCACACCCAAGAGACTGGAAACCCTGCGGGAAATCCAAGGCTCGAGCGCAGGGATTTGCACCTTGGAAAGGGTCACTTTGTGGGAGAAGAGAGCTGGCCAGTCGGTGGACTGGAGCAGTTGTTTGTCTTTGTCGTGGAAGCGGGGGTCTTGGTCCACAGTGATTCCTCGGTAGAAGCCGCCACTTGCCATATATAAGTATGTAGGAGCTGCACGGCTCTTAGTCAACTATTTCCGCATAATGTAAGTTAGTCTATTGACAGTGCTGAAAGGCCAATTAGCGACTTTCTATGGTGTTAACTGCCGTGCCCTCCATGTGCACAGCCTGCTGCACACCCGTAGCAGTGCGCGACACATACGCTCCAGTCCTAAGCAGAGTCGAGCAGTCCAGTTTCGCAGGGTTTTCCGCCAGTTCCTCATGTGGCCTATTGCACTCTGTGGGTGGGTCGTGTCGGGCCACTGACACACTTTGTTCACTCTGGTTGTCATCGTGTGGGTTTACTTGTCTGCGCTTGCGACGCTTTTTTTGTGCACGGCGCAACATGATGTAGTCGTAAGTGGTGATGCCTTTGTGCCGCAGCCAGATGTGCAGGAGAATCAGTTGGCCGTTGGCTAGGAGGACGGAAATGTTGGCGAAGAAAAGCAGGGCCAAAGCAGTCACTACAGTGATGAAATCGCCTTCTGAATAGGTTTCCTCCAAACGCTGTTTAAAATCATCGTCTGTGAATGCATTAATGATCAATAGAGCAGCGTAGATAGCTACCAGACCACTAATCAGCTCCAAGACCGCTATAAGCAATGCAAACAGACGGTAATTGCTTTTGCCGACACAGTTATTTAGCCATTTGCAGTGGTGGTCGAAATTCTCGACGCATCTATTGCACTGTCCACAGTGCTTGGCGGTCAGACTGACATTGCAGTCACATATGCTGCAAAAGGCGCGGTAAGTCGCATTTTCAGTCCCTCGACCTTTCGTATACACCATCTCATCCGTAGGGTCGCTGATAGTCGCTAGGAAGCCGTCGACCAGCAGAACTACTTCCAAGCCGCTGAAAAGCACCCCGAAGATGACCTATGTAGTAAGAACCTGCGCTGCGCCTCGTAACAAGGGCACTACCAGGCTATAGGAAGCCACGATTGTGTACAGCACCACTGTCCAACTGAGCACTTGCAAAACATGCAGCGGACACATGAGTCCGTGCTTCTTGATCGTCCTCATAATTAGCTATAAACTGGGAGGACTCAGGAGCGGGAAGCTCAGCGATAATAAATCCATGTCAGTCGTGCAGGGACGAGAAGAGGAGAGATTGGACGTCATAGAGGAAAAGGTGTTGACAGCGGAAGGGGATGAGGTCAGAAGGTGCTATCGTAAGGGGAGGTTCCTGGGGAAGGGCGGCTTCGCCACCTGCTTTGAAGTTACAGCTTTAGACACTCATCGCCGCTACGCTTCCAAGATTGTGGGCAAAGAGACCATGAAGAAAGAGCATACCAAGCAGAAACTTCTATCGGAAATCAAAATCCACCGCTCGCTCCACCACCGCAATGTCGTCAACTTCGAACATTACTTCGAAGACTCTGACAATGTGTACATCTTGCTGGAAATGTGCAGTACGGACACGATGAACGAAATCCTGCGCAGACGCAAACGCTTTTCAGAGTTGGAAGTGCAAAGCCACGTTTTGCAGTTAGTCGAAGCGCTGAAGTATCTGCAGTCGCAGCAGGTCATTCACAGAGATTTGAAATTGGCGAATTTATTCGTTAATGAAAGGATGGAAATCAAGCTAGGGGACTTCGGACTCGCAGCGAAGCTGGAATATGAGGGAGAGAAGAAGCGGACAATATGCGGGACGCCTAACTACATAGCTCCGGAAATACTGGATACGCATATTGGCCACTCCTTTGAAGTGGATGTTTGGTCTTTGGGAGTTATCATTTACACGATGGTCGTAGGCAAGCCGCCCTTTGAAACGCAAGATGTGCAGACGACGTATGACCGAATCAGGATGTGTAATTACACCTTCCCGGAAAAAGTCGCGATATCCAGCCAATGCAAGGAACTGATAACGCGGATATTAGTGGTGGACCCTTGCAAAAGACCAACGTTGGACCAAATAATAGAAAGTTCATTCCTCAATCAAGGGTACACTGTGCCCAGGCTAATGCCTCCATCGACAGTTTCCTGTCCTCTATCGAAATCCTTCATCGAGAATATCATAGGGGACGCTCAGCCGCCTCAGGATATGAGCGGCCGTCCAGGTCCTGAGGACCCTCCAGCTGTGTCTATTATCGAAGAAGAGCTGAAGCAGCCCTTGGCACTCCCCGAGGATCCACCTATTATATCCGAACTAGACCTGCCGAAGTACCCTGAACACCCTGGAAACGACCACACCGAGCCTACAGTCTGGGTATTGAAGTGGGTGGACTACTCCTCGAAGTACGGTATCGGGTACTTGCTCAACAATGGATGCACAGGGGTGTGCTTTAATGACTTTTCGAAAATAGTGATGGAGCAGGAGGGGGTCACTTTTACATATGTGATGAGGGAAGCTGGACATAAACTGGACACGGAAATGACGTTTCCGATGGAAGATGGACGGTACCCTGCAAGTCTCGTCAAGAAAGTGACGCTTCTAAAGCACTTCCAGGCCTTTTTGGCCAAAACCGACCGCTACACATTTTCCAACTCCTTCAAAGGCGTCTCCTTCCCTGTCTTCGTCAAAAAATGGCTGAAAACTAGACACGCGATTTTGTTTCGATTTTCGAATAAAGTGATCCAAGTAGTGTTTAGAGACCGAAGCGAAGTACTGCTCTCCAGCGACACCTCCCTCCTCCTCTATCTCAGCAGACAGGGAGAGCGGCAAAGCTACCAGCTCTCCGAAGCGCAGGCAGACACCAGCGACGAACTATCGAAAAGAGTGAAGTACACTCTGGAAATGCTGCGCTGTCTTCTGCACAAGAAGAAGAAACTGAGCATGGACTTAGACCTAAACTGACTTCTTAGTCTATGACGTAGCACCAGGGGTGCTTGGTGATGCCGTATTGGATGGCTATCAGCTTGTCCCACAGTCGCTTCGTGAGTTCGCCGGAGTTGCCCAGGGCGAGCGGCACGGTGTAGTCTTTGCCGTTGTAGAAGAACTTCTCGACGGGGGAGACGACTGCGGCTGTGCCGCAGCCGAAGCACTCGATCAGGCGGCGCTCTTCAGACGCTTTCACCAAGTCAGTAATGCTGAACTTCTTCTCCGACACGAGTATTTCCCCCCATCCCCTGACCAGCGACAATATAGACTCCCTCGTAACCCCTGGCAGTATAGTGCCATCCAAAGGCGCAGTAATCAGCTCTTCCACTCCGTTCTCATTCCTCCACCTCACGAAGAAGTTCATAGTGCCGACCTCAGTCACGTTGTCGTCAATCAGCCACAGCATCTGCTGGTACCCGAGTTTCGCTATACGCTCGGAATGCTTAATCCCTGCAGCGTAGTTCCCGCCCAGTTTGTAGTGACCCATACCGCCGGGGTAGGCCCTTGCAGCTGTATTGTCACAGTAGAGAGCGACAGGCTTGAAGCCGGTGGGGTAGTAGGGCCCGACAGGGGAGTTGATGACGAATAACTTGGCTGCTTGAGGTCTTCCCAGCTCAAACATGTCACTATCTCCGATAAACGTAGGCCGGAGGTAGAGCGAAAAGCCTTCTTTCTGCGGCACCCAGTCTCTATCCAGCTTCAACAGCTCGACTATGCAGAGCAGGAACTCCTCAGGGTCGTAGTCCGGCAGACACAACGCCTTCCCAGAAGACCTCATCCTTTCCATGTTCCTCAAAGGCCGAAAGAGCAGCACTTCACTCTTCGCGTTCTTATACGCCTTCATGCCCTCAAAGCACTCAATCGCGAAATTGAGCACTGAAGTACTTGGGTCCATGATGAAGGGGCCGTAGGGCTTGATGCGAGGCAGGTCCCACCCCGCTTCCGCAGTCCAGTTGATTTCCAGCAAGTGGTCAGCCAGGTACCTGCCGAAGGGCAACTTGTCATTCAGCTCCGGCTTCACTCTTGGTGTCTTGGTCTTCTCTATCACTAGCTGGGAGGCCTAGGTAGAGGGTACTCGGAAGGTCGTAGACCGCGGCTGCAACAGGGTAGGGAAGCCCCGCCTTACCATACGAGACAGCATTTTCTTGTGAGGAGATCCATCAGTTCAGCGGGCAGACATCATATCTGCACGCTTCTCTGATATCTATCAGGCAAGTGAGGACTAAACTATCGCCGTTTGGCCTTGGGACGGAGACGGACTTGTCTGCCCTTTGCGAAGATGGACTTCGGACGTGGGGAGATAGGGGGAGATTTAGGGATGTCGGTGCTTTGGGTGTAGCCGAGGGAAAGACGCTTGCGGACTGCAGCGAGATTCTGCATCAGAGAGCAGGCGGAAGGACTGCGCTTGGGCAGCTCTGCGCCCGTAAAGATATACAGGGAAGACGCAGGCTGTGCGGAAAAGGACTCTTCCAAGTTAGACTTGGAGAAGGAAGTGGACAGGCCCCGCTTCAGCTGCTTTTTCACATACGTCCTGTGTCTTCTGCGCATTATTTGCATGTGACTGACCTGCACAGGCGAAGCCTCCGTCTCTGATATATAGGCACTGAGGTTAATGGCCACTGGTCTTTCCTCTTCAGGCTCGGTTTCTCTGTTGAGAGGCGCAGGTAAGGTGTGTGTGAACCTCCTGTGCAGTCCTGCAGCCCTCGGCACCTTAATTGACCCGTCCTTTTCCATAAGTCCCGGCAGTCGTTGTCCCAGCCGTGAGTAGGAGTGAATAGGCCGGGTTTCGCCCTCTTTGACTCCTTCCTTCATCCGTGCATTGGCGGTGATTATCCAGGGAATTACTTTGATAGGCAGACTGGGTCTGTGATGTGACATTATTGAGGGAGGGAATGGTCAGCTTTTAGCCAATTGTCCAAGTTCAAAGTTAGACTGTTAGTGCTGATTAACATTTATTTCGGCTAATGGCCCCATATAGATTAGTGCAGGATTGGAGTTACAGTGAATTCGTGAGAAAAGAGCAAAAGATCTGACTATGGAGGACTGTTCCCTACAATATCCACCTAGACTCGATACACAGCGATATGGAAACACTCAACTGATGCATATCTCCCAACTCCGAAGTCTGCTTTGAAACCTCGAAATCCACCCACTGTTATATGATCTTTACCCATTTACATCATTAGCAATGGGCAATGGACTGGCTTTACGCAGACTGCAAGCTTATCTGTAGTTTGTATCAATGTGGAATGAGAATGCTGCGGAAATGCTCGGACAACTGTCTGGGCACCATACTGCAAGTAGCACACAACTAAGTGCAGACACTTCTTTTGCTCACTTGCTGGCGACAATAGGTAGGAAAAGCAGAGTCTTCGCAGCAACTGCAGGGCAGCGCTTGGTTTGGCTAGGTGAGGTAAAAGGGGTGGCTTGAAATGGCAGACGAGACCTACGACAAAGGCAAGGGCAAGGGCGTGGAGACCATTCCCTCGAAGCCCAGTCGCATCCGCTTCACACTCTCTTCCGTCAACCTCAAAGCCTTGGAAAACGTCACCAAGAAGCTGGTGGATAACGCCAAGAGCGAAAAGCTGCAAATCTTCGGCCCAGTGCGCTACCCCAACCGCGACCTCAAGATGACCGTGCGCAGAAGTCCCTGCGGCAACGGGTCCTCCACCTACGACCGCTACCGAATGCGCATTCACAAGCGAGTCCTCACCCTCGTCTGTCCACCCGACTTCATCAAGAAGGTCACTTCCATTGTCATCGACCCTGGCGTAGACGTGGAGCTCGTCATTAAGGACGCCTAATAGCTAGACCAGCATGGACTTCCAAGATACCGCGAGAAGCACGAAGTGGGGGCAGGTGGTGCTCGCTGCGAGGGAGGTGGTGGGGGGAGTTAGGGAGTTCGAAGGGACGAGGAAGGACTTGGGAGTAAGGGGAAGGTAGGAACTGGCGGGGAGACTGAGGAAATTGCAGGTGGAGGCAGGGGAGGCGGAAGAGGACTATTGGCAGTCAGTTGAGACCTATAAGGAAGCCAAGAGACTGAGAGACTCCGCTGAAAAGCGACTGGACTCCCAAACTTGCAGCCTCGAGCAGATACACAGAGACAGCGAAGCAGCGTAAAGGATACATAGGGAAGAGCAACTGAGTGCACTGCAAAGCAGTGGAGAGCAGGTGCAGACCCTGATCACCGACCTGAAACAGGAGATCCAAGACTTAGAGGCCAAAGCCGCCGCCCACCAATCCGCCTTAGATACAGCCCAGCTACTGCGCAGACAACATGAGGAAGCCTTGCGAATAGCGCTGGATGCACAGGCGGAAAGCACACAAAGGCTCAAAGACGCCTCGGAAGCTAGTATAAACACACACTCCGAACACTGCTTTCTGCAGACCTCAATACAGCGACTGACCCTTAAGAAGCAAGAAATCCAGCAGAAAATTGCGTCTGCATACGCTGTAAACGAGTCCCTCGGGAGGGACGTCTCCCGCCTCTCCTCAGAAAAGCAAGAGGTCGAAAGCAACTTATCCGCTCTCGAGCAAATCCTGGATTCCGCCTTCAAAGTGCCAAAGCCACCCAAACACTGTGCCTTGATGTCCCAGGCTTTGGAGCCTATGGAGGACGGCTGTGCCTCCTGCCACGGTCCACTCTTCGGGAAACTCTGCAAGTGCGCAGGCTGCGGAGTGCAAATGCACTGGCACTGTGCGACTGGGGGGAGCTACTGTCATTCCTGCATAGGTTGAGTGCTGCTAGTGTAACTCTGTATAGTAAATGGCTGTTGCTTATACTACACACACTGCCAATGTATTGTCGAAAGAACGTATATTATCGAAGTATGAGCAGCAGAGACATACAGCCATTGCTCCCACTGACTTTCCTAATAGCTCCAATAGCAGCATAGCGAGGATGGCAGATGTAGCGGTCACTCAGACTCCCGACGAGGACCACTTCCCCAACATCATCTACGACGCAGGGGACTCTGTGCACTTCAAAAAGGCCGCATCTGAGGTGAAAACCGCCACTGAACTGTCTACCTTCGACTTGTACCAAATTCCGCCCAGCTTCCCAGCTGCAAGACGCCATTCGGTGAGGGGTCGATAGGCAGACCACGAGAAAGGTAGCGAACCTGCGGAAGAAACTGGCGGAAAAGAGTGAAAAGGAAGAAAGCGACTTGGACTACTGTCCTTGCTGCAATTTGCCAGGCAATGCCGAGCGTTTCCCCCTCTGTGCTTCCATTGCTGAGTTGAGTGAGTTAGGTGAAGGCTTTCCGCTCTATTACCATACAGTGCGCTGGCTGGCTGGCGCCTTTCTGTGTGGCTTGTTGGTGGCGAGTGTGTACTGTCTGCATGGGAACTATGCGGCTGATAGGATTGGAGACTGGGACTCGACGCTGGAGGGGAGTATGGTGATGGAGGGCAGTCTTGCTAACTACGGCAAACACGCCAGTCCCTCCCTCCTCCAGCCCTGGCTGCACGTGCTCTGCATGTGGGGACTCCTCGTCCTGCACCAGTACTTAACCCAGCAGCACAAGCGCTTCTGCTTGCAGATGGACCGAAACGTCATAACTCCCTCAGACTACACCTGCATTTTCTCAGGACTGCCTAGCAGTGCTAGAAATGAACAGGAACTGGGGGCCTTTGTGGAGGGGTTGCTGCAGGGCGCCAAGGTCTCTAGGGTCAATTTCGCCTATGACATTGGGGATTATGTGAAAACTGACCTAATGGAAAAGGCACTGAAGTGCCAATATCACAAGTTGAAGCATATTTACGAAACTACAGGAGCACTACCCAATCAAAAGCGGCTATTAGTGCTCCCTGGCCCTGCTCAAAGCCTAGAAGCTCACAAAGCCCTCCTAGACCAAACAGACCAAGCCTTGAAACAGCTCTATACGACCCACGAACAGCGCTTTGCGGGGATTGCCTTTGTCTCCTTTGAACAAGACGAGAGTAATTTCTCCGCAGAAGCCAAGGAATTCGCTTTGTTATACGGCAAAAAGCGATTATCCCTGCAAGAACACCTAAAAAAGATATTCTGCGGGTGCATTTTTCGAGACATTGGGAAAGGAACGCTGATTTATCAAGGAAATGCGATAGTAGTGAAGCGCGCACCTGAGCCAGATGACATAATGTGGGAAAATTTAGGCGTAATTGCTACCCAGGTCTCTAAAATCCGCAGAAAAAGGCGCCGAATTGTGACCTACATGGCCACTTTAGTGGTCTTATTGGCCTGCGCAGGGGTAATCTACCTTTCCAGCCTCTCCAAAAGTGCTATAAAAGACCGCAAAAAGAGCACAGCCAACCCCAGCAACAGCGAAAACCTCCTCTTCGGAGTGCTGATTTTCCTGCCCTCCACCCTAGTGGTCATAATCAACATGGTCCTTGCAATCACCATTCGGCGTTTTTCCCTCTTAGAACTGCACAAGACCTATACCAATTACGACTCTTCGGTATTCGTAAAATTGGCTATTTCGATGTTTATCAACACTGCGATAATTCCCATACTTGTGCACTGGGGGAATTGGTACGACTCTGCAGGACTGACACAGGAGGTGTATAACATCCTCATAGCGAATGCGGTGATTCCGCCTGTGGTGATGGTGTTCGGGCCGAAAAGGCTGTGGCAGGGGGTTAGACAGTGCTTGGAACTGCGGAAAGACTCGAAATCGCTGCTGTCGCAAGCAGAGGCGAATTCACTGTTCGAAGGGCCGCCGATAGACATGGCTCAGCGGTCTGCTGTACTGATGAAGACCTACTTACTGACGCTGTTCTACACCCCTATACTGCCGATTGCGTATCCAATCGCAATAGTAGCCCTGGTGCTGCAGTATTGGTCTGAGAAGTATATGCTTTTGCGAGTACACAGCAGACCTGAAGTCCTCAGTCACGAACTCGACGAGTCGATGTTGGCCTTCATATCCCTGGGGACTATACTGTACGCTGTTACTAACTTCTTCTTTTTCTACAAGTTCACAGCGGAAGCCATGGCACCGGGCATTGTAGGGCTGGTCACGACGCTTGCTTACTGCTTTATCCCTGTGAAGAAGCTGATCAAGCTGCTGAAAAGCTCGCGTCCTGTGGCTGCAAATGGAGAAAACGGAGCGGTTATGTCTGAAAGTCCGATGACGTATGAAGAAGCGATAGGGATATTTGTGGACGATTACGACCGATCCAACCCTATGACAGCGGCAGTAGGGAAAAGGAAGAGACTAGAAGCCATGAGGAAGTGCGGGCAGTTGGAGGGCGCAGACTTCTTCCCCGGGGCGGACATCCCTGAAGCCACCAACGCCGTAGCTAGGGACCAGCAGCTGAGGAGAGTGCTGGGACTAGCAGGCCCGCAGAGACTGGCCAAGGCTGGCAAACGCTAGAATAAAGCATCGATAATCACTGCTTATAGTAATAGAACTCGTAGGTATATATTACTATGAGATACTACAGTGTGTGCTGAGAACTGGCTAGCTGTATGGGCGGGAGCAGTGTGCGCAGCTCTAGCAAGGACTGCTTAATACGCCCGACCATAGTTCTGTTGATTCCGCAGCGACGGCACGCTCCAGCCGGCAAGTCATCAAAGTCATCATCCAGTTGCTGCAGAAAAGTCCCTTTTACCTGCACCGGAGTATCAGTCGTCCTTCTCGGGTACAGTCTCGAGAAGTGCTCCGCTACATGTGTGGAAAACTTGAGTCGGACCAGCGACTCTCCACAGACCTTGCAGAAGTAAAGAGGCGGGACCATGGAAAGCGCCACAGGCCGAGTGCTGGGTACGAAGGGACTGGGCGGTCCGAGGAGTTCTGGCTCTTCTGTCCATTCAGATAGGATGTGGCTGTCTCTGTCAGGGAGGGAGTCGGGGTCTGTGGCGTCCTGGCACCTGCCCCTGGTCTGGTGCTTGGTCAGGTGCAGACTGTCTCGAAAGCCCTTCCCACACATAGTGCAGACTACCTTCGGCTCCTCCCCCTCTGCAAACCCATGCGTAATGATGTGTCTATTGAGGTGCCAGTTGTCCTTATAACTGCGCTGGCAGTGTGGACAGTTGAACCCAAAGTTGGCCGCGTGGAACTTCTGAATATGCGCCTCAATCGCACTCTCACTCGTAAACAAAGTGCCACACTCCAAACAGCGGTAGTTGGCTGTATCCAGCAGGAAAGGCGCCGTAGCTCCAGAGCGTTGCATTATAAGGGCCTTTCATAACTCCATTATATTCAAATGCCGCACTTCCCTACTGAAATTGAGTACTCGGAGAAGTACGCGGATGAGTACTACGAGTACCGACACGTGCACCTGCCGAAGAGCGTCTTCAAGAAGGTGCCGAAAGGACGCTTGCTGTCTGAGAATGAGTGGAGAGGCTTGGGAGTGCAGCAGAGCAGAGGCTGGGCGCACTATGAAGTGCACAGGCCGGAGCCCCACATCCTCCTCTTCAGAAGACCATTGGGGACTGATCCGAACTCTGGTGCACCCCCTGCCCACTTCAACCCGCCCTACTAACTAGTCCTAATCCTACCTACCCCTATCATCTGGAGGCGAAGGCTTCTCCCCATTCTCTGTTATAGCATCAATGTATTGAGTTAGAGATGTGTGGACAGCGGCTTTCAAGTTTATATAGTCCTCAACCGTCCTGTTCCTTTACTACAATATAGGAATCGCTACATAAGTAGGTGCGAAAAACTGACTAATGTAAGGATCGTTATAGCGGAATGGGCGAAAATGAGAAAAAGCACTAAAGTGCTTTCTTACAATCAAGGCATATACGTCTCTGCGCTCATTTAGGTGCTTATACGATTATATTCGCAAATTTCCACAAATCACCCTATTTACCCATCTTTAAGTCCATTAGCGACACTGCGACTAGAAATACATCCTTGGCAAGTTGTATGAGCGGTGCACAGAATGGGTAGTTATAGCTGCACAGTCCATTAAACCACCACTACTAACATATAGTGAAAAGTGTCTTTTCATACTATCAGCAATACTCCCTAAACCCGACTTTCCCTATCAGCTACAGTTCTCTCCGAAAATCCCACTTTAATCCCGACTCCCAAGCCTTAGTCATAAGTAATTCCATTAGTCCCCACATAAACCCGCATTTCCCTGTGAAATATGTCCCACTCAGCGAACTTGGCTGACACACTGCTCAGCATCTCAATTCCAGCCTTGTAGCCACTGGCATGCTGCGGACTCCCAGGGAAGCCTTGTAGTCTAATAATGGACGGCAAGCAAGAGGGCGGCAGCTTTCTTAAGCAGATGCAGAATAAGGTCAAAAACCTGCGGAGAAAGCTGGAAAAGATACAGGAAAAGGAAAAACGCCCTAGGTCTGAGCTGAGTGAGGAGGAAAAGACACAGTTAGAGAGCAAGCCAATGACCGAGCTGCTTCTCGGCGAGTACGAAAAACTGGTTTCCGGCTACCTCAACACCCGCGAAGGGGCCGAAGCGCCCAAGCCTGAGGTCCGCATCGAGGTGCGCGAGCTAGACAACACAGCTGAAGTGCTGCGCTTATGGGCCGCTCTGCACTTCGTGGGTCTACCGGGAGCGCAGGATTTGTACGAAGCGCAGGGACTGCCGGTGCAGGACTTTGAGGAAGTGGTGGCTTTGAGGAAGCAACTGCAGGGTAAGCCGGGGGATGCGGTGGGGGAACTGTATGCAGCGGCCCTAGCACTGCTCACTCCACTTCTCCAGTCCAAGGACGGTGCCTTTGCGAGAGTCTCGAAGTGGTGTCTGGGTCAGAAGCTGCCCATCCCTCCTCCCGAGCCCGTGCTTGCCGTCCACTCCCTGCCCCACCACGACATCGTGAAAGAGGCTCCTGCAGTCCACTCCCCCCCTGTCCCCGAGCCAGTCCAGCCCATCCCCAGCCAAGCCGAAGAAGAGACCAAAGCAGCTCCCAAGACCTGGGCTGACCAGGACGACGAAGAGGAAGCTCCGGAAGCAGCAACTGCCCCAGCCAAGGAGTCCGACCCTCAGGCAGAAGGAGAGGCAGAGGACGACTTTATAGTGGTGGGCGGCAAGCAGAAGCGCAAGAAGCCAGCCGCTGAGCCTGAGCACAGAGGCGGCTTCGGAGGCAGACGCAGAGGTAACTTTAGAGGAGACCGCAGACCTCGTGGGCGAGGCGGGGAGAGAGGACAGTAGTAAGAGCCTTAGGACTAGGTACGCATGTCTAGTCTGCACCAGATTTACACTAGGACCGGTTTTCCTTGCCTCTGCCTCGCTCACTGTGCAGCTTTGTATAGGTGAACCCTCCGTCCGGCTTCCGAAATATCTGATACTTTTGAAACAGTTCCGCTAAAGTGCTCTTTTTGTCCTGGGCTGTTGCAGCTTTAGCAGAAAGCAGGGCAGTTTTGGGCTTATTGAGGGTCGCAGAAGTGAGGACTGAGGCTGAATTGAGCACCCAGCTGTGCTGGCGGATCTGAGCACAGGCAGGCCGTCTCCCCGGCTCCAGACTCAGCAGACTCTGAATGAGCGCTCTGGCCGACTGAGGAATGCAGTGTGGGAAGGAAAAGAGTCCTTTGGCGATTTTGGCATACAGCTCTTTGTCAGTCAGCCCTCGGTAGGGGAATATGCCTGAAAGCAGGGCGTACAGCAGCACTCCTAACGCCCACAGGTCTGCTGCAGGCCCTAGGAACTCCCTTCTGCTGATTATTTCAGGAGCCATATAACTGGGCGTTCCACAGAACACTTTAGTCCTTTCCCCCATTTCCGTCAAAGTCGAAAAGCCGAAATCGATGATTTTGACCTTATTTTGCGTATCAATTATGACATTTTCCAGCTTGATATCCCTATGAGATATGCTGAGTCCATGGCAGTACTCCAACCCCGCCAAGACCTGTATGAACACAGTCCTCGCTTCCGCCTCTTCCAGCTTCCTCAGCGGCTTCCGCTGAATAAAGGAGTGCAACGACTCCCCTGGCACATACTCCATCACGAGGAATATGTACTTGGGCGAACTGATGGCTTCCAGCATTTTCACACAGTTCGGATGGTCGAGTTTCCTCAGGATTTCGACCTCTCTGAGCAAGTTCCTGCGTCGATGCGGCTCCATCATCTTCGCTTTGTCATACACCTTAATTGCAACTTGGGTGTTAGAGGCCTTGTGCACACTGAGCTTGACTGTAGCGTAGGCGCCTTGTCCGATACTCGGCCCCACTAAGTAGTCCTCTATATCCCCTGTGAACACCTCTTCGCTGCCGAGTTCCCCGAAAGCCTTTACCTCTCTCCCCCCTGGAGTCTTCGACCTGCCCTTTACCACGCCTATATCTTCCTGCAGCCTCAACTTGGTGCACTGAGCTTCTCTAGTTGGCTGCATTGGACCCAAGTCTCTCACATTTTCACACACACTCAAAGAGCTGCGGACACACTCGAAGGCTTCTAACGGCCTGGCCACTTTCATATTTAACTAGGAAAGGTGGGTTGCAGGGTGTCTTCACTATCAGAAGGTAGGTGCGGGATGGAAGGGAATTGCCATACTGAGTGGGAAACTGCCTTCTTGTGGGAAGGGTAAGGAGACACTTTGGAGATTTTGAGACAGGATGCGTTCCAAGCAGGCAGTTGGGCTGCTAGTGGCCTGGGCAGGAAGCGTAGAGGCTTGGTTAGGAAGGACTGCTTGGCAGTGGGGAAGCCTTGGGGACTAATTCGCTCCTCCGCATTTAGTTGAAAGGACGAAAAAGCCCTGACATCCCTACTTTTCCGCTCCAGTTCATACGACCTTAAAGCAGTCAAAGGGCAGTCTTCAGTCCTAAACCCGATATTTCTCTCAGTTCCTCCACTAATAAAGTCCTCCAAAGGGCCGAGTTCCCTTTTTTTCTCCAGTGGCTTCGCATATGCCCGATGCAGCAGTAGAGGCTGCGGGACCTTTTTGAGCGTATAGCCCTTCACTTGCCTGGGCTTTGGAGTGGGAAAGACAGGACTAGGAGCAGACACTCGCAGGCAGGGAGAGACTGAGGACTGTGCTCTGTGAGTGCGTGGCTTGGTCTGGACTGTTACATGGAAAGGAGGACTTGCCTTGGCAGTAGGCACTTCCAGGGCTGTTTTCTGCTCCTTTTTGCTTGCTTTCGGCTGTATGGACGGGCTGAAAGTGGCAATTCCTGATAAATCCGGTATATACCTGGACCTGAGCCACAATTCCCGCATATCCCTCTTCACTCCTCTAAGCGCCTCGTCTAAACTCCCAGCCGGACTCACAGAAGTCCTCCCAGCCTGCTTGCACCGGCCCCACAGTCCGTCCCTCAGTTCCGACATAGCTCTGAAATGCACTGCTTCCATACGGATATAGACTAAAGTAAAGGACTAAGGGGGGACTTGGAGGAGACCTTCGTAGCGATTCGCTTGATTATGAGCTTTTTGAAGTCGTGAATGTCGATCTAAATAGGGGGTACGGTCCCGTCTTTGTCAGTGTCGCCTTCTCTCAGGAGGTCGTCCCAGATGTGGTCCTCTGCCACTTCCTCTTCATCCTCTAGCATGAACTTGAGTTCTTTGGCCGAAATCCTCCCATCCTTATCCAAGTCAAAGGCTCCAAAGGCCGCCTCCAGCGTCTTCTGATCCACCTGCTCCCAACTCAACGCCCCCATCAGAAACTCCGTAAACTCAATAGTGCCACTATTGTCCGCATCACACATCTCCATAATATGGTCCACTATCTCCTGACTGCCCAGCTTGTGCAGTGCCAAGCCCGCTGCAAGCTCTGCTCTACTCAGTCTGCCGTCCTTGTCTGCGTCCAGCTCTAAGAAGACCTCGCGGATTTCAGCGACTTTGGAGGTTTCGATGAACTGGGAAGTGATCAGTTGCAGGGCTGCTTGGCGCATTTTGCCGCCCACTTTGAAGCTTTTGAGGCGAGTGAGGGTGGCTTTGCTGAGACTGTGGACTTCGGGACTGCCCACTCTCTGCTTGATCCAGGGGTGGGTGAGCAGGTTGCAGGCGGAGGGACGCCGGTTGGGGTTCTTTTGAAGCATGAGGGAGACTACTTCTCGGGCTTCAGGGGAGACTTCCGCCCATTCTTCATCTGGGAACTCCACTTCTCGTCTCAGGATTCGACTGTGGATTTTCGCTTCGGAAGAGCCGTTGAAGGGGGGAAAGCCGCCTATTTAGCGCCTACAAAGGAGCATATAGAGGATCACCCCGCAGCTCCACACGTCACATTTCTCATCATAATGTCTGGACTTGAGGATTTCAGGAGCTATGTAGTAGGCAGTGCCCACTACTTCGGTGGAGTTTTCGTCATAGGTGCAGCTGGCTCCGAAGTCTATGACTTTGAGGAGGGAGTTCTCGCTGTCGTTTTCGAAAATGAGGTTTTCTGGCTTTAGGTCTCTGTGGATGATTCGCTTTTCGTGGCAGTAGTGCACTGCGGACAGGATTTGCTGCATGTAGTAGGCGATTTTCTCCTCAGAGTACCTGATTCCATCCGAAATCCGGTCAAAGAGTTCCCCGCCCGTGAGCAGCTCTGTGACCACATGGTAGTACTCCTTGTCCTTTATCACCTCGTAGATCTTCAGTATATTGGGGTGGTCCTGTCTAGGCCTCACCATCTCCTTCAGCATGTCCACCTCGTAGAGTAGCTGCTTGCGCTGGGCCTTCGGCACTGCTCCTCTGGTCAGGCTTTTAATTGCTCGCTGGACGCCTAGGTGTTTGTGCGTGGCTCTGTACACGTTTCCGAACCCGCCTAGGTAGGTGCTACCTTCGCCGATCTTTTCGTCGATTTGGTAGGTGTCGCTGAGCCTGGCGCTGGACATCAGGACGTAGTTGGAACGACTGACCTTGATTTCCTTGGTTTGACTGACACTTTTGCGAGGGCCGTCGGAGTAGTGATCCAGAGGAATGGAGAGGTTCTGTCTGGGAGACTTGGCGGACTGGAGAGAGGAGGAGGGATGGTGGCAGGGGGAGCAGCCCATTATAGCGTACACCATAAATGGGGGAAGTCAGAGGAGGTAATCTGCTCATTCGCCCACAGAATGAGTCGACTCAGGGAAAACACTATGCGGAAAACACACAAAGTCGCCTATCCTCAGACTATACAGCTCAGCACTGTCTTTCTCTATGGCACTCCCTTTCCCTTTCTAATATGTCTCGTCAGAAAGTCGCCGTTGGGTCCTCAGTCCCTACCTCCTTCTCCCCTTCAGTCCCTTCTAAAGCCCTAAACCCCTCCACAGTCCGCAGGTCTGGGGTGTCCCGAAGCACACCTGTAGACCGAGAAGCTGACGAGTTGGGGCTCAACTCCCTAGAGCTGGAAGGCCTATTCAGCAGAGACTCTCGCAGTCCCTCACCCAGCCAAAACCTCTCCCATTCCTCTCCTTTGCAGGCAGAACCCTCCCCCGACCACGAAAAGTCCCAGCCTGCCTTCCAAACTCCCCCTCCCCGGCTCATATCCTTCGCAGACGGCTTCGAAAGTAAAGGCAAAACCACCAGTCTACCCACAAGCACCAGCAATATCGGGCATACACAGACACTAGAAAGCCAATTAGAGCAGGCGAAAGGCACAATTGTGGCTTTAAAGGCGGAAATTCAGGAGCTGAGGTGGAATTTGGAGACTGAAAGAGTGGAGGAGGACAAGCGCAAGGCCGGAGGAGTGGACTTGGACATGACTAAGGGCCAGTTGGTGGAGACGGAGAGGGAAAGGGAAAAGTTGAGGCTGGAAAATGACAGGCTGAGGGCTGTTTTGAGTGGAATTATGAGGGAAAAGACGCAGTGGATTGGACTTGTAGAGGAAAATGCGCAATTGAAGCGAGAATTGGCGGATTTCAAAGCGGATTTCCCAGTAAATGAGTCGATTCAAGCCTTAAAAGCCGCTCTAAAGGACTCCAAACGGCAAATTTGCGAGTAATTCCCACACAGCCTCCAATCCAAACTGAAATCCCTGGAATCCACCCTCGATCTAACCCAACAAGCGCACGAAATGCTGAGCTCTCAAGCCAAATCCGCCACCAGTCTCCTCACAACCCTCCAATCTCAGCAAGCAAGCGCCTCCCGCCAAGCCGCCGAGTACACCGCCCTGTTCCTAGCCAAGCAAGAAGCCTACTCAAAGCTAATGCGGCAGTACACAGCACTCCAACACGCCCAACAGTCCAGTAGTGAAGGGCAGGGAGACTCCCCGGCTAAGCGACTCCAAGAGGAGGTGAGGAGGCGACTGAGTGAAAAGCTCATACATAGGGGAGGTACTGTATTTCGCTAGTAACAGCGAAAGGTCTGTTAGTCAATCTGCGCCTTTCTCACTCTTGTCTGCGCCTTGCCCGCCTTCGCCCTCTGCTCGTTCTGACTAGTTGCGGGTCGCTTTCTGCCGCCAGTCCTGCCCTCAGTCGGCTTGTGAGCGAAGTACACTCCTATAGTCCTCCCTTCCACAGGCAGTGGCTTCGAGGGTCCGGTTTGCATGCCGAGTCTGGCTTTCTTCATAGTCAGCGGCTTTGCGTTTTGCTCCTTAGGGCCAGCGCTAGAGGCGCGGGGCTTTTTGCTGGAGATGAGGAGAGGGTCGGAGGCCTTTTTCCGAGGGTCGAGGTCTTCGGTGGTTGCGCTGGTGCGGAAGTCCAGGGCGTTTTCTGCTGCTTTCGCGATGCGGGATTGATTGCCGAATAGGTCGTTTTTCAGCCTGGTGGCTTTCCGCGCTCCTTGGTTCTGCAAAGGCACCCTGGTTTCCTCCCCAGTCCTTCTCCCCTTCAAGCAGGATCGCAGCACTACACACCCCTCCTCCACTCTGTTCAGCACTGTGGACCGCTCCACATCCACCAAGCCAGTCCCAGCGCCAGCATCAGTCCAGCGCAGTTTCACTAGCTTCTCCCCCTGCTCGATCGTGGTCATTTCCGCCATCTGGCCGAACTGCGAGTTGAGGAAGGTGTTGCGAAGGACCAGTTCTTCGGGGTCTGAAGGGACTGCTTCCCAGCCTACAGCCAAAGTCACTTGCTTCGCTAGTCTGCCTTCCAACCCCGCTAGTTGTTGTACGAAGCTTTGCCTCGTGTTCAAGTCCGGCCTGCGAGAGCTGACGAATTCGAAGGATTTCACCATCGTCCACCTGTATTTCCTCATCAGGTAAGCGACGACTATGACCACACTGCGACACTGTCCTCTCACAGAGTGCACAAGTGTGCTTTCTCCCACAGCACTGGCTCTCTCAATGAAGGCGCAGGACTCGGGCACCACTTCGTCCCGACTGTCGAAGAGCTGCTGGTTGTCGTGGTCGAGCCAATAGAAGTCCAGGTACTGCACGCCTATGGGTTCCCAGTGGTTGGGGATCTGCCGAGCTGCGGTGTTGATGATGTGGGTTACTTTGTTCGCAACGACGAATTCGAGGTCCTGTGTGGGTTTCACCTGGGCTGCGAACTCATCTCCCAGAAAGAGTCCGTCCTTGATCTTGATGGCGCCTACAAGTTCCATTTCTAACTCTCCATAGCTAGGTTAGATAGCCACGGTGAGGCTCTTCCCCTGGTAGTCCTTGATGAGCTTGTTCTTCATGTACTTGAGCAAGCCTTCATTCGTCATATTGAGTTGGGTCTTGAGACTCTTGTAGCCGAGGATTTGCGCCAGTTCCGTGGCATTGAAGCCCTGCAGCTTGCTGACTGCCTCTTGGAGGTAGGCCTCTGCAGCGCCTTCCGCAAGGTTCTAAGTAGCGGCTACGATGGTGATGTTGCGGTTCAGGTCAGCGGTCATGAGTTTGGTCTGGATTTCCACCTGGGTGCGGGAGCGCTCGGCCTCAGCCTTCTGAATGTCCTGCTTCTTTACTTCCGATAGCTGAATTGCGTCTTCGAAGTCGTCGGGCAAGTCGACGGAGCGGAGTTGGAAGAATTCGCAAAGGGCGGACACTTTGTTCCTCAGGGTTGCATCTAGGGCCTATCTAGACCCTACAGCCTGCATTTCCGTGCCAATCCGGCCTCTGTCCATGAAGAAGTTGTAAGCCGTGTAGTTCGTAGTCAGGTCTGACAAGGCGTCAATGGCCACGTTTTGGATGATGTACGGGTACTCGAGTGCGTAGCTCATGAAGAGACCATGCAGGCCTTCAGCAATCAGCGAGTACTGGAAGGAGATTTCCAGCTTGACTTCCAGTCCATCGGATGTGCGAGATTCTACCATGGGGCTTACGGATACTGGGGACGGAAGCGTCGGTGTCGCTGAACTCGACGGTTTGGACACTTCTAGGGAACTCTATAAAGGAGTGCATCGGGCCAATCCAGTACCTCCCCCCTTCATAAGGTGTCGTGCCGACCTACGTAACTCGTACCGTTTTGCTCCACGACGAGTAGTCCAGTCCGTATTCATTGTACTCCAAAGAGCCAAAGCCCATGAAGATCAGCACTACGACGACCACCGAGACCACCATACAGCCAGCACAGCATTCCTTCTCTAGGCCCATTATTTACCACGAAGTTCTGACTGTAACATGGCTGGAATACGCCCTGTGCTAGTAAGGTCGACAGGCTTGGGAGGGATATAATGGAAGTCATTCCTTCGTTGTTGACACTAAGGACTGGGAATGGCAGTGTGGAGTTGCTGATTGTCGGAGAGCGCTTTCTGCACTTCCTAGCGGCTGGCTTTTGCCTTGTCACTTTCGGCAATATCCTGCTGGGCTGTTTCTTCTCAGTGCACTGCTCGCAAATCCTGCCTACAGTCAGCTACCTGGCCTGCTACAAAGGACACGAGCGACTAACAGTGCTGGCCTTCGTACTATACGGCCTGTGTCTCGCAGTCCTTTTCCTGGGCTTGCATGTGCGACTATACGAAAAAGCTACCCGGTTCGAACGCTTTTTACTGCTGTTTCTAGGCCTGGCGATCATGGGCGCCCTGCCTGCGGTCGGGATTATCGACGAATTGAATGGACTCTACTTCGCTCCTATCGACTTTGTGCATGGGTATGCCCTGTATACACTCATAGTGTGTTGCGCTTGCTGGATTTACCTGGGCTTTAGCTGCCTTTACGACCTCAGAGCTTGCTTTTCCGGCTCAGAAGTGAACAATTTGCACTCTTTGCTGACAAGCATCATCTGGCTAGTCGTCTTCACCCTCCTTACAGTGGTGCAGTGGCAGGTGGGGTACTCCATTTACAGCAATTTCTGGTTCAATGAGAACGCGTTTGCACTGTGCGAGTGGGCGACTATCAGCCAGGCCGCCTTCCTGCCCGCCAAGTTCGCGCGGCTATTTGGCGACTTGAAGGTCTCTCTGTGCGTGCAGGACTTCTGCCCCAAAAGAGACGACGAAGACTCGGCCGCCCGGGAGAAGTACTACTCTCTAGGCGAATAAACAGACTAAGATAGCTGCTAAAGGCCTCAAATCCCCTAGGTAGCCTGCATCATTGCCACAAATTCGCTATATTCGATTTCGCCGTCTCCGTTGCGGTCCGCCTGGCTGATGAGTTGGCTCCAGATCTCAGGACTGACGTCTGTGCCTGCGCCCAGCATGGCTCTGAGCTCTGAGGCGGAGATCTTCCCACTGTGGTCCAGGTCGAAAGCGTCGAAAGCCGCTCGTAGATTAGCCTTGCAGAGGATGTTTTCCTGGTCTGCGCAGGCCACTAGGAACTCAGTGTAGTCGATAAAGCCGCTACCGTCGCTATCGACTTCCTGCAAGACTTTGTCCACTATGGTCTCAGCGTTGCCGAGACTCTGGCCTGCGTAGGCCGCGAGCAGCTCTTCTCGACTCAGTTTCCCGTCTCCGTCCTTATCAATGGCTCGGAAAGTCTGAGCCAGTTGCAGTTCGCAGTCCTTCTGCAAGTGTTGGGAAGTGAGGAAACTGAGCACAGCGAGTCTCAGGTGTTGTACTTTGGTGAAAGAGTGCAGCTGCACTAAGGCTAAGTCCAAGTCGCAGTGGGGCTGGGAGGCACTCTGTGTCTGTAGCCAGGGCGCCTGCAGACATTCGAGGGCACTCGGACGGACTCTGCGGTCCATCGAGAGCATTCGAGTTATGAGGTCTTTTGCACGGCTGGACACATTGTGCCAGTTCCTATGTGCGAAGGAAAACTGTCCACTGCTCACTTTTCGCATTATTGCCTGGTCATTTGGCCCTGCAAAGGGCGGAAACCCACACAATAAGATAAACATAATCACTCCACAGCTCCAAACATCGCATTTCTCATCATAACTGCCCTTCAACACCTCTGGAGCTATGTAGAAAGGCGTCCCGAGCACCTTTTTGAGCACTTGGTTGTCTTCATAGAAGCACGAAGTCCCGAAATCTATCAGCTTGATATGAACTTCAGCCTGCGGAGTACTGGAAAAAGCGTCCAAAAGCAGATTTTCCGGCTTCAAGTCTCTATGCACGACCTTATGGTCATGGCAATAAGCCACTGCACTGAGGATTTGCCGCATAACACAGGCCGCTAAGGACTCATCCAGCCTTTTCCTAGCAGTAATGTAGGTGAATAGCTCTCCTCCCTCACACAGCTCTGAAACCACGTAGTAGTACTTGTCGTCTTCCAGGACTTCGTAGATGCTCAGGATGTTGGGGTGGTCGAGTTTGCGCAGGATTTCCACTTCGGAGAAGAATAAGTCTTGACTCCGTTGCTTCAGGGAAATACGCTTTTCGATGGCTTTGACAGCGCGTAACTGCTTGGAAGCCAGGTGCTGTACTTTGTATACTTTGCCGAAACTTCCACTGCCCAGCTGAGTCAGTACTTTGTAGCGCTGGGGAAAAGGGACGTGCAGGCACTGCACGAAGGTTTCAGGCTTTATTTTCAGGTCTTCCACTTTAGTTAAAGGCGTGCTAGACTCAGTGCGGCTGGAGTTGAGGATGACAAGGTGCAGAGTGGGGGAAACGCGGGGCTGTCCGCATATACAGCCCATTTTGTACTAAGCAGCCTCTAGCCGAGTCCACCGCTTTCCCCTCCCTCAGCACTGCAAATGGTCAGAGAACAGGCAAATTGGCGTCTTTTAGTGAATCTGCGGATAATAACAGCGCTTAATTCCCCATATCAGTCCCTATTTACCCTTTTTAACCCTAAAGCCAGTTCTTTTACACGGTTCCCTTCCCACCCTTGACTTCCCTCAGTCTCCTCCTGCGGTTCCGCTTGACCAGGGCAGTGAGACTCATCCCTTTCTTTTCACTCGCGGAGAAAATGAACTGCAGCAGGTCAATTAGGTCCTCTTCCCCCTTGAACTTGTGCCTAAGGATCACTCCTATGTACTTCGCTCTGCTGGGGTTGAGGCTTTCCACCTTCTGTAAGTCCTTCGATTTGAAGAAATTTGGCATTTTTGTGAGACTTTCGAGCATTTCCGCGCGTCTTTTTACCCGGAATTGATGGATTTTAGAGTCCGCAAGGTGCGAAAATACCCAATGTTTGTTGTTATAAGCATAGACAGGGACTTCGGCCTCTCGCATGTAGTCCTTGCTAACGCCCATTAAGGTCGCATATTCGTTGATTTTAAAGACGGAACTGCCAGGCTTTTGGAAGCAGTTGGAGCAAATGGGTCGCTGGGAGACTGGGCAAATCACTCGTAATTGGCCGTTTGGAGGGGTCTTGGAGCAGGCTAAA
>Ga0247837_1000322_pt1 | contig 100483 bp, 97 predicted proteins | sample LaCtaG_2_FD_187115 | JGI IMG/M metagenome (GOLD analysis project Ga0247837, IMG submission 187115) | Freshwater microbial communities from meromictic Lake La Cruz, Castile-La Mancha, Spain - LaCruzMarch2015_14.5m | ecosystem: Environmental > Aquatic > Freshwater > Lake | place: Spain... | reverse complement strand
TCTACTCCACAAACCTCTGATATACCAAGTTCTCCCACCCAAGTGCACACTGAGACTCTGACAACATCTACTCCACAAACCTCTGATATACCAAGTACTTCTCCTACCCAAGTGCACACTGAGACTCTGACAACATCTACTCCACAAACCTCTGATATACCAAGTTCTCCCACCCAAGTGCACACTGAGACTCTGACAACATCTACTCCACAAACCTCTGATATACCAAGTACTTCTCCTACCCAAGTGCACACTGAGACTCCGACAGCACCTACTCCACAAACCTCTGATATACCAAGTACTTCTCCTACCCAAGTGCACACTGAGACTCCGAGAGCACCTACTCCACAAACCTCTGATATACCAAGTTCTCCCACCCTAGTGCACACTGAGACTCTGACAACATCTACTCCACAAACCTCTGATATACCAAGTTCTCCCACCCAAGTGCACACTGAGACTCTGACAACATCTACTCCACAAACCTCTGATATACCAAGTACTTCTCCTACCCAAGTGCACACTGAGACTCCGACAGCACCTACTCCACAAACCTCTGATATACCAAGTACTTCTCCTACCCAAGTGCACACTGAGACTCCGACAACACCTACTCCACAAACCTCTGATATACCAAGTACTCCTGCAAAGGAGGAACCTGTTATCCAATCAATAGTGCCTAATTCAAAAGTCGAAAGTGGTCCACCAACTCCTCCATCTAACCCACCACCCCTCACAGAACAGCACGACAACAGTTATCAAAATAGCGACCAATCAGCTTTATCTCCGGAAACCCTTCAAAATCCAGTTCAAAGTGATTCCAAAGACACTGAGTCTTTCAACTTAGTCGACCCTACAGTAACTGTAGATCCCACTTCTATTCCCTTAAACTCCCATTTAGTACAAGAAAATCCTGAAAACACCATCGAACTGACTGAACCAAAATCCACTTTTACCCACCCAATTTCCGCTGAATCTCCGTCCCTTTCCTTCGACGACTCAACTGAAACTGAATCTTTCAGAACTATTGAGGAAAGCCTAAGTTCCAGCGAGCCCAGTATCGAAGTAATCCCCACTCCTACGGAAATCACAGCAAATGGGGAAGCTTCTCCCAGCCTATCAGTGCTGGAAGCTATCCCACTAGCAGTGGAAAAGGCAGCCAGCAAGTCCTACCGTTCCCTTCGAGGCTCAGATACTCGCTTTGTCCTAAGCTTTTACCTGATTCTCCTGATTGGTGCGCTTTTAGCCTGCTGTCAACCCCGCAAAACCACTCCCAAGTCTCTAAGCACAGAATTCCAATCCTTCGCATTTCCCCAGGCCAGCCCTACAGTGCAAAGCTCGCTAGGGACTTTGGAGGCGAATTTGACGGAAATGCTGCAGGCGCATTTAGAGTGTCAACAAGAAGTGGTGGACTCGCATACCAGTCTGTGCGAAGAGTTAAGAGTAATAGCGGAGTACTAGTTTGGGTTGCTGGGTTGAAGGGGTAGGATAGGGCGGATTTACTCGATATTGGGCTTTTCAGAGAATAACAGCCACAGTGTAATTCCCGTCACTACCTAGGTATGTACTTAGCAGCTTGAAAGAGGACTAAACCTAAGCTAAAGGAAAGCGCCCTTGCTGAACCGCTTCTGCAAGGTGTTGACTCCATACAAATACCCCTCCGCCTGGCTATTTCCAGCACTCCCTTTCCCTTCTTTATGCAGTTCCATCAGACTTTTCGGTCGATTGATCCGATTGTACTCCTCCATATAGGCCTCAGCTGCACGGTTCGAGCCCTGGGGAGATATAGGGTTGGGATTGGGACTTGGCCCTAACTGCTGCTCCAATTCCTCTGCAATTCCTGTCATCCAAGCCTCCCTCGGCGCTTCCTTCGCCTCTTTTAAGTACCTTTCCACCTGCTCTTTCACAGCCCTCGCACATACTTTCGCATATACAAATTTCCCCGCATCATCCTCCCTCCGCTCGATCATCCCTTCCATAGCAGTGAACACCACTTCCAGCTTTTCCCTCACAAACCCGTCCTCCACGTCCACTATGTCCACTTCCAAGCCGTCGTCCAGCATTTGAAAGACACTAGGGATTTCGGAGCTGGCTGAGGAACTGTGGGCGAGCAGGGCTTGCAGGGCTTTGAGGAGCTTGGACTTGGAGGCGGGGGAGAGGTGGTAGCGGGACTGTTCCTCGGCGGTTACTTGGGCGGCCTTGGCTTTGCGCTCTTTGCGGAGTTTGTGTTCTTGTTTGGAGCGCTCTTTATGGCCCTGGGTGTCTCGCTTGGGCCTGTGCTGCTTATTGTTCCTTTTGCCCATTATGGTTTATGGGAGTTTAGGCTGAATATGCGAATTCCTCTATCGTACAGGTAAATGAATCGGTGTTTTTCAAGTAGTGAACGCTCTGATAGTCACGGAATGAAGAGCCATTCAATGTGAAAAAGAGGTGTTTTAGGCCCTACACCTTTTAGACTCAGATAAAACTCGGAAATTCAGGGAAATTGCTGAATTTGATAGTGGAAATATAAAAATCCCCCGCCTGGGCGCTATTTGCTGCAGATTCCTATTAATATCTAAATTAGTAAATCAATTAGGCGCATAGGCAGTCAGATACCTGGCTACCTCCCTTATCAATCCCCACGGCACAGTGCCCAAACTCCCACTCCTGCCTCTTTTGAGGCGCTCCAGCACCCAAATCAGCTTCAACTTGGCTCTGAAATAGAGACAATTCAGCTTCGTAAAGGCAACTTCATACCCCTCCACGTCAATTTGCACCAACTCCATGCCGGACAGGAAGTGGACTCGGCCGTTCCACAGCACTGGCAAGCAGGTGATGTTGGACTCTTCCAGCGCTTTGGGTAGCACGCCCACTTTGCGCACTGTCAAGTTGATGAGGTCGAGGAGGAACAGGTCTTGGTTGTTGTCCATCAGCACTGTGCCGCTGCCTTTCAGCTGCTCGTAGCCTCCGAAAATCAGCACTTCGCCTTGGCGGACTTGGATGCATCCAAAGCGTCCGAGGAGGTCCAGTTTGAGGGAAAAAGAGCGCATTTCGCTAGTGATCAGGTCATAGATGCGGCCTTCAATAGCTTCCGTAGCCGCAAGGTTGTAGCGACTCGTGATCCACAGAGTATGCGCATACAGCATCAAGACCTGGTTTTCCCCCACTCGACACCACACACTCGGCACTTTATCCACCGAGCAAGTGAGTGCGGACCACTGGTGCAAGGGAAAGTCATACTTGTAGAGGCGACTATTCGTGCAGAAGGCGAAAAGGGCGGAAGGCGAGCAGACCACGGCTGTGTGAGTGAGGGACTTGGGCGGGTCGGACAGCACTTCTTGCACTACGCCGGTGTGCACGTTGATCAGCTCGGCTTGCTTCATATAGACGCACGCGTAGCTGGTTCCGTCGAGGAGACACACTAGGCTGCCACTTGGGTAGCGCACTCGGTGTAGAGTCATTTCCTGTGTGCGCAGATCAATGCTGTACAGTTTCTGCTTGTACTGCAGCAGAACCAGTCTGGGACAAGTCACAGGAGCAAGGGACATCGCAATGGTAATTATCGAAGCGCTCTCACTGTGCCAAGAGACTAATTGGTTAGAGCAGCAATTGCTGACATTAAGCTTGCTGATGTCCACAGGGCCAATACAGTGTTCCTATCATAACCCTCGCTATAGAACTAGTCAATTCCTAGTGCTTCTGCCTCTTTGCGGTACCTCGTCATCTGCTCTTGCAGGTACAGGATCCCTCCGAGCTCGTTCACGAACTCTTCGTAGACGAGAATGCCCTGTATGTCGCTTACATCGATCAGTCGAGCGTTCCTTATCTTCCTCCCCTGCGCATCATTGACCCTCAACACCCCATGCAAAGGGTGTTCCTTCCCTGCGTCGCTATGCACTTCTCTAGCAATTTGCAAGGCTTCATCGAAATTAAGGATCACCCTGCGCTGACTTTGTATCTTTTCGTCCAGCTGTTCCAGCACTGTGGCGAGGCTGTGGGCGGACCTGCCCAGCAGGAATTGCTGCAAGGGCCGGATTTGCTGACCTGGGAAGGATAAAATCAGAGAGAAAATGCCCTACTTGGAAGGTACAGTGATGAGAATATTCTCTTGGAAACTGTTGATTTCGAGCGATTTCAGCCTTGTTAGCAGTATGGACAGCAGCTCCCCACAGTCCACATACAAAGCCGGGTACAGCCCTCCAGTCGACCCACTGTCCCTCCTATCCCTCGACTCCGTCTCTCCAGTGGCCACCCAAGAGTGCCTGTTCCTGCTGTAGCTTTCACTACGTGAGAGCACGGAGCTGAGAACTGCACTATGGCACTGCAGGTAACTCTCATTCATAGCTTCCTCAACCATCCACTTCCGGTACCTCTCGTAAAACTCAGACACTGAAATTGGCTGGTCGTTTGCTAAAGGCCGGAAAGACTCCACAAACAGGATTTTCAGGATTCTCCACTGTCGCTTGACTGTAAGCGCGTATAGAAGCTGCAAACATCTCAAGCGTAAAAGCTCGTTTTTGGACTCTAGATCGAGCAGCCAGGTGCTCCAGCAGGTCAGGCGGGTCTCGGTCCTGGGCGTGATCTGGCCGTCTTCCTCGAAGTTGATGGACCTGCGGCCGCGGGGAGTGGGCAGGTACATGCACTCTCGGGGACGCTTGCCTCGGAGGTAGTACACGAGAGGCATGAGGAGGACGGGACTGGACAGGGAATCGAGTAGCAGAGACAGGTACCAGGCGGTCGTGGTTCTAATGGAAAGTTCGTTATGTTGAAGCCGCGGAGATAAAATTCCCTCGCAAAACAGCGATTGGAACACAGCCCCCACCTCACTCAACAGCTCTTTCCATAGACATTTCTCGCATAATCCATTCAAAAACTGCACATATTTCCTCATTTCCTCCAACTCCGCATTGCTTTCGCCCGCTTCCGCCCTCCACACCTGCGGCAGCGTCTGGAAGTAGGACCCGAGCTTGAGGATCAGCACTTGGATGATGTCAGTGTCCTTTAGGATGTGTGAAACCACGTCTTTGTCCTCTAACTGAGTGCACAGCAGCAGACTTTCCCTCAGCTTCGGCTGCTCACACTGGCTTTCTTCCCTGAAGTACATCAGCAGTATCGGCAAAGGCATGTACTCCAAGGAGTCTCCAGCAGGCCTGTAGAAAAAGGCCGCATATGAGGGGTGTCTCTGCACAACTATAGCCAGCGCGTACAGCAGTTTCACTACTTCGCCTGATACGAACTCACTGCCCTTCTTCATCTGCTCACTTATGTACAGCAGCAAGTCGCAGATTGGCCCGTGAAAGGCCTTATGTGGGATCAGAAATTGCCGTTGGATGCACAGGGAGCAGTCGGTTAGAAAGCCCAGTGCCATTTGAAACAGGCCTTTGGGACGGTCTATATAGGCTTCCGAAACGAGCATAGCGAAGAAGCGGCTCTCAAGGCAGTACTCCAAACAAGGTCCCATCGTTCCCTCCGAAGTCTGTTCTTCGCTGAAAAGCAGCGTTTTGAGGCCTTCCAGCGTATTGCTGAGATTGGACTTGGCGACCAGCGCCCTTTCCGCCTCTCTGTGCAGAGTGACAGGCAGGGCGTCTTTGAGTTTGGAGAGGGCGACTTGCCACTGGGAGATGAGGGCTTTGGTGAGGTCTGCTGGCTTCTTTGTGTAGTTGAGAAATCTACGCATTACAGCACTAGATTGGCCACATTACCTTACTCAACTGCGACAAGCACTGGTAACTAGGCCGAATGAGGGCTGCCAAGCCGCCTAAACTGGCCCGAAGAGACCAGCGGAGCAATGAGTAGTGTATAAGTAGGCAGTTCTACTATATACAGCAAGGACCAATTTGGCTGAACAGCCCTAATTCTGTGTCTAATATCGATGCATTGGATTTAAGAGGCAGGACTGTTTGGCTTTTCAGGGGAATGCTTACGAACAGGCCAAACTCTCTACGAAATTCACACATTTCCATAGTACTGCAGTATACAGTCCTCAGTTTCGCTCCATCCGAGGGAGCAACGATGACTGGAATTGCGGTTTTCGAACTGGTGCATGCAGCACTTCCCTATGCAGGCGACAGAGGTGGGAAGTAGCCGTTCCTATAAAGCAATATGTGGCATGTGGTACTGCTGGGGTGGGCTTGGGGTCTGGAAGTGAGTGATCTGCAGGTGCCGCTGTCTGCCTGTCCTTCCGACTGTCTCCAAGCCTTCATTGGAGACGGCTTTTGCAATCTTCCCTGCAATGTGACGGATTGCGGTTTTGACGCAGGCGACTGCGAACTATGCGCAGGAGACTGCTTCACTCGCTGGGTCAGTGACGGCACTTGTGACCCGGAGTGCCAAGACCAGCCTGCCTGCCAGAACGACGGCACAGACTGTCAAATCTGCTCTGAGGACTGCTTGACTGTGTGGGTGGGGAATGGATACTGTGACCTGTCCTGTAACGTCACTGCATGTCAGTTCGATGGTGACGACTGTGCAGAGTGCTCCCCTGGCTGTCCACTGTCCTGGCAGGGAGACGGTGTCTGTGACAAGGAGTGCTACACAGCGCTGTGTGGCTTTGATTTGAGCGATTGTCATGCGGAGTGCAGCAGCAACTGTCCGGCTGACTATATTGGAGACTTGGAGTGTGACCTGCAGTGCAATGTTGAAGAGTGTAGGTGGGACAGAGGGGACTGCGGACAGTGCTCCGCCACTTGCACACAGGAAATGCTGGGAAACAGCATCTGTGACGAAGACTGTAACAACGAAGACTGCAGGTTCGACTTCGGAGACTGTGCCTTAGACAGATAACACTGATAGAAACCTCTCCGTAGCACTGTAAAGGACTGGGCGAATCCTACTTACCTACTGCGTAGCGCACTTTGCCGTGCTCTGCGGTGCAGTGCAAACAGCCAGAAATGCAACTGTCCCTTCTCTTGCACCTGCTCCACGAACTTCCTCTTCTCCGTCTGAATCAAGCAGTCGTGCGGCACCGTGGCCAGCGCCTCCTGCAGCCAGCCTCTGAACTCAGCCATTGTGACCACTCGGTCCAAGGCTTCGTAGATGCTTTCGACCAGGGCTGTGGGAGTGACGTTCACTAACGCTGTGAACATCTGCTTGACTATTCTGGGGAAGTGGGCCTTCACCGTGGCTGTAACGTCTGCATCGTATATGAGAGAGTGGGGGTCCATGTACTCCACTAGCCGTTCTAGGAAGCTGTAGAGGCACTTGCCGGCCTCGACCTGCTCCACGCCGATGCCTGCGATTGCGCAGTTCAGGATGGCTGGGAGCTTGCTGTTGGGACCGACCAGGACGTAGGGACAGTAGTGCATGTAGCGCAGCATCATGCCGAAGAAGTCCTCAGCTACCTCGGATCTCGCAGTGAAGTCTGCCAAACTGCCGAGTAAAGTCAGGGTGTTAGTCGCCAGCGAGTCGAACAAGCCTGATAAAAGCTCTTTGCAGGCAGGTGACTTCCCGAAGGTCCTCGCAGCGTTTTCAGCTATGTAGAGGTAGGAGCAATGGCCGTACGCCTGGTATCCAGAGGTCAGTAAAGCAGCTAACTCAGGCAAATACTGGCCAAAGTCCTCCAGCACTTTTCTCATAGTGTGCTTGACTATTCGGCACAGTTTCTCCACTGGGTCCGGCAAAGCTCCGAACTGGACCAGGAGCACTTTCACCAAAGGCCACAGCTGAGCGAAGATATACAGCACCGGGGTGTTGTCTACGCTACTGTCCAAAGCCGCTTTTAGTACAATTGTCAGTTTGTCGCATGCAGAACAAAGGGATTTCTCACAAGAGGGGGTTTCGGCGGGAGACTGGGCTACATGGTCGGAGATGGTTTTGAGCTGGAGGGCGTAGGGCTGGCAAAGAGCAGTCGCATTAGCCTGGATTTGAGTGGTTTCGCGCCATACGACCCAGGCCACTCCTTCCAATATTTCCGACTGAGAAGAGTCCGGCTGATTGTAAGTCGATTGGAAAACTAAAAGCAGCTGCGGGACGTAGTTGATCAGGTCGTACTTATTGAGCAGACAAACATCCTTGAAAGCCCGAGCTGCGGAGTCTGCACTAAGTGGATGTGTGAAGCAGTCTGCTAGGAAGTCCAACACACAGGGCAGAAAGTCCTTATTCAAGTGCTTCGCAGCTTGACTCACCAGTCCAGACACGCTGTTCTTTATCTGAATACTGCTCCAGCCCTTTATACATAAAGCCTGGATAGTCGCATCCAGCAAATTGGTCTCATCACTATAGGCAGAATCCGCTAAAACAGACAAAAACAGCACCAACACCTCCACTTGACTCATCCGTTCTTCAATTGCCATGTCAAAAGACCCAGATAGCAATTGAGCTAAATTGCTCTGTAGCAGGCCGAACACCTCCTGAAAGCCGAACAACCTCGTTAGGTCATTGACTGTCTCTGGTAGCAAGTTCCGCTTGTCCTCGGTTTCCCCGGATATCACCTCTTGCAGAGGCTTGGAGTTCAGTTGAACGATTTGGCTGGAAGAGAGTTTGCAGGGGCGGAGACACAGTGGAACTAGTCGCATGAGGTAGGGACGGAAGAACTCTTTGCGAGATTCTCGCAGTGGCTCGGGAGTGTATAGTGCGTATTTCTTGCAAAATTGGTTCCAGAAGTCGTTCAAATTCCGCAAAATTTCGAAATCGTCGATTTCCATCAAATCCAGCAGCACCGACAGAATCCCTAAAACCTCCGTCTGTTCCTGCTGTCCGAGGATCAGTTTCATCTGCGTTTCCCCAAGTGTAGTGAATATCTTCGCAAAATTCTGCAATAAGGCATAATTGTGGCTCTTAAGAGCGGCTCTACATGGCTCAGTGAGCTGCAGGATAGATGCAAGCAGTACTTGCACAACCGAGTTATATCTCTGTGCGTCTTCCGTGATGGTGATTAGTTCGCACAGTGCGTCGGTGGCTGTAGTCATCAAATCAGGTCGCTGTAAGGCTTCGAAGCACAGGCGTAGCAAGGGGTTTTCGGGCAGTGCGAGGATGGTCTGCTGGTCCAGGCCGAATTGCATCCAGGCGAGGAAACACTCCAGTCGCTCTATTTCGTAGCCGGTCGACACTGCTCGCAAAAACTCCACTACTTCATGACTCGAGTTGCATAGGAACTGATTGTGCCGAACTCGTGTATCGCTGTCCACCACAATAATGTCATTCCCACTCTCCTCAGCCACACTCCGCAGCACAGGGATCAAAACCCCTAACTCCGCTCGATAGAACGCCTGCAGGTCTGAGAACATTGTAGGCGCCCACTGACTCGAAGTCTGCAGCGCAAGAATTCCCACACACTGACAAAGCTGCCGCAGCACTTTCGTCTGCGACTTGAAGCGAAGCAGCAAAGCGAGCAAATTAGCTCTGAACAGCTCCAGCGACTCACTCCTGATTTCCTCGAAATCGAAGGATAGTTTGGTCTTGAGAGTCTGCGCTGTGAAGGTGTAGACTGCCTCGTCCAAGCCTTCCAGCTGAAAGATCTGACTCGCCACTGACCAAGCGGCCTGGGACTTCTGGAAGCCTTTCAGGGCTCGGTCCATGCTTGAGTAGTCAGCGCCGGGAGCGCCGCGGTACAGCGTTTGGATGGCTTCCAGCAGCTGCGGCAGCGAGAAGTCCGACATTATTTGCCTAGGCTCAGGCATCTGTGAGGAAAACTGGAAATACGAAGCCAAAGTTACAAACTCCCCTCAATCTCTAAGCCAAGGTAAGAATTTCCGGAGTGTTTACACTGCTTAGAAAATTAAATGTTGTCGAATAGACACGCAGCCACTCCCAAAGCATTCGTTCCCTTCCTGCCCCGCAAACGCCCACTCACCACAAGCCAAAAACGTACTAATTCCCGCCTTCCCCGTTGCATTCCCACAGCAAACTGCCCTAAGCCCTGTCTTCCCCTCTCTATTGAGCCAGTTTCCAGGGTGGAAAGGCAGGATATGACCGTGGAGGCCTGGCTCGAGGAGCACCACAAGTGGAAGGAAAGGCAGAAGGTGGGACTTTTGCAGGGACACCTGGTGACAGTTGACAGTTTTCAGCAGGTTACAGGGGATTTGACGCAGGGAATGTCGTTAGTGGAGCTATCGTTTGAAGCGCCTTTGACCAGTGCTAGGCGAAGAGGGGCCAGTTTAGGCCTGGTGCAGCGGAAAACGCTGCCTATACGTCGTTTTCCGGCTTCCAAGCAGTTCTCTAGAGCCATCGAAACCACGAAAGTGCCTATACAGATCCGCACCCAACTAGACTCCCAAGACTCCCTCTACGAAGACCCACACACCCACCGACTAGCAGCCTACATCCGAGTTCCCAGTCCTAGGAGAGTGCCAGCCACTGCCGCAGGCTCTACCTACAGCACTGCCTCTAAATTCCACACTGCAGGCAATCTGGAAAGTCCCCGCTTTGCACCCCGGTCAGTGCAGCACCGCAGACCTGGCCGGGCGCCTGATACTCCGGACCAGTGGAGTCGCTCTAACTCTCCGCTGGAAAGTCGCTACCCAGCTAAGTGAGGCATTTTAACTGTAGTTGTATGCTGTTTCCGCACCTGTTTGGCTGAAATTGTGTAGTTTCCGTCTCCTTTCAGTGTCTGTGAGTAGGGAGTTACCGCATCAATGTATGAAATTTGGATAAGGAACGTGCTTTTCATGCCACATAAAAGTCCAATTCTAATATAATTCCCATACATTGGACTTTTCTATCTAATGAAGTATCAGGCCGACTTCTTGGAAATAAGCCTTAGCAAAGGTAACTGAGCAGCGTAGTTCTCGCCATCGGCAACGTTCCTTCCAACACCTTCACTCTTTCCCTTAATTTGTCCAACTTCTCCCTTTTCTCCTCCAGGGTGTTAGGCTGCGCCTTTAGTGTGCTTTGCTCGAGTTCCAGCCTAGCCACCACACTTTCTAATTCGCGAATGGCGGCTGTGTGCGGGTCAGGTAGGGAAAAGGAGGGCTGCGGGATAGAGATATAGTCACGGGTGTATTTGCCTTTGAGACGGAGGTGTTGCTTGGCAGTGCAGCGCTGCTGGCTTATAGGTCTGGACGGGGTGACTGTGTGGTCGTCCACTTCCATCAGCTCAACTGCACCCTGCAATGCCATTGTTTATATTGCCCATTAGGGTTTATGGCCGTTGTGTATATGGCAGTACGCAATCTTCTCAGTCCCAAAGATGCAACTCCCTTTCCTATTCCCCAATACACAGTTCCCCTAGTTCTATATGAATCTGTAGCAGCCAGTGTCCGCCACTAATAGTGATGGCTGAGACCTCTGACAACCTCGACGAACTCAAAGCCCTGATCAAGGAAAAGACCAAAGAGAACAAGAACCTGCTCAAGAAGGTGCAAAAGGCAGAAGAAGGCTTCATCAAAAAGCATACAGAACTAAGCGAATTGCAGAGCGAACGGGGACGTATCGTCCAGCTGCTCAAGGCTATCTTCCCCGACCGAGCCTGGGACAAGCCCCTGGCCGCCAGGGAGTACGAAGGCCTGGAAGGCTTGTGGACGAAGAGGGAGGAAGACGTGCGCAACTCTGTGCAAGACTTGACCGAGACTTTGAACCGAGAAGTGATGAAGTGGAAGGAGCAGTGCAATCGCAAGGACGAGGAGTTGAGGGAGCAGGAGGAAGCAATTGCAGTACTAAAGACTGTGGAAGCTGATTTGAATCAGACTCAAGCGGCCTTGGCGGAAAGCAAGGGAGAAGTCGCAGTGCTGGAAAAGCAGCTGGAAACGCTACGGCTGGATAATGCGTCTTATAGGAGTTTGCAGGACGAACTGGCGAAAACGAAGGCTTCAAGTCTGTTAGCCGCCCTGGACCAGCGGCCTAACAAGGCAGACCCTGCTGTGGAACTCGAGAAAACCCAGAAACTGCTAGCGGCTGCCCTAAAGCGGGTTGACGAGTTGGAGAACCTGCCTACTAGTAGAGAGCACGAGCCTCCGCCGCTCTCTGTATCCCCGCTGGAGGAAATCACTCAACAAAGGAACGACTTCGAACGGCAAGTCAGAGACTTGAAAGACAAATTGGAAACGCAGCGGAATGAGTTCCAAGAACATCGCAAGAAGGCACAAAAGATGATAATGGAGAAGGAAATGGCTATAGATAGACTCAAACAGGCGCAGAATCAGGAGTCAGCGCGACTTTCTCTAACAGATGAAGCAGAGCCGACACAGCAAGTAGCTACATTGAGACTCAGAGTGATGGAGTTGGAAAGACTACTGCAGGGAGGCGCTAAGCTGAATCTGGAGTACTTGAGGAACGTCGTAGCGAAGTACATGGAGTATGTGAACGCTGGCAATCAGGAAGAAGCGCGGACTCTGGCGAACGTGATCTTCACTGCGCTGGAGTTCGCGCCTGAAGAGGTGGAACTGATCGAGAAGGCGAGGGAAGCCAATGGACTGGTGAGAAAGGTCAGCACTTTGCTGTCTGGCGCTAGTCCGGGGGTGGGAGTGTCACATAACACGATGCATACAGCGGAGGGACGCAAGAGAGCGAGACTGCAGCCAGTGCAGTCCCTCAGTCTCAGTATGAGCAACACGTTTCGAAGTGTGGAAGAGGAGAAGTTCGAAGTGGTGGCGCTGGACAAGCCTAGTTAGCGCTGTAGGCCTGCCACAAATGTCGCTGGTAGAAGCGCGAGGCAGCAGGCCGTCGTCCGTAGAGACAGAGTTGCTGGGTGTTGGGGACCACTTCGCCACAGGCTACACGCTGTAGCAGCGTCTGCTCAGCATGGCGGTCCAGCCATTCCCCTCTGCCCTTGCTAGTGGCCTTTGTCAAGTATTTCCCCATAGGCGTCACACTCTGTCTCCCATCCCCCAATCTAAGAGCCACTGGCAAGGCCCCCGGAGAGCTGACCTTTCTCTGAACACAGCTATCCGCCAGCAAGTCACATAGCGCCGTCAACCGTTTGGCCCGCGACTCCAACTTGTGACTGGGCGTACTGTCCCAGCTCTGCAAGCAATGTGGCCTCTGACCAAGCAGTTGCTTAACCAGACTTTGACGCTTAGAGTGCTCTCCGTAGTCTCGGGAGTAGGAAAGGGAGTAGGAGGTTTTGCGTGAATTGGGAATGATAACAGTCCTGCGGCGTATAGGGGGAATCCGGTGATAGCCACTGGACACTGAAGGAGTCCCAGCCGTCCTGTAGCAAGCTGGGTCCTGTCCCAACTCTGCTACCGCCCTCACAGGACTCGCACTTCCCCGCTGCAAATAGTCATTCATCTATGCACAGATCTAAAGAAGGAGACAGGCGGAACTACAGCGGTGCTGCGCCAGTCCCGCTTCACAGTCTTCCGCCATCTCCAGCACAGTGGAGAGCGAAGACACAGCTCGGCCGAGGCAGATTTCACTTGCTGGGATGAACTGAATGCCGTGACTGTCCAATTCATCGGCAAAACCGCTCCTAGATGTTTTGGGGGACGGCAAAGCGCTTAGTCGAGCAGGGGTGAGAACTGGAGAGTCGAAGTAGAGAGTAGCGAAGTCGCTACTGTCCAGACTTAACCGTGGACAGGAGTCTTCTTGCAGTTGAGGGGCGGCACGGAAGCGAGGCTCGAGCACGATCACTGGGTCTTCGAGCACTGAGCAGTCCTGGTACTGGATGAATTGGAGCCTTGGGGAGTGGTCTTCCTCCTCCCCACTGTCCTCTCCCTGGTCGAAATCGCCACTGGCCAAGGAAAGCGGAGGCAGGTGGGTCCAGCTACTGTTAGCGAATTGGTCCGGTTTGGACTCGCTGTAAATCTCTACCCGGGGTTCAGAGCGTTTGCTTCTCTGCGAATCTAACGGATTATCCGGACTCAGAGAGCGCTCCCAATTCTCTGCCTCCGGCGGGTCCCGCAGTACTAGAGACTCCTTGTTGCTGCGGACGGTTGGAAGTGACCGTTCGTCAAAAAGGTCAGCCAGTGCGCCAACAGACTGTACCCGAGTGTGCACATCAGGTAGCTCCAGCCTAGGTATGGCCGGGTAAGAGGCTTGTCGAAGGTCGTAATGAAAGTCGAGGTCAGGAATTGAAGTTAAGGGATGGAGCTGCTTGGCTCCCAGTTCTGCACTTAACTTCGCCTTCAGTGCTCCGAATGAGTTCCCTTGGGATAGGACATTTGCGAGGTCGTATGGCAGTGCGGCTGCTAGGTCAGATCCGTAGTGGTCAGCTTCCAACAGACTTTGAGCCGCACAGAGTATGGCGCTTAGCGAGGGTTCCTGAGGCTAAATAGTCCTTACTTCGATGAAGAAGTGCACACAGGCGGAAAGGCTGAGGTGTCTGTGTCCTGCTTCAAAGGCAAGAAGGCGGTTTATCGCTTTGATCGGCAGCACTGCAGAGGGCGGAGACACCCAGTACACGGCAGGCGGAGAGGCCTGGCTGCCTGCTTTCACCAGCGTGCAAACATCCACTGCGACTTGGAGAAGCAGCAACTCCGCTTGAAACAGTGCCTTCCCTTTCCTCATAGTCCTGTACTGCTCTCCACTCCGGTCCTCAAGCGCTGTCAACAGCCGCTGACAGACGTCCAGCCCAGCCACTGCCAGCGCAGACAGCCAGACTTCCCTCTCCAGCATCCTTCCTAGTCCTCACCTCCAGTAGTACCTCGCCAAACGCTCACTCACTTCGCTCCTTTCCACCAGTCCTCTCAGGTCTCCAGCCGTCACTTGTGTCTGCGCATCTGCGAAGACCAGGAACTGGTCCAGTCCCTTCATCTATTATGCAGAGCGGTTAGCTACCCATCTTGGCCTGCGGTCTGGGTTTCGGCTTCAAAGCAATGCTGACCTGCTGGAAGTCGAAGTCGCAGCGACTGGAGTGGTCTGGACGCACTGGGGATACGAGAGGAGGCAAGGCCTGGCTTTTACGCAGCAAGTCATGACCTTGAGCTAAGATGTGCTCGGCGAGTTGCTGCTTTTGAAGCAAGGTGAGGGTTCGGAAGTCTTGGTGAAGCAGGTAAGCAGGGTCTGTGGACTCTTTGGTGTCTGCTCTCCGCAGAGTGTAGTGGGCAAGGAGGGCAATGATGGTGTCGGCGGTCCTGGCTTCGCTGTGCTTGCGACTCAGAGCTTTGCGAAGTCGCTGCAATTCTCGTTCCAGTGCGGTGAATCGGTCTTGGGAGGAGTCAGCGGGAGGCAAAGGCGGAAGTGCGGTAGTTTCCGCCTGTGTTTCCGGCGACTTCACCAATTTTTGCCAAATTCTGGCTCTTTTCACTAACTCCTGCTCCATCTGCACATGCAACTCCTCGCTCTTCCTCAAGCGAGCGACTTCCGCCTCCAAAGCCGCACTATGTTTCCTCAGTCTCAGACCCTCCTGCGTCAAGGTATGCAGTTCTCCCTGCAGCTTGAGGACCTGCACCTGCAGAAGTCTGGCCGCAGGCTCCATAGTCTGCTCCTGCAGCTGCTCCAAGCAACTAATAAGAGTGGGAATAGAGGCGGCTAGCGCTGGTTGGTCGGTAACGAGAGTGGTGGAGACCTGGTGCAGGGCAACTAGGAGGGGAGAGCGCAGGGTTAGGACCTGTCTGTATAGTGACATTTGCGTTTTGAGTGTATTTCGCTCGGATTCCAAGGCACTGACCTGCGCTTTCTGCAGAGACATCTCCCTCTCTGTCTACTGCTCACTGTGACTTCCCCTCAGTTCCAGCAGCTCTCCCTGCATTTCCTTCACTCTCAGACGTCCCTCGCGTTCCCACATGGAGTCCTCACTTCCGCTCTGCGCGAAGGTCTGGTTCTCGCCCTGACTGCTTCGCTCTTACAGCCGCTCCAAACGTCTTCTGAGCACAGACTCAGAGGCTACAGGCTTCAAAGTTGTGTGCTCAGTCATAGTTATTACGGCTATAGGGTCGAGGGGAGGTAGGAGTAGTTGCACTGTTGCAGGGTGTTAGGGTGGGTTGCTGTCAGGTCTTTAAGAGAAAGGCTGGAGCTGAACTACTGTTTCCTCCTAGGAGTCAAGGAGAGAGCTATTTACTGTAGGAAAGATACGACCATCTCTCCCGCTGCAAACTCCGGAGTCTGCGTTTGGTTGGAAATGAAGTGGTACACCGGGTTCCTGTGTTCCTGTATGTCTCTGTTGGTGCCTCTGCCTCCTGCAAAGGTGAGGTTATTGCTGTACATATTGTCGTAGTAGTCCAGCTGTCTTCGAGAAATCCCCAGGACGTAATTGGGAATAACAACTCCGATCTCCGGGTAGCACACAGGGAAAGGCCGGTCCTCCGAGCCAGTGTAGAAGAAGTAGTCATCTACGACTCCGGAAGCAGGGAACACCAGGGAAACGTCCAAGCCAGACTGGTCTATCAGTTGCTGGATGAAGGGATTGTCCTCCTCTGCCTCTTCGAACCAAATCGCCACGTAGGACATTACCATGACCATGGCGTCCGGCCTTGGAATGGTGTAGTACAGCCGCAGTTCCAGTGGGTACTGGTACCCGTTGAAGAGGTGGGCAGCAGGGGTTATGACATTCATCATTAGCAGTATTTGCGTGTTTTCCCGGCCTGGAAGGTTCCAGGTCGCAGTCCCAGCCATTAGGAAGAACTCCTGCACACCCGCTACGTCCATTAGCAAGAAGTTGTCCCCTACGTTGGAGCTCTGGAACACCAGTGGGACAAACATAGTGCCGTTCTCTGATACCACTTGGAAGGAAGAGCCATCTGTGGGGTTTTCCTGGATGTCGATTGGACTTTCTTGCTGGCGGCCTGAGGTGCACCCTTGCCAGTCTTGACCTCCTTGGAAGTATGTGAAGTTCGCTTCGGAATATATCCAGGTGATCCCGTTCAGTGCGATTGTATCTTGCGCTGTCGCGAGCGGCAGCAAAAGCAACAGAAGCGCCATTTGATTACTATAGGAAACGGCTACATCACTGGAGGACGGACATGACTGTGTCGTAGGAGTCGACAGTAGGCTTGGTGAGGTTGTTGAAAGGGAAGTGGAAGACCTCGATGTGAGGGGCTGTATATCTCTGATGTCCTCTGCTTCTTGCGAAAGTCGCATTGTTCATATACATGTCGTTGAAGTAGTCAATTTGAGCTCGGGAAGCGCTGAGGACTTAATTGGGGATAACGATGCCTTGACCTACATAACAAAGGGGGAACGGACGCTCCTCAGACCCTGTATAGTCGAAGTAGTCGTCCAGGACTTCAGACTGCGGGACAGGAAGAAGTCCCCTTGCTGGATGACTTGCGCCAATTCAGGTGTCCTCCGCCTCTTCAAATCAAATCCCAATGATCGCAGCGTTTTCCAGCGTCAGCATTGGCGGCACGAGTCCATAGTAAAGGTGTAGTTCCAAGGAGTAGCGGTATCTACTGAAGAAGGTTTCTGCAGGGGCTAGTGGAGCATCAGGAGACGCAGTGTGGTGGAGGCTTGGGGAGAGTTTCGAAGTGGGCGGTGCCGGCCATACAAACAACTCCAATTTGCTCCCAATAGGGTCGTTGCGGACTACAAAGGGTTAAAGCAATCGTCATATTCGGGTTTTGTTGGATGTCGATAGGACTTTGCTGAGTGAGGACGCTCAGTTGTTAGATAGTGTGCATATACCCAACCTTCGTCCACCGGAACCCTTTCAGCCGAACAAAGTCCTGAGCATTGCAAGTGCTGGCCCCTCTTGCACCTTACTATTGATTAACACTAACGGCTAGCACTCCCCAGCCTAGATCTAGCGACTTCCACCTGCTGCTTCTTCAGCTGCAGCAACTCTGCACTGCAAGTCTCCATGTGATCTGCGACTGTGTCGAGTTGACTGCGGAGTGAGTTCAAATCTGCACGTGAGTCTTGGGACTGGAGCAAAAGGTCGTGGTAGAGGGAGTCTTCGGCTTCTAGTTCGGCTTCCACCTGCGTAATCCTGCGCAGCAGGTCACTGTCGCTGTCTCTTGCATTCACAGAGGAGTTACTTCGTTCGGTAGTAGTGCCACTCGGAGGTCGACTAGCTTTACTCCGCTTCTGTTTCGATACAGAGCCCACAGGACTCGCAGTTCTGCGGACCGAACGCAGCTCCTTCCGCAACTTATTGGCCTCATCTAGTCTCTGAGTGGACACAGTCTGTAGTTTCCCATTCTGAGTCTCCAAGGACTGGACCTGTCGCTGCAAATCAGCGCACTGCGAAGTCAGTTTGGCCTCCAGAGCCGTCAGTTGCTTCTTCGCAGCCGTGGCTTCCTTGCTTTGCACAGAGCGAAGAGCAGTAGCCTGGTCCCAAGCGTCCTTCCTGCCCTGCTCCGTGGCTGCCAACTGCTCGACAAGGGAGTGTTCTCTGCCCTCAAGGGCTGCAATTCGCTTGGTCAGGATCTGCATGTTTGAGGAGGCTTCTTGCAGCTTTCGAGTGAGGTTGGTTGTTTCGAGGGACCAACTTTCTTGGTCGAATTTGAGTAGTTCGCTGGCTCGCAGTGCTTCCAGCTGCTTCACTCGGATGTGTCCTTCTGCGATTTTCACCTGCTCGGCCGCTTCTTTGGCCTTCGCTTGCGCGGACTTCAGCTCTTCTTCAAGAGCAGTGATGCGGGCTTTGAGTACATTCTCGGTCTCTGCAGCTGCTTTGGCCAGGTCCCGCAGTCTCGCCTTCGCCCCAGTTTCCTCCTGTGCAGCCCTGTCCTTGCCAGCACTGAGAGCGCGCATCAGACTTTCGTTATCAACTTCCAGGGAGCGAATTCTCTCTTGCAAAGCCCGCATAGCACTTGTTAGCGCCCTCGACCCGTCCTCACCTTTCATTATTACACTAAGCGAAGTCATCTATCGAGTGCTTCCACGGCAAGTACTGTATGCACAGTTCTTCAGGGACAGGCATCTCCATCATGTCCACATCTGCATCCCGACTTTCCAGACTTTGAGGGATGTGTGCGCGAGTCAGCTTCCAGCCGTTGAAGCCTTTCCGGGTCCTGGGAGGGAGATCAGGCTCTCGCTTGCCTTCGAAGCGTTCGAGGAATCGGTGCATTTCGAGGCTTTGGAGGGGAGGGGTGTTTGCGTCTTCCTTTGAGCGAGAGACAGGGACGAGGGCTTTAGGTCGGGCGTATTTGTTTATTACGTAGTTTTTGAAGATTTGGTTGTCAGCGGGGTCCAATAGGAAGGTTTTTAAGGGGTAGGCGGAAGGCTTGGTTTTTGGGAGTGAGGGTCGTGGTCGGTCTTTGAGGACTTTCTCAGAGAAGCTGGCAGAAAGCAGTTTCGGAGCCTTTGCCTCTAAGCACTCGAAACTGACCACTTTGGCCCCAGCCACTTCTACAGTGGTTTCCACCTCCCTCTGCACTTCCTGCTTCTTCGCTCTAGTGGCTGTTCGAGACCGAAAGCAAGAATCAGGCTTTCGTGCTGGCTCCGGCCTAGTGATTCGCCCCATATATTGTCCCGTCCTTCGCAGGAAATCGAGAGTTCTGCCTTGCAGCGGCCTAAGTGGCTGGAAGTGAGCAGGTCCCTTGATCTTTAGCCAAGTAGCAGGAATGGACGTCTTCCACTGATAAGTGACCTAGGGTGGACAGCACCGGTGGCGCTTTGTCTGGATGGGCCATATTATGAGCGACACGCAGAAGGTTCTCCCAGCCTTCGTGGAGGAAGACGACCTGAACAGAAGGTCGGAGCCGAGACCAGTGGAAGCAGCAGTGCAGACAGAGGCAGCAAGTCTAGTGGTGGAAAGGAGGGAAGATGTGGGGGTTGGGCCGCCTGCACCGCAGTTCCATGAGGACTATGAAGAGGAAGGGGAGTTTCAGCAGAAAGCCTCAGGACCGGTGCTGATGGTTGAGGCGGTGGATGGTACTGAGATCTTTGGGAAAAAGGCAGTTTTGCTCCCTAAGCCTGTTCTAAGCATAACTACAGCCAAGGCAACGGTAGTCCACGCTCAAGTTGCTCGTAGGCGAGAACTGGCTGTGACTCCACCGCAGTCGTTCTCAATACATTCCCGACGGAAAGAGTTGGGAATCACTCCAGGCCCTGCACTAGCAATAGTGCCTGAGGAGGCAGGTCTCCTAGAGCCCTTTTTCTCACTGGTAAGCCCTATACAGCTCTTTGAAGTGTTGACGCGGGACAGACCCACTCGTCCTGAGAAGTCTCTGCTTTTGCAGCAGGTCCGGACTGAACGCCTGCCCCCAGCCTGCGTATTTCCCATCTAGTGGAGAGCCTTTATAGTTCAGCACTGCCGCTAGTTCCCTAGTCCTTCATTAGCGACCTAAAGTCAGCACATGCTCAAATCCTTGTGTGACATTATGGGCATTTCAATATATATCTGTGTCATATAGGCGAAATCGTTTCGAAGTGCACAGCGAAGGCTACCAAAGAGGCTGGCACTAATAATGAAGAGAGGTTCCACTTGGAGAACAGGCAAGTACTACAGCAACTCCGGCCTAGGAAACATACTGCACCCGAGACTGCAAGTGACTCCCGCAGAGTCCCTTAGCGCAGCCAAGCCCTTTCACCACAATTCCGAACTCAGAGAAGCAGCTCTCTCCGTATTGGACAACTACCCTTTTCGCTCCCTACGCACAGAGTGCAGTGTCCCCTACGACCCAGTCTTCCACACCACCAAGTCGCCATCACTGCCCACCACTCACTTGCGATTGAAGGGATTTGGAGAGCGAGTGGATAGACGGTTGCTTTCTACTGACACTAGAGAGTACGTGGAAGCACTGAGGACGGATCCGCTTGTGTTCCATAGACGGTCTGGAGAGTTCACGAGTTTCAACGATGCTTGTCGTCGTGTGCAGGCCGGGCCTTTCGCCAGAGGTAGTTAATGAGTTCGGAGGAAATTGGCAATATGAACTTTTCACTGCAGGTCGACTGAGTTCCCAAATAGGTAGTGAAGGGTGGTAGCCACTTCCAGGCCTAGTTGTTTTTCTGCACAAAGTAGATAGGACATGCAGTACTCGATTGTTTTACATATGCACTATAGTAGCTTGGACTGTCCCTACTGCCAGCCTCAATCGGACTATAATGGAACTTCCACGCGAAATCAAGGAAAAGGCGCGGGGCCGACAGCAGTTCAAGCACGGAGACCAGGTCGTATACGAGTGGGAACAGAACCTAGACGAAGTCCTCGTCTACTTCAAGCCCCCTCCCTGGGCCCTGCCCAAGCACCAAGCAGAGCTGCGCAGGACTCTCCAGCCAGGCCAGCACCTTCCTGAGCTGGAAATCGTGATTGAAAGAGACCACATGAAGGTGGGGGTTAAGAACAATCCGCCCTTCTTGGATGCGGATTTAGGCGGGTCTGTCATCAAGAATGAAAGTTTGTGGATGATTGAAGATGACGAACTCGTCATCAACTTGCAGAAAATGCGGAAGGCGCAGACGTGGACTGAGGTCTTCAGAGGCCACCAGACTCTCGACCCTTTGACGCAAAACGAAGTGCAGAAGAAGATCCTGCTGGAAAGGTTCCAGGAGGAACACCCGGGCTTTGACTTCTCAGGAGCGGAGTTCAACGGGATGGTGCCAGATGCCCGAACTTTTATGGGCGGAGTTTCATACAAGTAGGGAGTAAGAACGATTAGAGGGTAGTTATTCGACTCTCTGCAAAGCCAATAGTGCCTTGAGAGACATTGACTTCTACTGTTTCCGCTCTTCTAAATGGCCAGCGCCCTACACAGAGAGCGAGTGGACTACCTCTGGTCAGTGCTCCGCAGTGCAGTGCGCACTAAGGCACAACTCACCTTCGTGTCCCGTCGCATCCAACTCTACGGCTCTTCCAAAGCCACCTACAACGAGCAGCAAAGCAGAGCCAAAGTGCCGGGCTTGACCGCAGCCAAAGCAGACCGACTGGTGATTTTGCCTTCGTCCTGTGTGTGGAAGCTGTGGCAGACTGTGCTGTTTTGCTTAATGCTGTACACGGCCGTGGTCACTCCCTATCGAGTCTGCTTGGTGCAGGAGACGACCCAGGCTTGGATGATTGCGGAAACGTGTGTGGATTGTTGCTTTTTACTGGATGTGGTTTTGACGTTCTTTACTGCTTATCAGGACGAGGAACTGAACCTTGTAGTCTCTAGGCGCAGGATCGGTTGGCGGTATGTGCGAAGTTGGTTTTTCGTGGATTTACTGGCCAGTGTGCCGTCCCAAGTCTTTGAAGCGGGTCTGGAGTCCCAGCAATATAACAAATTGATCAGATTGCTGCGCTTACCCAGACTCTACAAACTCCTCCGACTCGTCAGACTCATCAAAATGCTGCGAGTGAAGGCTTCCAAGGAGCGGCGAATCCTGAAAGCGCTTCGAGTGAACAGAGCCACAGTGAACATGCTGAAATTCATCTCCGTCTATGTCGTTTTGGTGCACATTATTTCCTGTCTGTGGTACTACACAGCTGTGCTGGATGACTTTGATGTGGATACCTGGCCGATTCGATATAGTATGTATGACAAAAGTTCAGCAGAGCAGTACATTTCGAGCCTGTATTGGGTGCTTACGACCATTGCGACTGTGGGGTATGGAGACACTGTGTCAGTGACAGTGCTGGAGCGCTGCTTTGCAATTGCGGTGATGATCAGTTGTGTGGCTTTTTACTCCTATGCAATATCTCACTTCGCATCGGTGGTTTTCAGCAGTGATGCGCGCTCTGTGAACCTGCAACTGCGCTTGGCAGCCCTGGAAGACTTCGCCAGAGCTGTGTTCCTCCCCGACTCTCTAGCACGTCGAGCCAAGCAAATGATAATGTAGCCTCCATTTAGTCAGAACCACAAGTACAACCACTACTCCTGGTTCAACCAAGAAAACATCCTCACTGAAATGCCCACCTACCTCCGCGCCGAAATCTCCCTGTACATGTACCACAAACTAGTGCGGAAAATCCACTTCTTCCAGGACAAAGACCCTGGCTTCATTTCCTACGTCATTCCCAAGCTGCAAGTCATGATGCTGCAGAGGGGAGACACTGTCTTCAGCATCTATCAGTTGGCGGAAGAAGTGTACTTCCTGATGGAGGGACGGGTGGTGTTCATTGCGCCTTCTGGGATCCTGTACAGGGACTATGCACAAGGGTCGTACTTCGGAGAAGTGGAAATACTGCTGGGGAAAACTCGAAACTGCACAGTGAAAGTGGTGGAAAACAACACTCACCTGCTCATAATGAACAAAGCCCATTTCCTCAGTATGCTGCAAGACTACCCCACCATAGGTGCAGAGGTCATTGACACAGCCCATAGACGAGAGTTTCTGCACCAACTAGACACCAAAAGAGTCCTTTTCGACAAGCCGCCCAGCCATCGCTTCCACGTCCCTCGCTCCGACACCCTCACTCGACTAGTCAGCCAACCCACGCTCGGCCTGGTCTCCCGGCCTACAGGGGAGAAAACCAAGACCGAGCTAAAAAAGCAGAAATTCCGAAACATGTGGCAGCACCTTTTTACGAAGACAGAGGAAGAGGAGGCGCAGGAGAGAGCGGAAGGCGCTATTCGCAGTGTCTTTAAAGTGTTCAAGCAAAGGCGTAGAGGCTCCCACTTACTGACGGTCGCAGCCACTGCAGCCCCAAAGGTGTCCTCCTCAAGCTTGAAATTCGTGAAGAAGTGGCTGCTAAAGCGGGAAAAGGGGCCTCCGTTGAGGCCTGGAAGTAAGTGGAAAGTGGTGCAGGAGCACATCCAAGACCTACACAAAGTCGCCAAAAGGAACTCAGTCATCCGAATCGCGCCTTCGCCTTTCCGCAGGAAGACCATTCGGAAGGTGGACTTCCTCTTCAACTCCGCCTACGAAGACCTACTAACGCCTGTTACTCCTCGGCAGGAAGGGGAGAAAAAGGCCTTAATGTTCCTCAAGCAGCATAACATTTTCTTGGAGTGGAAAGTCGAGCATTTGCGCAGACAAGATGCGAAGCTGAGGGAGCTGCACTATCAACTGGGGAGGAAGGCTAGTGCAGTGTTTGAGGAGGGAGAAAGGAGGCTGGGAGCGGGCAGGGGAGGAAGTGGGCCTTAGACATAGGGATGTGTATTGCGTGAAAGATAGAACGGAGACATTGGGTCTTTTGGCTTCAGCAAAGTGACTTGTGATTGCAGACATTAACTTCTTTATCGTTGCAGTCTGCAAATGAGCTGAATTCAGTGGTTTCAGACTTTCTCCCAATGCGTCCAACACTAAACTCCTGTGTCTGTATTAGATATGTGGCTGCTCTCCACGTCACTCCTACTGACAGCAGCCCTCAGCTCTCCCACCTGTGAAGGAGCAGTGTCGCAGACCAGCGAAGCAGAGGCTGTGAAGGCCTTGGCACAGGTCTACGACGTGTCTGACTCCTGCTACTCGGCTTTCCTAGGGAAGAACTGGTGGAAGGCTGCGGATGCAGTGCTCACCAGAGCCTTCGAAATGGGGTATTCGCTGCCTGCGGCGAAGGAAGAAACGAGGAAATTGAAGGAAGTGCTGGACAGCTTTTTGGACGTACTAGAGGCAGGCTACAAGGCTATCCCGCCTGCCTTTGAATGGGCGGAGTCGCCTGAGCGAGTGCTGCTCAACATCAAGTTTTCCCACCGGATCGACTCCCCAGGCTGCCTCACCATCTCAGAACCCAAGGTACAGCTAGGGGACGACTACCTACTGCTCACAGCCTTCTGCAAAGACCCGGACTTCAGGTACAAAGCCGTGCTCAGTCTGGACCTGGCGGGAAAGGTAAATGCAGTGGAGAGCAGGTTTTCGCTAGGGTCGTCTGGGTACATCGTGGTGTCGCTGGAGAAGAAGGAGCAGCCCAAGGCCTGGGGCGCACTGTTGAAGGGCAAGAAGCCTATTAATATGCACACTTGGTGGGAGATGAAGGAAATCTATGAGCCGGATATGGAAAAACTCGCGCCCAAGGCAGACAATTAGGACCTATAAGTCTGGTTTCAGTCCAACTTATATAGGAACACAGCTATTACTTCCGCCGTTGTTGGCGCCAGACTCGCTGTATGAAGATAACAGCCTGGCGGATGTTGCGCCACAGCATCGAACACTGGTGCTTGCGTGTAAAGGTCTGCAACTTTACAGCTGCTTCAATGCGTCTTCTCACGCTTTTCCGTAGTAAGTAGCCTTTGAGCACTGCCCCTAGGCCGGGTCTGAGCAGACGCACTAGTTTAGGGGGCGGGGGAGTGGAGAGTTTCCTGGGCAGGGCGGTCTGGGAGCTGCCAGTGCTTTGCTGGGCGATTTGAGGCTCGGAGAGTCTGCCTGCTGCAAAGGCCTGAATTTGCCTTTGCAAAGTCCTCAACTGAGTGTCCATTCGGTCCACCTTCCTTTCCAGTCCTTGACTGGTGGAGATGGGGTTGGCGGAGGGCCTGGGAGGAGGCGCAGGCAGCAAAGGCCGAGTCTGGTCAAAGCGAGACTTGGGCCTGGTTCTGGACACCTTCAAACTGCGCTCTCTATGTGAATACAGCGGCTTCCGGTCTGCAGGACTGATAGAAGACAGTCTCGTCTGCAGAGTGTCCACTAAGGAGGACAACTCAGACTTCTCCAGCAATCTGGTCCTCAGTGGTTCCTCGTTGAAGCCAATACGGGTATGAGGACGTGTGGCCTGCTTGGATTTCTTGCGCTTCGGAGGGAAGTGCGTAGCAACAGGCTCGAGAGTGATACTAACAGTGTTCTCCAGACTACGGCCGCGAGAATGCTTGCTTGTCCTGGCTTCAGTGACACCCCGCAGACTAGCCAGTAAGGATTTCACTAGTGGGTGTTCCTCGCCCAGGTCGTCCTTCACCACTTTCCAGCCTGACCGAAACATCTCCTCTGCCTCTACTAGTCGCTTCAAGTACTCCAACTCCACACCTGCATTGTAGTAGGCAATGGCTAGGGTGGAGGCTGTGTTGAAGCTGGCTTTTTGCGGAGTCGACAGGACCTCGAGTGCCTTTAAGGCCTCTGCTAGTGCAGATTGATGCTTCCCGAGTTGAGATCGAATAGCGCAAATGTTGAGATGAGTGCCTGCAATGCTAGTGGCATTGGCGGGAGGCAGTGACTCCAGTCTCAGGGCTTCATAGAGTTGCTTCAGGGCGTGCATTGGCTTCCCCACCCGCTTATAGTAGCACCCTAAATTGTTCAAAGTGATGGCCAGTAGGCCTGTGTCGATCTCTGCTTTCCTTCTGGCGTCTTGGAGGAGTCGGTAGGCTGGTTCGATCCGGCCCACGTGCAGTAGGTCCATGGCCTGGCGGTTCGCATGCAGGACGTAGGACTGCAGTCCTTCCATAATGGCGAAGTCGGGCAAAGGCCGCGGCAGGCAGTCCTCAGAGGAAGACTCCCTAATGCGAGTAATGGGCACCATCGCTCAAGAACTGGCCTCCACAGATGTGCAGCGGTTCTATAGCCAGGTCAATTCCCTCAATGGCACTATGCGAACCGTCACACCGGACCGCTTCACTCAAACCACTGTCTGTCGCATGAACACTCAAACTGCCAGGACCAACTCTCGACTGGAAACACAGCGCAAACAACAGCTGGCTAAGTTGCTCGCGGAAATGAAGGAAAAGCCGGAAATCAACCCCAATTCGAAGAAACTCGTACCAGTTCCCTAGGCTCCACCCACAGCTCCGCTCTATACGCGAGTGCCTGCTTTGGTGCTGGAGAAAGCCGAGGAGAAGCGGAAGGTCCAGCACAAAGCACTGATGGAGCAGAAGAAAAGAGAGAGTGAAGAATGCACCTTTCAGCCCAAATCCACAGCGAAGCCTGCTCGCACACACGACGAATTCCGCGCCCAAGCACTCAGTTGGCTGGACAAACGCAACACTGAAATGGAGCGCAGAGCTCACGAGAAGGAAAAACAAGAACTCGCGGAAATGCAGGACAGGCCGCAGGTGTCGTCTCGCAGTGTGAAGCTGGCGGAAAGGGTGAGGACTAGACAGAGGAGCAGAGAGGGCAGTTTGACTGATAGGTTGTACGCTGGGAGTCCTAGGAAGGCCGCGCTCACGCCGGAGCCTGCGTTTCACCCGGTGCTCAATTCGCGCACACTGAAGTTGGTGCAGAAGCAGGAGCGGCCTCCTGTTCATGAACGTCTTTTCTCTCTCAGTGGCCACTCCAGTCGCAGCAACTCAGCAGAGCGCCAGCGTCCGCCCACTCCCCCCAGTCCCGACCTATCTCTCGACCGCAAGTACCGCATCAACACCAGTCACGGCCCTGCCTCCCGCGAGTCCCCTAACCAAGTGCAGTACTCCCACAACCTCGACTTCCTGTGGAGGACTTTAGGCGGCAGACCTGCAGTGCCGCCCAGGCCATAAATTTATAGCAATGGCAAGTGACAAATTCACTCTCATACTCAACAACGTGCCGAAGTGTGTTGCAGACGGCAATTCCTTACTATTGAAGTCAAATCTGGCGGTGTTTACCTGTGGACATTTGATATGCTCGGATTGCTTAGGGGACAAGGCTTTGCCGTGCGTGAGGAATGACAATGGGAGATTTGCCTTCTTCTTGAACGACGATGAGGAACTGAAGAAGGCTGCAGACTACTTGAGAGCGCAGGTGCCCCAGTTTGTGGACACGCAAAGTAATGAACTCGGACAGAAAGTGATGAAGCACATTGAGAGGATGAACAGTTTGGTACAAAGGCGACTGAAGGTCGAACTAGGGGATGTAAGGATTGAGCCACCTTCTGGAGTATCAAGTCTACATCCTTATCAAGAAGAAAGAGACCCCAGTATTCCAGCTGTAAAGCCGAATTCCAGTTCAGGAAATGCTGAAGACGTTAAGGAAAGCGGACAGCCGGTGCAGCTACAGGCAACCAACCCTCCTGCTTTTAACCCAGCCCCGATATCACCAAAACAGCCAGTTCCCAGATCTTCCGAGTCAGAGCCTCCTCCCTTGAATTCAGTCCCTAAACCCCTACAGCCAAACCCTGCACATTCTGATTCGTCTGATTCTAAGCAGCCTGGTCCAAACCCCTCTACTGATTCCAAGCCTGGGCCTAATCCACCCAAGCCAGCAAAACCCAAGAAGAGCTGTTCGTGCTGCGCATTACTCTAGAACTAAGATAGATTCAGTTGTTTGGAAGGGGCCGCTCTCGAGGCTAGTGCACTACAGGGCTCAGTGAACTGAGGGAATCTCAGAAGTACTGTGAAAAGCGCCACTCGTGTGGTGGATACCAGTTTTCACACTGATAAGGACAGATTCTACACTTTATCTTTGCCAAAAGGCCAGAAGGCATGAGCCTTTCTGCTGCTTGGAGTCTTGGTCTATGGGTAATAGCTAACTAGGCGCTCTTTTGGCTTTTCTGGGACGATATTTCAGCCCGCAACTCTGCCACAACCTCAGTCCCGTGACTTCCCTCTACAGTCTCCGGCCTTTTCTCACTACGCATGTCTCTTTCTAGTACTGCGATTTTCTTTTCCGCCACAATCAGCGCTCCCGACAGCTGCCGAATCGTCTCCACAGCCCTGGCCCTGAGCTGTCTGATCAGGTCTTGCTCCACTGTGAGTTTCTCTATAGGCAAAGCCTCGCCCCCGAAGTCAATTAGCCGGGCTGCGATTCGTTGGATGCCGTTTCGCACATCCTCTGATATCATGTCGGGCTCTTTGACGAGAGGCTCGCTGTCTGTTAAGTGAGCGTCTTGGGAAGCAGAGGCAAGCACCAGCACGTCGTTTTGCAGCTTGCGGACTGTGGCTTTGGTCTTTTCACTTTCCTTGTGTTTGTCCGCCAGCTGCTTTTCCAGAGAAGCCACTTCCAGCCTCTGCTCCTCGAGTGCGCTTTCCAAGTCTCTGAGCGTTTCCACGTGTGTTAGTGCAGTTTGGTAGGGAACTCCCTCGGGAGCTGCGGCCTGCTTAATAGTCTCCAAGTACCTGCGGCCCCGGCTGTAGAAGGGACTCATTAGGAAGTACCAACAGGCTTCGGGAATGCCCACCATCAGCTCTACGCAGGAAAGCACGTCTTCGAACTGCGAACACACGTTGTTGATCTGAGTCACTATTCCGTCGTTGTGCAATTTGACGCTTTTCAGACTGCCAGGGTACTGCAGACGCAAGTCCATGCTCAGACGACGGGTCCAAAGCAGCGCAATTGCCTTCATACAGCGCAGTAAGTACTGACTGAGGCTGAGTGCTCGCTGCCAGGGCTGTCTTTTGCCTAGATAGAACCCTGCGCTCACTACTGACACCAGTTCTTCCAGTTTCCCCACGAAAGTCGCAGTAGCAGTGGCCAATTCGCTATTGGTCTGCTTCAACTCTTGTGAGTTTTGCAGCAACTTCGACTCTGCCTTTTGGAAAACACCATAGTAACTGTGGAAGTTCTGAAGCTGGGCTAGGGTCTGCTGGACTGAAGTCAGCAGGGCAGTGCGCAGCTTGGCCAGGTCGTCGGGGCCTTTGCGAAGCTCTCGCAGCTTAATTACGAAGGAATGGGCGCTTGCGATGGAGGACGCCACAGCAGAGCGGAGCTTGCCGCAGGCTTCTGAGGTCTGAGTGGACGCTACTTTGGTGGCTGCTAACTTCAGTGCTTTGCTTTCTTCGTATTTCGAGAAGAGTTCGAAGCGGCCTTCAAGCCCAACCAGCAGTTTCTGTGCGAACTCACCCAAGTCCGACAGCGGCAGCGAGCACTTGCCCACACACTCAGCAGCCCTTTGCTGTGTAATACTCACTAGTTGCAAGTGAGAGTAGCCCGGCGCATCATGAGCTGTCAGACCCTCCAGCCCTGTAGTCTCCAGGGAGACTTGTGCCCTCAGCTTGCAGACCAATTGCTGGATTTCCGCCTGCCGCTGCTGTTCCAGTTTCGCGAGTTCTTGCGCCTTTAGGGCTAATTCCTGGGTTTGAGCCGCTATCGCCTCCTGTGCGGCCTGCAGCGACCCTCTCAACTCCTCCTCAATACTCTTTAAAGCGGCCAAATTGCCTTCAATGGTGTGTTTTTCCTCACTGAGTTGCTGCATCTGTGTGTCCAAGTCCCCAATTCGGGACTTCAGCTCGTTCTTCCTGTGCTTGAAGCGTTCCCTCATTTCGAAGTTTTTGGTGTGCACCAGCTCTGCCTACTTCCCACCGTTTTCCTCGATCTTCGCTCTCAGGTCCTCTTGCACTGCACTCAGTCCCTTCTGCAGTCGCAACACCTCATCACTCGGCCTGGATTTCCACAAGCTCCAGCCCTGGGCTGTGCCTTTGGCCTGGTCCTGCAGTGCTTGGCACTTGGCGTCGAGTTGAGAGTTGACGAGTTCCAGGGATTCCACTTCGTCGCATTTCTTGCGCAGGTCCAAGTCCAGGTCTTCGAAGCGTCGCTCCAGTCTTTTGTGTTCTTCGCGCTCTTTGAGCAGGGTCTTCTTGAGCAGGGAACGGTCGCTTTTGAGCTTCTGGACTTCGTCTTCCATTTCCGACAAAGTCAGTAGAGTGTTAGGAGGTTCTGCTGATTTGAAGGGTGCTGTGGGTAATAATGTCCGCTCCTCTCTCCATTGTACTGGTGGGCGGAGGCCTGTGTCACTCAGTGGCAGTGAAAGTGATCCACACCTTCTTAGTGAAGGAACACTCCGACCGAGTCCGAGTGACGCTGATTTCCAACTGGGACTACACCTACTACTCCGCTATGTTCCCTGGGGTCCTGTCGGGCCAGTACACAGAGGACCAAACGCGTATTGCTCTGCAGCCTCTGGCCTATTCCTGCAATGCTGACTTCATCCTAGCAACCGTGGTTCGCGTTGATCCTGATGGGCAGAAAGTGTACCTAGAGGACGGCAGGGAAATAGCCTATGACGTACTGTCGATTAACGTCGGGTCCAGGACGCACGGTACAGGGCAAGTGCCGGGAGTTACGGAAAATGCTATTTTGACTCGCCCTATGAATGTCTTCCTGGAGAAGGTGATTGAGTTAGAAGAAGCCTGTACGAAAGCAGCAATTCACCCGAAGTTGCTAGTCATTGGGAGTGGAGTGTCAGGCGTGGAGTTGATTTGTTCCCTCAAGACCAGACTCACGGAGAAATTCGGCAAAGAAGTGCTGGCCACTCTCATTGACAAACGACCCAAAACCGTCAACTCCTCCGCCTCCTACTACCGCAAAATAATCCAGCAGAACCTAGAGCGGTACAAAGTCAAGGTGGTGTACAATGCTCGAGTCAAAAGCCTGCCTGAGAAAGGCGAAGTGGAACTTGTGGACGGCCGCTTGATCCACGGCGACATCATCATATGGGCGACTGGGCCAGAGCCCCAGCCCTTGGTGACTGGCCTGTCCCTGTGCAGTCGCGGCTTCATCAGAGTCACTCAGTCCCTGCAGAGTGTGGATAAGTCCAATATATTTGCCGGGGGCGACTGCATCACTATGCAAGGCATGCCGATCAACTTTCCACCGAAAACGGGAGTGCATGCCGTGCAAGAGGGACCAGTGCTCGCACTCAACATCATTGCCTATGCACGTTCACGGCTCTTCAAAATTCCGCTGAGTTTAATGCTGTACGAGCCCACTAGTGATGTTTTGCAACTGGTCAACTTCGGGGATGGACGAGGTCTGGCCACAAAGTACACAATGACCTTCAGTGGAAAGTGGCCTTTTCAGCTCAAGAACGACAACGATCTGAAGCTAATGGCCAAATTCGCTCCTGCGCAGGTCCTGGGCCCTTCCGGCCTGCAGAAGTACGAGGAGACTAAAAGCCTACCTAATGGGAGGGAACTCGCGTACGCAGCGAAAGACCCGAAGGAGGAAAACGAGTGGGAGGAGTTTTCCTACGATACTGACTCAAGAGATCAGGATATAGAGGAGGAAGTCCGCGACCTCTCTCCTGAACTCGCTTTTGACCTGCTCATGGAGTCGTCAGACACAATGAAGCGAGGCAGCAGCGAAGAGTACAAATTCCAGTCTCAAATCATCAAGCGGGCGGACGTGGACACTCGCTTCAGGACTGATATGATCAGGTACTATAAGCAGAGTCTTGAAGTGATGCCTACGACTGTGCTGGAGCCGGAAGAGGAGGAAAAGGCAGAGAATAGGCAGGAGACATAAGCTTATGGACTATTGGCTCTGTCAGACTGGGTGAGTAGCTAATGAAGGGAAATAGTACTGTATTTGGCTTGAATATCGCTCGAGAAATGCTCAGATTCCAGCATAATTCCCACAGCACTCAGTAGTGTGAAGGTCAAAAACAGCCTATAAGCCGATTTCCACAGTCCACTGACCTTTCCCTGTCTAAGGGAGTAGAACAGCACTAAGCTCCACACTGCCAAGACCAGTGGCAGACCGCGGGAAAAGGATATAGACGCGAAGTCTACGAGCACTAGGAAGTAGGCGAAGGCGTGCATCAGCACTACGAAGCGGAAACTACCATGCTTGCCCAGGAGTCCTGCAGTGGTGGTGAGGCCTCGGTGCTCAGTAGCAGCCAGTTCTTGCACGACCAGACTAGCTTGTAGGAGCAAGTTGGAAGGCACGCAGAGCAGTAGGGCTTGCAGGCTGTAGCCGATGTTGAGACTGAGAGTCACCAATTGGACCAGTATGACGCCGTTCATGAAGAAAAGCAGGACACTGCCGCCGCCTTTTGCATTGAAATGCATGGGTGGAATTGCGTACAGCACTGAGAAGAACACATACGCTCCATATGCGAGTAATGTACTCCAGAAGAAATCTGTCCGATAGAGCAGCTGGTATATGCCGAGGAGGGAAGCTGTATAGCCAATCATTCCCACAGCCAATGCTAGCCCTCCGGCTCTGCCTGTGCCTTGCTTAGTAGTCCACTGTCCATAGTAGTCAAATCCATACATGCCTGTCTGCACTCCTACACACACCACCAGCAGTGAGTGGGGAAAAGCCAGCATAGCCTCGCCCTCTGCATACATTTCCGCCAATATCAGCACCAACACATAGACAGCTCGGCCCACACTTTCAAACACCATTCGTAGGGCTATATATGGGGAACGCGTATGAGCGCTTCAGGCGAAATGTAGAGGAGCTGAACCAGACTTGCCAGTGAGAACTAGACAGGTCGCAGCCCTTTGTAGGGACTGCGGGAGCAGGCCTGCGCTTCAAGGTACGGCCGAGGACGAAGTTTGGTCTGCTGCTCCCCTTCACTTTCCACTTCCAAGGCTACGTAGACATCAAGGTGAAGCGAATCGACCCTGTCTCTTTGCAGGAAATGCAGGTCCCTGCAGTGCTTATTTCCGTCGCAGAGTTCTCACAACTACATCACCTGATTCGCACACTTGTTCCCTACATGAGTCCGCAGGTGCCCAGTATTAGCGACTCCTCTCCCAGTGTGTTCGCAGGCACCTGCTCCATCTGTCTGGACCGGAAGACTGACCTGGTGCTTCCTTGCATGGTAACCTGCACCTAGCATGCTTTCTGTGAACTCTGTATCGAGCAATGGTGTATTCGAGATCACAGCTGCCCTGCCTGTCGGCTGCTCATCCGCTCCCTCAACTCTGAAGGCTTCCTGATGGTCAGTCAGACTGAAGCAGACGCAAGACATATGTTGGAGGAAGGCATACGAGAGATGTGGACTTTGCTAAAGCAGTGAGGTAGGCTTATTAGTAGAAGCCGTGCATTGATTTCTGCAGTATATGAAGCGTTAAGTCGGTTATTCTCTACTAGTGTGGCTTGAGACTTAGTTAGCTAACTGGTCCTTTTGCGTATTCTTCGTCAATTTCCTTCCTGAACTGAGTCTTTAGCACTGTGCGCTTCACTTTCAAAGTGGGGGTCAGTTGGTCTAACTCAATGGAAAACGGCTTCTCGAGAATGCGGATTCTTTTGGGCATTTCGAAAGACATGAGTCCCGCAGTCCTGCCCAACTCTGCAAACTGCCTAGTGACTGTCTCCAACAGTCGCGGGTCTTTGCAGATTTGAGTGAGGTCTCCTTGGATCCCTACCGAGGCAGCCCACTTCGGCAGTACCATTTCGTCAGGCACAACGAAGGCTATGCAGTAGTCCTGGATACTGTCGCCATGCACCCAAACGTGCCCCACTAAGGGACAGTTCGCTAGTACTCGCTCTGTCTTTTCAGGAGCCACGTATTCCCCCTGCGACAGTTTGAACATTTGCTTCTTTCGATCGATTATCTTGAGAGCTCCGTTGGGCAGCAAAGTGCCAATATCTCCAGTGTGCTGCCAGCCCTCAGAATCCACCACTTCAGTTGTTAAGTGCGGCGCTTTGTAGTAGCCTGAGAAGGTGAGCGGTCCTCGAACGCAGATTTCCCCACTGGGCAGGGAAATTCCGAGTGGCTGTGTGCTGAAGTTTAACTCGGGCACGTCCACGAGCTTGATTTCCAGACTGCCACCAGGACCTCCCACATGTCCTCCTTGGGTTTCGAAGAGCTCTGTCATGCAGATGCCTCCTGGACACTCAGTCTGTCCATATCCTTCTGTGAAGGGCGTACACAGAGTGACTTTAAGGAAGTCAATGACTTCCTGGGCGATTGGAGCTCCGCCTGAGACTGCAACTCTGCAGCGACCTCCAATGATTTCCTTCGTAGCATTGAACACACGAGCATCCCACACAGGGTCAGTAGTCGTTCCTGTACTGTGAAGCCGAGCTAGTTTCGCTTCGAGACCCTGCTGGGCCATTTCCGCCTGTTCCCCTGCAAAAGCCTTTATCTTGGCTCGCAGCAAATCGTGAATTTTCTTCCACACTCTCGGCACAGCGCCTATATAAGTGGGCTTGACTTCCGCCCACTCCGAGAATAGCAGTGGCGGACTGCCCGAAGAGAAGTAGACTGCGCCCCCTACACTCAGCATCAAAGTGACCGCATTGCGTTCAAAGCTATGGGCGAGGGGCAGAAAGGAGAGATGTGTGTCTTCCTGTGTGAAGTGAACGATTCGGTTGATGGAAGCGAGGCCTAGGACTTGAGCTCGGTGGGGTATCATTGCGCCTTTGGGAGTGCCTGTGGTGCCGCTTGTGTAGGAAATCGTCCACAGGCTGTCTGGTTGGGCTTCAATTCGCTTCGTTGGCAGGGCTTTCCCCAATACACACACTTCCGCATAAGTCTGTATCGCTATATGTGAAGCCGCAGCCGCGGAAACCAAGTCAGGCGTCGGGTTCTCCCAAAGCACGAGTGTCTTCAGCCACAATGGAGCTTCCTTCGCCAAGTTGAGAAGGGTGGCAGCGCCCTGATTGCCTGTTATGACTGCAGACATTTCAGTTTGGCTGAGGGCGTGCAGAATAGCCTGCTTGCCCAGAGTGTCATAGAGAGACACTGAGACCAGTCCGTAGAAAGTCAGGGCTATATCCGCCATAACCCACTCAGCCCGGTTTTTCCCATATATCCCCACCATCACCAGACCATCACTCCCCGGTCTCAGTATAGACTTCAGTCCGGCTCCCAGCTCATCTGCCTGCTTCTCCACTTCTCCGAAGGTCTTAAACACATAGCTGCTGCCTTTCTTCGTCCCCAGGCAGTTCCTGCTGCGATAGGTGGAGAAAGCTTGCGACAAGACCTGACACATAGTCGTGTGACTTTGGTCGGAACTGCTCGTCAAGCCTGAAACGTAGTCTGGGTGCCGTAAAACCCCAGTCTCTCCGGGCTTATCCCGAGAAATCTTGGCGGTATAGGAGTGCTGTCCACTGGGCGAACAGCAACCCATATTTTTACACCGGAGCCATTGGCTCTAGGAGGAAACGGTTACTTCCTATGTTGGAAGGAAAGCCACTGAGATACTGGCTTGAAGTGGCAATCACTACAGCACTTAGTCGATTTCCCGTTATTATTTAGTTCTTCGCGTAAATCGACCTATTCGCAAACATATCTTGGCATATAATAGAACAGCGAATAGAGGAAATCCACATTTCAGCTCGCATTCACTCGAAACCTGCTAATTAAGGAAAATCCTACAAGGAAAGTAAGGCCTGGGCTACAGACTTTCAGCTGTTTACTGTGCTGCGGCAATGCCTTTCAGTCAGGAATTATTACGCACTGCAGCTTTAGCTGCATTTAGAGCTGAGCTCCATAGCCAGCCTGACATTTTGGCCTGCGTGTATCCTTACTTCCATTGCACTCCAGCACTAGGGAGGCTAGAGCCAACCATCTGGCGCGTTCTCAGAGTCCCCTCTGTCCCCGTATCTCTGCATAATATGGAAGAAGCTGAGCTCGCAGCCTTCCGCAAGCTCGTGGGCCCCGCAGACTCCGCCCTACTCCGAGACCTGCTACAACGCACTGACCACAGTCTAGAAGCCGCTGCAGACCTATATCTCAAGGAAAGACTCAGTCCGCCTGTAGCCAAACGCAGGGCAGAGGAGCCGTCCAGGCCTTTGGCGTGGCCTTTGCAGCTGGGCAGTTTCGATGTCGATGGATATGCGTTGGGAGCGGTTACCAGTCTGACAGCAGGACTGCCGCTCACTTTTAAATACATGCGGCCTGCGCCGGCCAAGCAGCCCGCCAAGAAGTTCCGGCCGAAGGATAAAGTGGACAGGACAATTCGCTTCTCGACAGTGAAGCATGGAGGCTTCAGTCTGGGCAAGCTGCCTGCGGCTGTATCCGACTTCCTGCACCCTTTGCTCTGTGGAGACCTGATTCTGATGGAAGGCGCTTTCGGGGATGTGCCCGAGGAAGCGAGAATGCTGGATGTACTCAGAGTCCACCTCAAAATCTGTCTCTGTGAAAAGGCGATCTGCACTCCAGGGGATAAGCCTAGTGAGGAACTCCTCAAAATTGAAGCCTCTGCGGAGGAGTACTTTTCACAGCGAGAAGCCTTCGTCCACCTCTTCTCTCAGATGCGTTTGGAGAAGACTAGAAGCGCAATCATCGACAAAATGGCTGAATGCCCGCAAAACATCCAAAGTCTGGAAGAGCTGAGTCGCATCCTGAACCTAGAGTCCTCGGAAGACCAAGACTTGGGGGAAACCGAGCCTCCGGCCACTTTCCGTACTGAACTGTACATCCACCAAAAGCAAGCACTGACCTGGATGCTGGACAGGGAAGGCATCGGGTCTGGACTCGAGAAGAACATGGAAATGAACCACCTTTGGGAAGAGTACCAGTTGGAAGACGGAGTGAAGCTGTATTTTAACGCCTGTTCCGGACAAATCTCTACCACCTTCCCCAGAACTGCGCAGTCCTGCAGGGGCGGCGTCCTAGCTGATGAAATGGGCCTAGGGAAGACGGTAATGATGGCCGCGCTGATTCACACCAACCCGCCGAGTCACAGTCCAAAGGCAAAGAAGGCGAAAGCAGATAGAATGGATGGCCGCACTCTGGTAATAGTGCCTTTGTCACTGCTAGGCCAGTGGTCTTCTGAGCTCAATACACATGGTGCGGGCTTGAGCATCACGGAGTACTACGGCAGCAGAACTGCGAGGGAACTGGTTCAATCGGATGTAGTCTTGACTACGTACGGCACAGTAGCGTCCGAGTTCGCAAGTAACGGATCCATTTACAAGGTGAATTGGTTCCGAATTGTGCTGGACGAAGGACACACTATCCGCAATCGCACCACAACCACTGCGAAGTCCTGCTTCAAACTGCAAGGCCTGCACAAGTGGGTGCTCACTGGGACTCCCATTCAAAACCAGCTGGACGACCTCTTCAGTCTCATTCACTTTTTGGATGTCGACCCTTGGTCGGACTACCTCTGGTGGAACAAAATGATCAACATCCCGCTGGAAAAGAAGGACCAGAAGTGCTTCGAAGTCCTACGGAAACTGCTGAAACCCATCGTGCTTCGCAGGACCAAGCACTCCAAACTGTCCACAGGCGAGCCTATCATCTACCTCCCGAAGCTGCACACCTCAGTCCGCTACATCACTCTGAGTGACTCTGAGAAGTTGGTGTATAACAAACTGTACCAATGCAGTCGCTCGAACTTCCAAGCCATGCTGTCTTCGGGGACGGTCAAAAGCAGCTTTGCGTCGATCTTCGAAATGCTCCTGCGGCTTAGACAAATTTGCGACCATCCTTTCCTTGTCCTGAGCAGAACTGATGTCGCGAATATGCAGAAAATCGAAACCTTGGTGGCGCATATACTGGATGACTCAGGCAACTCCTTTGCCCGGTCTCTAGCTGAGCAGTTGAAGTCAGGGAAAGACATCGACTGTCCAGTCTGTATGGAGCCCGCTGAAGACGCAATTCTGGCGCCTTGCGGACATGTGATGTGCCGCGCCTGCGCCTACCACCAAATCGAGTCCAACGGCAACTGCCCTATGTGCAAGCGCGCCTTGCGAGTGCAGGACCTGCGCACAGCTCCCCGCAAGTCCAAGTTCAGTCACGACGTGAGTTCACAGTGGATGACAAGCAGCAAGGTCGAGGCTCTCCTCACAGAAATCCGCCTCTCTCCAGGACAGTGTGTGATCTTTACCCAGTGGGTCAGTATGATGGACTTGCTAGAAATACCGCTCAGGCAGGAAGAAATCCCGTTCACGAGGTTGGATGGGTCGATGTCGAGAGACCAGCGCGAACAGGCGCTCGCAGGCTTCCGCAGCGGCATTAAAGTGATGCTAATTTCCCTGAAAGCAGGCGGAGCCGGCCTCAACCTCATTTGCGCCAACAAGGTCATCCTAGTCGACCCCTGGTGGAACCCTGCAGCAGAGCAGCAAGCCATAGAGCGTCTGCACCGCATCGGCCAAACTGCTCCTGTGGAGGCAGTGCGGCTGATTGCCAGCGGCACTGTGGAGGAGCGCATGTTGGAGATGCACGAACGCAAGCGCAAGCTGATGGAGGGCGCCTTCAGTGAGGGCGGGGCGAGCACGCTGGGTCTGGAGCACATCAAATTCATCTTCGAAAGCGCTCTGCTGGTCTAATGGTAGAGTGTAATATGGACTCGCAGCAGGAAGACAGTGCCAAGGGCAGTCCAGAGGACTTGCCAGGCTCACTGTTTGAAGCGAAGAAAGCGAGGAAGCAGGCAGACGAGGATGCCAGGCTGCTCGCCAATCGCATAGCCCTGCTCAAGCAGGAGGAGCAGAAGGCTTGGAAGAAAATCGAAGACACTCGCAAGCGGGCGAAGGAAATCACAGACGTCCGGGCGAGAAACCAGGAACTCCAGCGGCAGCGGGAAGAGGCCCGCAAGCTGAAGGAAGAGGAAGAGCAGCGCCGCGTCCTGGAGACCAAAGCCAGGCTGGAAAGCCAGAAATCCGCTCAACTGGAAGCCAGGGATAAGCGGGAGCAACTGACTGTTGAGGAGGCGTCTGGAGTCAAGTGGCTCAAGTCACGCAATAGGGACACTATCTCCAGACAGAAGGAGGAGGACGCGGCCAGGAATAAGGAAGTGACCAGGACTATCAAGGAGCAAGAACGACTGATGAAGGAGCGCAGAGTCAAGTTAGAGGAAGAAAAGCGGCAGAAGGCTCGAGCGGATTTGGAGAGGAAAATAAGGGAAGAAACTCGGCTTCGGCAGGAGCGGGAGGACGGCATAGCTCGCATGGAGCAAGAGGAAATGGAGCTCATTCAGCGCCTCACCAACACTCAAATGCTGCAGAAATCCGCCTATGAAGACCTGGAGTTGGCGCTATCCGGACAAGTTGAAGTGCCTCAACAGTCCCCTTCGCCGCATTAGCCTAGTCTCACTCCAGCAAATAGTACTTTCCCTCCTACATCTGTGCTCTGCTTCTCTCTGTTCTTGAACTGCTACACAGGTCTTATACATTAGTTGGCTGGATAGACTCCCTCCATGTCTCTTAGTCTAGCTGTGTATGGGAAGTCCACTGTTACCTACACATCAGTCTGACAGAGGGGACATTGCTTCTGCCGCTTGAGCCAAAGGCAGAGGCAGGTCTTGTGGAACTTGTGCATGCAGGGCAGCATTTTGAGCAAGTGGCCTTGGCTCATGCCGCCCATACAGATGTTGCACTCCTCGCGGTCTCTATTGAGGCAACGCATGGTTAAGAAGTCCGGGAACTCGTCTTCGCAGTCTCCCGGGTCCTCATCCACACTCGAGCTAGTCTCAGTCTGTGTTGATGGGTGGGACTCCAGTTGGTGAGCAAAGCGGTGGTCTTTGAGCAGTTCAGGACTCATCTGCACATGACAGACATCACACTCCGCCTTAGCATTCAGGATTTCCGCCAACACTGGACATTCCTGGGGATGCGTAGAGACTTGGCTGGGGGATAGGAAGCTGCAGCAGAACTCACACAAACAGCCTTTGCACTCAGTGTGGTGCGTCGCCAACTGGTAGAAAGGCACTGTTTGCCCGCTATTTGCACCTCACCACAACTCACATTTCTGCGCTTGTGTGCGCGGAGAGCCTGAGCAACGGCTGTCGTGGAGACTCTTGCTGCCGGAGGGGACGAGATGGCCACTGTGTGACGCCTACCAAGAGCCGCAAATGTACTCAGCCATATCTCTTACTATGGTACTCTCTGTTGTTTGGGAGAGACTTGGCCTGCTGCGGAAAGTCTGGTTTGAATGAAGTTATAAGAAATCATCCTCTATGCAGCGGGAAATAGGCCTTTTAGCTATATCAGGATAGTGACTGCTCGAATCCCCATTATCTCAGACCGGAATTCATCTATCTAAAGCTAAGCGAGAAGAGGGAAAATCGAGTTGCCCAGTCGCAGTTGCCGCGCTCCACCTTCCACCGCCTTCTCCACTATCTCCGAATTGAGCAGCTGCACCGTCTCTAAAGGCCGCAGAGAAGGACTGCTCAGCCTGCTCAGGACACCGCCTCTAGCGTCCTGTATTTCAATAGGCACAGAGCAAGAGGGAGCATTGGAGGTGTTGGCCAGAATCACTTGAGGACGGCCTTCAGAGTCAGTAGTAAGGTGGAGTGTGAGGAAGGCGGAGGCCAGTTCTTCACTGAAGTGGACCAATTCTTCCAAACACTTCGTTTCTTCTGCTACAATTGCCTTCAACTGGCCGATATTTTCACTTAGAACGGCTTTGGCTTGGTGGTCGACCTCTACCTTGCAACTTCCCTGCCATCCCGCTAGGACTGTCTCCGCTGCGTTTCCTAGAGCGTGCAGTTTGGTGCTGGTGTCCTTCTGTGCCAGCAATTGACCTATATGTCCATATATCTTCCCTGGTAGCTGGTGCAGCACTTGACCCAGCTGCTTACTCAGCTGCACCTGCACCTCGTCCAAGTCATAAGTGCCTAGTTCCGAAGGCAGGGAAAGCTGCAAGTAGCGTCGCTGTCTGAACTGATCCAAGGGGTCGTTGGATTCGAGCAGGGGCAACTCCACAGGGCCTGCAGGGAGTCTCACCCCTTCCAGTCTCTCCCCAAGTCTAGGGTGGTCTGGGATCAACTCCACGAGTAGCTGCGCCTTTCCCTCGATAGTGGCTTTGCCTGTCTTTCTGAACTGCTCGATTTCCTCATGCATTACCTGCATTTCCGGCATGTTTCGCCTGATCTCGCCCTCTGGCACACCAGTAATCCCAGGGAAAGACCAGAGCAGGCCCACAGCCACCTGCACACCCGCTTCTCTGAGCAGCTCCGCAAGTCCTAAGAAGGCTGCGTAGTTGGGCAGGACCACCTGAGCCACCAGTTCCCTCAGTCCTTTGGTCTCTTCTCTCGCGACTTTCCTCAAAGCTGCCTTCAGACGGACTACAAACTTCTCCGCTTCTTCCCTGCGAGTACTGATGCAGACCTGTTCAGGCTCAATATAGCAGTAAACTGGGACATAGGTGAGACGCGGAACGTCCATTTTGCGTTTCTAAGGCTTCTACAATACCCAGAAACTGCGACTAGTCCGGTAATATGGCCCTTGGAAGCCGTCCCGAACTGGACTTTCTGCGGAAAACTGGGCCTTACAGTATCATTGACGACTCTTTTCCTGTGACTTGCGACTTCTACCCTATACGCACGCAGGTACTCCCCACCAAAAGAGGGAAATCATTACCCAGAAACGCCTCCCTGTGGGCGAGTCAAGTCCGCTCCAAGGTGTTTCTCGCCACACCGCAAGTGACGCCTAGGACGAGTGTGTCTAGGAAGCCTGCCCAGGAGTACACTTCCCCTGGGATCATCAATGTCGCTGACTTCGTTTCCAGTGCTGGACATAACACGCACACATCAGCGCTACGGCCCTCGCCTCTGCGGCAGCCCCCGAAACTACGGCAGTTCCTGCACCGGGAATTGCTCAGAAAGCGACAGCTGAGTCTAGATGAAGCCTCCTGCAAAAGGCTGTTAGAGGAGAAGACAGAGCCTCGGCCCACTGCGCTACTGCTCGGTCAGCGGAAGGAAAGGAACTTCTTCAGTCCTGAGAGGAGCAGACTCAAAAGAGGTCTGGCTTGCTCCTCCAGAAGACGCCCGAAAGACTACGAAGGACTGCAAACCCTTGGCACAGCCCTGGACCCCGCTTCCAAAGACCGCCCTCAGACAAGCAACCGCTCCTACCGGCGCACAGTCGAACGCAAGCACTCCCGCACCTAATGTACCTAGCCAAGTCTAGTTGGCCTTAGTCTATACTCAGAACACCTGGCTCTCAGCCAGAATTCCCAGATTCCGGGCCAGGAGGCGCAGCCTTTTTGTCAATAAGGCGGCTGACTATCTTCTTGCGATACCTGATTTTGCCTGCGATTTCGTCTAGCGCTGGAATCTTCATTGTGGCTTTGACTTTCTTGCCCTGGCCACAGAGTTGGCAGTGCGGGTGATATCCTTCTCTGCACTTCTTGCAGTAAAAGTGGCCACAGGGAATACAGACGACTGCATCCTCCACCACCTGCAGACACACAATGCAGCACAGGTCGCCCTCAATGGCTTTGGTGGCATTCACAGTGCGGCCAATGGCAGTTTTCACCTCTTCCTCCTTGCTGTGCAGCAGCGCTAGTTTGGCTTCGATTTCCAGCCTATCAGGCAGCTTTAATAACAACTGAGCATTCACCTCGTCCACCTGCTCCTTCAGGGTCGTATTAACCTGGTGCTGGTGGTCTATCGAGTGTCTCAGTTCCGATATCGTGCCGCAGGCTTCATCCAGTTCCGATACCTTCTTAGTGTACTGGGCTTTGAGGCTGCGAGCGTCTTCTTCAGTCTGGCTGAGGGCGTCTTGGAGCTCGTGGCAGGTGGCTTTGAGGGCCTTGGCGTCCATCACTTCCTTCTTCATGTCCAGCAGCCCGGCTTCCCAGTTCTTGTTGATGTTCTTCTCCTGGGATAGGTCTGTCTCGAGAGCAGCTGTCCGGGCTTGGGAGGTTTCGAGGTCTTTCTTCAGACTGACGATTTCCTTTTCCAGAGCGAAAGCCGCATGCTTGATTTTTTCGCTTTCCTGCCTCATTTGTTCATAGTCCGCTGTCATGATTTCAGACTGAGTCAATTCCTCCTCCATCCTTGCAACTGCCTTCTGGGCTGCCTGCACAGTGGGCTGCGCCTTGTTTAGTTCCTCCCGCATTGCCTCCCACTCCGCTTTCAATTGCACGCTTTCGGTCGTAAGCTGCTGTATTGAGTCCTGCTTTAGCTTTAATAGCGCACCCAGCTGTTCATATCCTTTGCCCTTCTTTTTCAGCTCTGTCTCCAGCTCCTGGACGTTCATGAACTGGCCCTTCATTTCTTGTCTCAGGGCTTCAAGGTCGGAGCTCAGTTTCGCCTTTTCGTCGGAGTGCTCCTTGCTCAGGATTTCCATCTCGTTGAGGACTTTATCGTAATTCAGCTGGAAGAAGCGCACCCGCTCCTCTAGTGCGCCCCTGTCCCTCAGAAGTGTCTGATACTTGTCCGCAATTACCAGTGTTTCGGACTTAAAATTGGTGATTTTGCGCTTCAAGTCCTCCTCATTGGAAGTGTGTAGTTTGAGCTGGAAGGGACTTTTATCAGAAATTTGCTGCAAGTAGCCCACTTGCTCCTTCAGTTCCTTTATTTCTCTACTCCGTTTGTCAAGTTCATAACGGCGATTGGCAGCTTCGACGTTCAGTCTTTCAATAGCTTCCTTGGTCTGGATACTTTCAGTGGTCGCAATGCTCAGTTTGGCCTCTAGATCCCTGAGTCTGCTTTCTCTGTCCACTAGCACTAACCCCAATCTCGAGTTCTCCCCGTTCACCCACACCACTTGCTTCTGCAGCTCCGCTATCATGTCCTCGTACTCCTCCACTCTAGTCTCTAGCTCAGCTGCGTGCGTCGCAGCGGCGCTTAGTTGCTCTAAGTGCTGCCCTCGCTTCACCTTCTCGAGCAGCCGATGCAAGTCCTCGTTTTCCCGACTCAAGAGCGTGAGTTGATGCTGCAAATTGTCCAAATCAGTTTTGAGTAGGAAGTTTTCTTGTGAAAGTTTCTTGACAGCTGGGGGCGTTTCGGGCACTAGGAGCAAAGCAGGAGCCGAGGCAGGCAAAGGACTTTCCTGCACCCGCTGCTTGATAGTCTCCAGTTCCTTCTCAGCCAGGGAACACATTTGGCTGTACTGTGCAGACTTGCTGCGTTCCTCAACCAGCATTTTCCCCATAGTGCTGATATCGGACTGCAGTTTCTTCATGTCGTCAGCCTGTTGACCCAAGACGCCACGTTGGTTTTCAATGACTTCGAGGAGTTGGCCAGCCACTTCCGGGTCACTGGTAGTAGCGGAGCTCAGACGGGCTAGGCCTGCAGAGCTGGTCAGGAGAAAGCGGTTTTCTGCGGCGGAAGCCGCCGTTTGAGTGCGAGTGCGACTAATAGCCTTGCGAATATCCAAGTTTGCGCGAGACATTACACTACTTGTCTTCAAAGCGCTCCTCAGAGCTAAGTGTGACAAGCGGCTCTGCCTGCAGTTCTCTCTGCAAGTCTTCCATCTGACTCGTCAGCGCCTGCTTCGAACTCTGAATCACACTCAGTCGAGACCGGATGTCCTGGCTTCGCCCTGCAGAACTGCGTAGCGACCCTGCGAACTGAGGCAAATCGTCCTCTTCCTGAGCCCCGAAAGAGTGCAGTTCGCGCATAGGACTGGCCTTCCCCTTCTGAGGCGAGGCTGCGAGTTCCTGCTTCCGCATAGGCGAGGAAACGCGCAGACTAGCCAGAGGGGAAGGTCCGCTTTCCACCAATCTCTCAGCAGTTCTAGCGATTTTCCGAGTCAAATCTGTGCCGCTGGCAGACCTGTCAGAGGGTTTCTCAGGCGAAGCTGCGGGCCGAAGAGGGGAGCGGCCAGTACTGCCTTGCAGGTAGCGGCTGTCTTGGCTGGGACTGGCAGCAGGGGCGGCCTTCATTGGGCTCGGAGTTCCCAGCGCACTTAAAGACCGCTCTCTGAAGTTTCTCGCTTTATTGGCCAGTTCCGCTTCGAAGTTATGGAAAATTTCCCTGTTCTTCGCCTCTAAAGAAGCTGTTTCCTGGCCCAACATTTCACAGTCCGCCTGCGACCTGCGTAGCTGCTCATGCAGTTCCTCATTCATTTCCTGCAGTTTCGTCATTTCCCCGAGTGATTCACTGTGCTGCTGGTACAGCTTCTCGAATTCATACTTCAGCTCCTCAGCCGCGGACTTGATTTCGTTGTTTTCCTGCACAGTTCGAGCGAAATCCTGTTCCTTTTGCTGGGTTTCCGCCTGCAAGGAGCTGATTTGGTCCCTGGCGCTGTTTGCTTGGACCCTCAGTCGCTCCAGTTCTCTCTGCAGTTCCTCCCGAGTCGAGTTTAGTCCCTTTTCCCGCCTTTTCAAGTCTTCAAGTTCATTCGCCATTTTGCCCGCCTCTTCGTCTGCTATTCCCGCGTGTTGCCTCAATTGCTCGAAGTCTCTTTGCAGTCTAGCTGCCTTTTCGAGTTCCAGGTGCAGGCGGTCCTCTGCGTCTCTCCGGGCGTTTTCCAGGTTGTCAGTGTTTGCTCTCAAGTCCAGGGAAATGTCCTTTTCCTGTCGCAAGTCTCGACTCAGTTGGTCGATTTTCCCCTCCAAGGACTCTCTCAAGCGGCTGATAGTGGCGAGGTGGTCCTCCTCCCTACGTCTCATTTCGGTGTCTAGACGCTTATTGGTGTCCTCAGCGTTCATTTTTACCTGCGAAAGAACCTTGAGTTGCTGTTCCAACCCCACACTCAGCTTCTCCTTCGCGGCTACTGCAGAGGAGTAGTCACTTTCGAGTCTTGCGAGTTGGCTCTGGACGTTGCCTCTGTCTCGGTTCAGTCCTTCGTAGTTCTGCTTGAGAGCTGCAAAGTCTGTTTCTCGGGCATTCAGTAGAGAGCGCAGGTCGCTGTTTTGCTGCTTTAGAGAGTCCAACTCAGACAGGGACTTGGCGTAGTCAGAGGACAGCAGAGCACGGCCTTGGCTGGCTGTATCCAGTTCCCTATGCATTGAGGCCGTTTCAGAGCTCCTGGCTTCGAGCAGTCGCTTCAAGTCCTCATTCTGCCGCTGCAAATTGTCCGAATTGGATGCAATTCGCTCCAAATCGCACTTCAAATCGGACTTATCTCTGCGGTACAGGTCCAGCTCCCGCACCAAACGGTCATTTTCAGCCTCAGTTTTCTCCATTTTCCTTCGATATTCCTCGAGGTCCTGCAGCACTCTGCTCAAATCCGCCTTGGAAGCCGCTAATTCGCTCTCTGTCTTTAGCTTGTCAGCAGAGTACACCTCTGCTTTGTACTTGTCAGCGGCTCCTTCTCGCTCCCTGGCTGAAAGTGCGGCTTCCACTGCCCTCAGATCTGCCATGGAAGCTGCTAATTCAGCGTCTTTTCTTCTAAGCAATTCCTCGGTTTCCCTGCGCGAATAAGTCGTTTTCTCAGAAATATTGCGTGAAAGGCTCAAACTGGCTTCCTTTTCCCGGATCAAAATTTCCAACTTGTCTCTTTCACTCACAACTCTGTCATTTGCAGTACGCAGAGAGGCGATTTCTGCCTGCTTTGCCCTGTTTTCAGCCACCAATTCCTCCAAATCAGCATGCAAAGCTTCCATTTTCCTATTGAGCACTCCCACATCTGCCATTTCAGTCTTCCCTTCATAGGGAGACCTGCTCAGTCTGTCATTTTCCACTCTCAAAGTAGCGATTTCCCTTTCTTTGCTAGCCAAAGTAGCCTCCATTTCCCTCTGTTTCAGGTCTCCTCGGCCGTAGTCGCGTTCCGCCCTCCTTGACAAGGAGTCTTTGGAGGCCAAAGTGCGGGTCAACTCACTCACACTGAGGTCTGCGTCCGGCCTGTGCTCCAATTCAGACCCACTGTGAGTTAAGGGCTTGGAGGGGAAGTAGGACTTCCGACCTGTGCGGTCTAAAGCAGAGAGTTCCCCTGAGGATCGGAACTGACTGGACAGAGTCTGGGGCTTGCGGGTAGGCAGGTGGGAGCTGGACTGGCCTGGAGGGTGCACGTCTCCCCCTAGTGCCAGACAGAAGGAGCCTCCGCAGGCTACAGTGCGCACTCGCTTGCTTTGCAGTGTTACGAGTAAGTTGGGGGTTAGGCGCTGGTCGTAGTCGCCGAGTCCCAGCTCTCCGTTGGTGTTGCTGCCCCAGGTCCACAGACAGTTCTCTGAGTCCACAGCGGCGCCGAAGCTGCCGCCCACACACACGTCCACGAACTTGGCTGCTGCGTTGGAAACCAACTGGGGAGTCAGCAACTCTCCGAAGGTACCGGTTCCCCACAAGTACAACTCGCCCTGCTCTGACACTGCCCCAGAGTGGTGTCCGCAAGCCACTTTCGCTATCGGCACAGAGTCTAGGCCTGAGACGCGAGTAGGAATACTGGAACTTTTCTTAGTGCCGATACCCAGTTGGCCGAAGGAGTTGCCGCCCATCATATAGACCCGTCCAGTGTCTGTGGCGAAGCCGGTGTGGAACACTCCGCAGGAAACTTGGCGAATCTCTTCAGAGAATGGTGTCCGGACAGGGACCAGTTCGCGCTCTCGCCGTCCTGTGCCCAGCTGACCAGCTTCCCCAGCTCCTGTCATTAGCAAAGTGCGTCTGCGGGCTTTGGAGTCAGTTGCAAGGATGGCTGTGTGTCGTGACCCGCAGCTGACCGAGAGAGCAATGCTGTCTGCAGGGAGATGCACCTGGGCAGGGAACCACTGTGTGTCCACTGAGCCAGTGCCTAGCGCTCCATACTCCCCCACTCCCCAAGTGAACACCGCTCCATCACAGACCACTGCTGTATGTCCCCACCCACATGATATGAAATCCGCAGGGTTGGCAGACAGAGAGTCCACTAGACAGGGCGCAGCACTCTGTCTCACAGCTCTGCTGCCGATCCCCAGTCTTCCTTCGCTGTTGCTTCCCATCGTGTACACACTTCCGTTCTGGGCAATGAAGGCAGAGTGCTCCTCGCCACAGGCCACCTGGCGAATCAAGACGTTGAAGCTGCAAAAGCGAGGCACGCAGTAGGTCTTGCCCGTCTGCTTGGTCGCCAGGCCCAGCTGGCCGAAGTGGTCGCCACCCCAGGCGAATACTTCAGTGTAGTTCGACATCTATTCAAAATTTGCTACCGCCGTTGAACTCTCGGGAGAGGGAATCAAGAACAGGTCTGCTAGAAAATGGGGATGCAGTCAACTTGCAAGGGGGATACCAGCGAGGAAGTTACTAACTGCGAAATTCGGAAGGAAGGGCGGAAATAGCGTCTTGCTATAGAGAGACTTAGTCCTGCATTAGGGAAAGCAGTGTGGATGTGAGCCTGCGAAATCGCTCTTGCGAATCCTTTCTCAAACGGATATCAATATGAAGGCTAGTCTAGTGCTCCTCGCTTTCCTACTAACCTGCCAGGCTTTGCCCTACAGCCAACTCCCCTCCTTCCTCCAAATGACGGATACAGACGACCAGTTTCCCTGGGGAGAAATCACGCCCCAGCAAAACCCTTTAGGCAGAGATATCGATGAATTGCCTGAAGACGCTGATGACAAGGGAGAGGAAGCGACTGACGGAGATATCGATTGGCTCTTAGTAACAGCCTTCGACGCTGCCACTATGGGGTCAGGACAGGTGTGGGCGGTCCCTGCTGCTCAGAGTCACAGAGACGAGGCCTTTGTGCTGATTGCAGGGCTGCAAGTGCCTACAGGAGTTTGCTTCGACAAAAACCACGATTTCCTCTATGTGTGTGACCCAGCGCAAAGAAGGGTGTACCAATTCGAAATTGACAGAGACGGTAGGCGGAAATTTGTGCTAGCCAGTGACCAAGTGGCGACTATATATGAAGGCTTGGCTCCTGTCGATTGCTCTATTGACGCCTATGGGAACATCTATATCACTGATTTGGTCACTCAGACTATCGAATTTATTGACTACTTGAGTCTGTGGTCTGGCCTAGTGGGGAACAATGTCACTTTGTATAGTGGCGCAAACAAGCTAACGGCTGTCATGGGGATTGAAGTGGAGGACAGCGATACTTTGTATTTCGCGAATGCAGCTGATGTGCAAGATTCCGGGGTGCTGAATAGTGCCCCAGCCTTCACTCTAGGCAACAACACTGACCCTATAACTACCCGTCTTCGCACCAATTTGCAAGCCCGAGGCCTCGGCCTTTCCGACGACTACGTCTTCATCTCAGGAGCGGACGGCTCAATCTGGGCCTTCGACTACCACGGAGACCCCAACTTGTACCTCAAGTCCGCAGGCTACTTCGTAGATCCGAGAGGGATATGCACAGGCGATGGACATGTCTACGTAGCGGATTTCAACCTGGGCGGTGTCTACCGATTTGAAGACTCGGATGACGAGGATGATAAGGTGAGGAGAATAGCGGGCCTTGCAGGTGCTTTCGGCCTCGATTGCGTCAACGATTAAATAGCTTTTCATAGATGTCGAAACGGAGTGAGCAGTTTGCCATGGAAATCAGTCCCTAGTGGTGCTGATTATACGCATATGAGCAGTAAAAGGCATCTGTCTAATCCCGTTTTCGATATTTTCTCCTACAAGCATGGGTGCAGGCTGCTCCAACGTGAAGACCGTCACTCACCCGGCTTTCAGCAGAGCGAAGGTCAGAGCCATCGATACCAAGCGCAGCAGATTGAGGGTCATCTGCAGCAGTGGCCACACCTTCGACCACTCCCTGTCCCCAGAACTCCTCGCCTTAGTGCAGAAGGGAGAGACGGTGTTCACCTATATGACGAGGGATGGCTTCATTGTGACTGTGCCGAGACTGCTGCCGGAGGGGGCAACTGAGGGGAAGGCACATCTCGTGGAGCCGGAATGTATAGTATTCACCCGTGGGGATGACCAGACGCAGGTAGTCCTTCCAGCCGACACCTATAAATCCTCGGTGGACATCAGAGGGAAAGACGTGGACTGCGTGCTTTGCAAGCAGGGAGAAGCCTTAGCAGTTTCTGTGGTGGCCTACAACCCCTTCCTATTCTACCCCCTCGACAATGTGTCTGAAGTCAGGTTCATCAGCCGCTATCGCTTAAAGCTGCAAGACATGGTCAAGCCCTCTCCCGGTAAGCAGAATAAGCACAGCCAAAGGCAGTTCCAACGCCTAGGAGAAGGCGCTGCGGCCTATCGCAAGGTCAAACATGACGGAAACGCCTTTTACCGCTGTCTAATGACCCTGTTTCTCGAGCACCTCTGCAGGAAAACGACCCCTTTGACTGAGTTGGACGCATTTGTGGAGAGAGTGCAGCAGAGACAAGGGTACTGGGCCTTGATATCGGACCATGAGGAATTTCAGGCCAGACTCCTATCGCTTTTGCTGGAATTGCGGAAAATAAAAGCCGCTTTCCCCTGCGATGCACTGGTAGCCCTGCAGCCTCGCTTGCAAGACTCCTCCCTCGACATGGCCATTACCAACTACGTCCGTCTCGCCATCGCCAACTTCATCGCTCTGCACCACCGCGAACAGCGGTACAAGCGGTTCATCATAAGCGACATAAAGGAAGTAATTCGAGGTGTAATGAAGGACGGAGTGGAGGCCGAAGGCTTGGTGAAGTACGCAGCCCCGGAACTGCTCGGCCTAATGGTAGTCCAAATGGACGTATCTGTGGACTGTGACGAAGTCTTTGAGACGTACTACTCGCCTTCGGCTGTGGGTCGCTACCCCATGGTGCGTATTTGCAAGGCTGGCAGTTCGACGTACCATGTGCTGTACTCGAATGAGGTGCAGAGTATTGATGGGTATGATGGGGAGATGCATACGTACAGCTTGGCGCCTGCTCGGCCGGAGGACCACACTAAGGCGGCGGCGCAGTACCATGAAATAGTGCCGTCGGCACTGCATGCTATAGTCACTTGATACAACACTTTAAACGCAGGGATATGTAGCTATTGTGGGTTGCGCTTATGTAGCAATTTGTAAATTTACCCAGTCCATACTGCAGGAAAGTTGAGATTAGACTAGTCCGCACACTGTCCATCACTTGCCTACCACACTGACTTCCAGCTGACGCAGCAAGTTGCGAGACTTCTCGTGAAACTCCGTGAAGAACTGCTGGAAGCCCACCAAGTCCACTTGGTCCTTTACACGGCGCGCAGAGGCTTTAGGCCGGTGTTGAGACCTGGACCGGGCAGTGTCACTAGGGGGCACAGGCTGTCTCCGAGGAGTGGAAGACACAGATATGCGAGGCAGAGGAGCAGCCTTGGGAGAGGTCTGTCGCACCTGTGGCGGAGGGTGGGGTTCACGAGGGTGCGTAGGAGCCTTTGCGAAGAGAGCCCGGAGGTCACTAGCGGCCTGGGAAAGCACTCCTAAGGCTTCAGTAGGCGGCTTTACCTCTTCAGTGAGTCTTTTCCTGGCTCGCCTAGGTTTGGGGAAAGCAGAGAGGAGCTGCGAGTACACACTGGGCTGGGCAGTCCTTTTGCGCTTGCTGAGAGGAATGATGCAGTTGGGAGTGGGCGAGTGAGGGGCTCTGGGCTTGGCAGGGACTTCGTCAGGGGGCGAAGGGAAGTCTTTGAGGATTTTCTTCATGTGTTGGTCCAGTTTTCGATTGAATCGGCAGTGGAATAGCTTCACTTCTGCTTCTGAGTCTCCCTTTTCGCCAGATGTGGAGCCTGTGAAGGCCATTTGACGTTAATGCTACTTGGGCCAAAGGACCTCACCAGGCCTCTGCAGTCCCAGCCAGCGCTTCGTTATCACCAATATTCAAATAATAATGCAGCGACGGTCTGATGCGAAGCTGAGAGTGCAGACGGAAGACCCCTCCACCTCCCTACTCAGCACCACCAGCAGCACTACCAAGCACTCCGCTCTCAGAGCACAGCGAGCAGCGCCCAAACCACTAACAGAAGCAACTAGTCCCAAAGCCCGTCCTGGACTTGCTTCTAAGGTGAAACCGGTCAGTGGCAGGCCAATCCCTGCCGCCAAGCCTTTGGCTAAAAAGGCTGTTCCGCTGCTCGCACTGACCAAAATATCCTCAGTGAATGCTTCTGGAAGAGCCAATTTAATTACGACCACTAGACAGCGAGTCCCAGCAGGACAGACAACAAGTGAAAATGTGTCCATGAATACGTCTGTTTCCACTTCCATCCTCAACTCTAGTCACGGCGCTCCACTTAGTCTGAACGTCTCTCGAGCCAATGCTCGGCAATCCGAGGGTCCGGCCACTACTCGAGAAAACTCGGAAATTAAGACCAGGACCAGACCCAGACCTCCTTCTATGGACATCCAGGCGGAATCTCCTGAAGCAGTGTGGAGAAAGCTTCACCTGCCAATTAGTGGTATAAAGGTGCTGAAGCTGTTTAAGGAAACGTTAAGTACGTATGAGCAGGGGGAAGTGCTGGACTTTGAGGAGGTGTACTGCCTTGGCTTTCAGACCTTCAAGGCTCGCCAGACTGCGAGTACTTTGATCAACTTTGGGTATGATGACGACCGAGGGGACTATCAAGTGGTCATTGGGGACCACATTGCCTATCGCTACGAGGTCTTATCAGTCCTAGGCAAAGGCTCCTTCGGCCAAGTGCTGAAAGTCCTCGACCACAAGACCCAAGACCAACTCGCCCTCAAGATAATCCGCAACAAAAGCAGATTTCACCACCAAGCAGCCGTGGAAGTCAAGATTCTCCGCTACTTGAGGGACAAAGACAGAGACAACCAATACAATGTCGTCCACGTGAGGGATTACTTCGTGTTTCGCAAGCATTTGTGCATTACCTTCGAGTTGCTCACTATCAACCTATATGATTTCCTGAAAAGCAACAACTTCCAAGGACTCAGCTCCGCCCTAATCCGTCGCTTCGCAGTGCAAATTTTGGTCTGCTTGCGCGCCCTGAAGAAACTAAAGATAATTCACTGCGACTTGAAGCCGGAAAACATCCTACTGAGGCAGCAGCACAAGTCCGGCATCAAGGTGATCGACTTCGGGTCTTCCTGCTTCTCCGAAGAGCGTGTTTACACCTACATCCAAAGCCGGTTCTACCGAGCTCCAGAGATAATCCTGGGCATTCCGTATACAGGAGCCATTGACATGTGGTCTTTTGGGTGCATTTTGGCGGAACTGGCCACTGGACTGCCATTGTTCCCCGGGGAAAGTGAGCACGAGCAGTTGCTGTGTATAATGGAACTGCTGGGACTGCCGCCGGACTCAGTGCTTGAGCAGTCTTCGAGGAAGAAGATGTTTTTCGACTCGGCGAATAGTCCGAAAGTCATACCAAATAAGCGCGGAAAGAAGCGGTTTCCAGGGACTCGGCAGATTTCCGACATTTTGGGTACTCGAGACCCGGCCTTTCTAGGCTTTTTAGAGCGTAAGTTCCAGACAGGCTGCTTCCAGTGGGACCCTGCGCAGCGACTCACCCCTGAAGCTGCGTTAGAACACCCCTGGCTGTGTGAGTCTCTGCTGAAGCCCAGTAGTGCTGTTTCCACCTCTGTGACTAGTAGTCGAGGCAGTAGCGCCCAGCCCAAGCCTGTGCCTTCCTATGTCTCCGGCCACAGACAGAAACTCAGCTTTGGAGGGGTGGACGAGGGCTGTTCCATCAAGGGCAGGGCCGTTAGCAAGCAGATTCCCTGCACTACCAAGCACACCAGCTCGTCCTTTATGTTCACCTAAAGCTAGTTGCACTAACAATTGCCCTTTCTCCAAATTCCCAGGGAATTACCATCAGCCGAATGAGAATTACTCTAAACTTCGTGCTTTTTCGAATATTTCCTGAATCTGTCCCTCAGTGAGCGGCTTCAACACTGCCTATACCTTACCAAAGTAGTCCATTCCCGCTTCCACATGCTTCCCAGACTGCTGCTCCGACGCAGACGCCATTCCGCATATAAAGGTCCTCCTATACCCCTTTTCCCGCTCCAATTGCCGCATTGCCACAGTGGCCTGGTACCCGTCTAGCTTGGGCATGACAATGTCCATGAAAATGATGAAGTACATGTGGCCTTGGCTTGCATAGGAACTGAAGACTTCCAGGGCTTCGGAGCCGTCGCGGGCGAGGTCAGGCTCGCAGCCGGTCTGCTTGGCGAGTTTGATTTTGACGTGTTCCCGAGTGAATTTGTTGTGCTCCACCAGCAGCACTTTGGGAGGACCTTGCTCGAGACACAGACTGGAGCTGTCAATTGAGACAGTAGTGAAGGTTTTGCAGCGAACACTGTCCAAGGGACTTGAGTACTCACTCCAGTCACGGTAGGCTGGGTTGCGTCTACTGCACTTCCCTCTCCTTCCTCTGGGGGCCTGCGCTGTAGCGTAGTGCGTAGACGTATTCAACACATGCGCTTTAATGGATTCTTCCAATACATTTTGCGGAAATTCCTCCATTTCATCCAACTTGAAGCTTTCCTCGTCTTGCTGCACGGTGGAAACTGCCTCTATGTAGGAGCGCTTCCTTGTGAGAACCAGTTCGGTGGACTTGGACACTCCGGGCATAGTGCCGCGCACTCTCAAAATCTGCTCATTCAGCATGGTGCTTTCAATAGACTGACGGCGAAGTCCAGTAGAAAACAAGCGACTTTCCGATTTGCACTCTTCGATAGTGGGGTTTGCTCTCGGCTTGGAGCTGATTGGTGCAAGGGCGGGTGAGGCCTGGGCGAGTTCAATCGTTGCCCCTTGCAGAGGGATTCTGTGTGACTGTTACTCATAGGCAATTATCACTTGGTTACAGTGCTCTTCAGACACGACAAGGGAATCCTTCACACAGCCCCGCATCACTGCGAGCAAAGTGTCGAAGATGGCCACTCCCACTCCGTATTCCGCTGTTATCCCCACAATTTGCTGCAGGGTTTTCCTGCTCCCGTCCTGCCTTCCAGTGAACAGCTTGTCCAGTGTCTTCTGCTCCATCCTCTCACAAAGGAACGTCACTCGGTACACAGCCAAGGCTTGGCCGTCCTCCAAAGCCATAGAGCAGTGCAGAGCCACTTCTGTGCCCTTGTCAGCCTGTTCCAAGGCGAAATCCAGCAGTACTGCCAGTAGTTGGTTATGCTTGCTTTTATCCCCTAAGACCGATAGTGGCATAGCAGTGTCTCTGGAAGCAGTCAGTATCACTCCTTTGTCCTCAGCTTTGATATGTGCGAAGTTGACTTGGGAAGTGATTTCGTTCTTTATATGGTAATTTTCCTTTTTCAGCTCGATTCTGCCTAGGAAGTAGCTCTGCAGCACCAGCGTGTTCTTGAGTGTGCTTGCGATCTTGTTATATTTGTACATGTCCACACTTTGGATGGCTTCGTTGCACTGATACAGCTTCTGCAGGTTGCGCAGAAAGGCGTAGATGGACCCGTATACGCCCTTATAGAGCTGCATGAGGAAGAGTCTGCGGGACATGAAAGGCGAAATGTCGCTGCAAGTGACCTTTACGCAGTTGCCGTTCTTCCAGATTGTAGGCTGGAACTTCACTCCAATAGCCAAATCGCACAGTACATCCGCGTCCAATTTGGAAGGCAGCGGCTTCAGAAACAGCTCTTCCTCCTCCTCTTCGCCCTTCATAGCAGCTGCAATCATGTCCTGAAAGCGAGTCGTGAACTCCTCAGCGAACAGGTCCTGGAAGGAGCCCGTCTGTATGAGAGTCAAAGGCTTCTTCAGCTTCTGCACCAACTTCCTCGCCTGTCTATTATGAGCCACGACTTTCCCACCACTCGTGACTATGAAAATCGCATTGGGACTTTCTTCGAAAAGTCGATAATACAGGGCTTCTGACCGGTGGTAGGAGTCGTACAGCACCCAGAGGTCTCTGAATTCTCGCTCGAACAGGGACAGTACGCAGGCCAGTGCGAGGACTATGCACGTCAGATGGAGGCTGGAAGCAGTGCTGGTGAGACTGAAGACCAGTGCTTCTGTGAGTGCGAGGAGGAGATAGGTGGACCAGTGCTTGAGCGTGAACAGGTCTGTTTGGAAGGTACGAGTGCACAGAGAAGGGAGAAGCGCTGCAAAGCTTTCTGCCACTTTCGGCCCTGCAACTGATCCTCCGAGCACCAACTCCGGAACAATCCACACGAGTCGAACAGCCCAAGGTCCGTACGGCCCCGCTTTCACAGAGCCCGCCACTCCCCCGAGACACACCAGCGTGGATAGGAAGCCCAACAAGCCTCTTACCCACAGTAGCACCGTCAGTACTGCAGCTGAGACAGCTAAGGCCCTCAGAGAAGACTGTGCGAAGCGGTAAGTCTCTCTTTGGAAGTCGGTTTCTGTCTGACTGCTCCTGAATTTGAGGTGGGGGTAAGGAATGTAGCGCGGGTCGCCTGTGTACAAGCTCCGTCTGCACTGTCGGCCTAGCCTTTTGCCCATATTATAAGCTACTTCGGGTGCTGCTCGAAGTTGTCTAGGTCAGTGGAGTCCAGCACAGACTCGAAGTTTTGCTCGTATTCGTCCCTCAGAGCTTCGGAGTCGTTGGAAATCATGCGAGTGTAGAGAACATCTGAATCGTCTGGGTCGGATTTGTGGGGTGGAAGGGCTGTCATTTCAGGGTGAAGAATGGTAGCCTTTGCCCTGCTTTCCAAGTGCCCAGTCCTTTCCTCAGGCGCAGGGAAGAAACTGGGAGCTTGGCGTTGGTCCGGAGAAGCGCCGCTCAGGCCATAGTGCGCCTTTATGACTTGCATCATATCTTCCAAATGTCGTTCTTTCTCTTGCAGCAGTCTGGCCTTCATAGCAAGAATGGCTTCCTGTGCTTTCCTCTGCTCTGCGTCAGCCCGGGCCTTTTCCGCCTCATACAGTTCTCTCAGTTTCCGCTCATACGGGGTGGAATTGCCCCCAATTCTACCCGGAATAGCAGTGAGAGGGCTACTTTTGTGTGAGGGAAGTGTAGGTGCAGGCACCGCTCTACTGATATCCTCCTGACTCCACCTCTCGTCTCTATGCTTCGTCTGGCTCTTCCCAAGCAGTCCTTGTATATGGAAGGGGGGCGCCTCCTCAAAGAGCTCTACAGCGGTAGTGAAACTAGCATCAGAACTGGAGCGGACGGAGGTAGTGGCAGAGGTCTCGTCACTCTCATAGTGCGGCTGATAGCGCAATTTCGGGCCTCTGGTAGCCACCGATACCGCTGAAAGAGCAGTCTCGGGGGAGGGTGGAGATCTAGAAAGCGCCTTCTTTTTGGCATTTAACTCAGTGAATTTGGACTTGAGGAAGCTTTGGAAGCCGGGGTTGCAGGACTGCGGGTCCTTTGAAAGCGCTGCTAAGAGGTCTTCTTCCCGCTGCAGGTCTCTTAGAGACGAATCCATGCTTATTATGGGTGGGAACGATACAACTCTTGAAGTCGCCACATGAGAGAAGGAAGTAATATGCTCAATTTGCGATGATTATTGGATTACAGGCCCTGTGACTAGACTGAATAGTGAAAAGGGGGACTTAATTTCCCTATTAGTCGACTATTTTAAAGCAAAATGCTTGTTTTAACGCTAAATCCTGCCCAACTACTAGGAAGCCCGCCTCCTAGCAGCATTTGGAGGGCTTGCGTCCATTCGCCCTGAGCTGCACGACAGACCGCTTCCTGCCACTCCCCCCCTGCAGGCGTCTTTCCAGCAAAATCCTCGCTATTTCCCTAAACGCCATCTCCACATTCAGCCCCGTCTTCGCAGAAGTCTCCGCAGACCCCATAAATCCGTAATTCTGCACTGCAGCCTCCGCATCAGCGGTAGAAACCTGCCTCATGGCTCTATATAGACGCTTACTGCTTGGTTTCGTCCAAATCCACCTGATTTCCAATTAGGTAGATTGCCACGGCGTCGTGGTCGGGGGAGTTTTCGCGGATTTCGTGTGCCCAGCTCTCCAGACAGTGGTCGAAACTGGTGCGGTTGGTGACGTCGTACATGAGGAAGACTCCGTCGGCTTTGCGGTAGAAAGACCGAGTGATGCTTTTGAAGCTTTCTTGGCCTGCAGTGTCCCATATCTGCAGCTTGACGAGATGTCCGTCTATATTGAGGGACTTTGCGCCGAACTCCACTCCGATGGTAATACTGTGTTGCTGCTTGAAGCGGTTTTCTGTGAAGCGGAGTAGGAAGCAGCTTTTCCCCACGCCTGAGTCTCCCACAATCACCACTCTGAATAGCAGCTCTTCAGCCATACCTACCACTATGCTAGAGCGGCCTGCACTGCAGTCAGCAGGTCTGCTTGCTTGTCCACCAGCTTCGCATACGCCGCTCTAAAGGCCGTTTCGCCCACTCCAGCCTCCGCCGCCACCGTCAAATCCGTGAGCGAAATGTCCTGCAGTCTGGCAGCGTACAGCGCACTCACAGCAGCAACTAGCCGCGGAGACTCTCCAGGGAGGTAGTCAAGTTCTTGGATCTTTTCAGCGATGAGGACGGGGAGAGGGTTGGGAGGCAGACTGAGACGAGTAGAGAGGCGGCGGACGTAGTGTTCGGGGGACTTGGTGGGCGTGCACTGAGGCAAGGTCTCTCGAATCAGACGATAGCACTTCACGACGTCCTGCTTTTTGCACTGCTTGACGGTGAATATATCCACAATTGAGCACTTCTGGCCAGTCTTGCGCCCACTCAGGTAGACGATGGCAGCAATGAGGGCAGCTCTGGGCTTCCGTCTCAGTCTCCCCGACTCCTCCGCCAGCTTAAAAATCAAGCACGCCTGCTCCTTCGTCTGCTCCCCCAGGCCCAAAGCATGACACACCTCGTTGATTTCCGCATACGCCTTGACCAGCGTCCTATCCGTGTTGTTCATGGAAATGCGGTTGTTCCACTCACTGAGTCGGTTGTGCTGGCCGCTGATGACTGTGCTGAGTCCCTGTCCAGTGAGCAAAGTATTGTTCGTCCCTCCAACGCGCCGAGGGTCGACTCCGCCTTCGTCTTCGTCGAAGTAGCCCCACTCTGCCCCCTCGTCGATCAGACAGCTCACCTGCACCAGTCCGCACTCCGTGCACACCAAAGTGCCTTCCTGGAAGTCCGTGATCAAGTGCTCGTTGCCACACTGGCGACAGGGTTGGCTCATATATATACGCTAGCTAGGCGAGACAGTGCTGGAGACTGGGACTCAGGTCGGTGCGCTTCAGGTCGTGGGCGGTAGAGCGTAGGGCAGAGGGGATGGAGACTGGCAGTCGGAACAGCTGAGTGGCTTTTCTTTCGATCCACTCGTCTTCCAGAGCCTGAGAGTTCTTCGCTTCGCTGAGGTCGTTGAAAAGGGCGACCTTGGAGGCTTCGGTGGGCAGCACCCAGGCGAGGAAGTGGAGGACGAGGGGCTTTTGGTAGTTGAGGAGATTGAAGCAGAACAGGCCGAATGCGCTGTTGAGAGCCAGGGAGTCCTCTGAGTTTCGGGCTTGCAGTCTCCATGCAGGACTGTGCACCAGGGACTGGAAGTAGCAGCTTAGCAGACTGAGTTCCTTGGCAACTAGCAACTCACTCATTAGTCTGTAAGTCACAGGGAGATACACACTTTCCGCCCACTGCATTTCCTTGGTGTACACTTCTGTGCATTTCTCGATATCCGATACGTCTCTCAGACTTCTCCTGATGTGGTTCAACACGACTTCCTGCAGGGCGTTATACGGCCCGTCTAGTTGTACTTGAGAGTGCTGTAGCATGTGCACTGTATACTCATCCACACTCAAATCCAGCAAAGCCTGGGCTAGTACCTGCATTTTGTCTCTAGCCTGGGAGTCTCTATGGGCTCGGGGTATTGTGCACTCCGCTGCTCTCAGCAAGTCCTCTTGGAAGTGATAGAAAACTGCCCTTCTCCACAATATCGTCATCAACTTTGTCATCGAAAAGCGCGGAAGTGCATTCCGATTTGGGAACTTGGCCTCATAGATATCATTCAGCAAGTTGGTAAACCCTCGAAGATCCGCCTCCAGATGTGTACAGGCCGCTGAAAAGGCCGCCCACTGCGTACAGTACCCCACCAACAGTGCATCCAAGGTGCTGCTTTCGTCCAACACCGCACAGACGAAGTGGCAATGCGTCTGTATTGTCCTTTTCACGCAGTAATAGAAGCGCAGAATCGCAGCTTGCGACTGCAGGAACGGTAGAGAGGAGTCTCGAAGCACCCAGCGTGCCTTTAACAGCAGTTCTTCCTCTACGTGACCAGCTACCTCGGCCAATAGTGAGTCCGCCCTGGCTTGCATCCCTTCCAGTCCCGCCAACTCCCCACAGTGCCCTGGCTGTTCGCAGTCCTTCAGTGCGTCTGCGAAGAGCTGTTGGGAGGAAGTGCTGTACGTCGACCCTTCCCGCGACAGGCGAGGACAGGGGAGTTCCGGCCGACGCAGGGTCTCAGCCACATGAAAGCCAGCCTGTTCGCCCACTCGTCCAACCCCGAATTCCCCTTTCCACAGCCTATTCGCCTTAAAAACTCCTATAAACAGTCCTTTCCAGTCCCTCCTCCCAGCTTTCCTCCCTTCTGAAGTCTCCGATTCGGAGATAACTTGGAAAAAGTCGCAGGTGACAGTGCAAATGCGGATGCATTCGGCTTTCCAGAGGTCGTTTCGAGTGGCTACCGTCCTGCACAGGCGGTTTACTTGGGCCAGTCGAGTCAAATCCAGGTAATTTAGGCAGATTGCGATGCAGTAGAGTGTGCTGGAGCGGTCCATTTTTGAATATTATTAGGGACTGACGAGAACTGACGTAGGGTGGGGATTGGACTGCGGGGATAGAGGCTGATTGGGTATGAATATGGCCCAGTACTAGGATAAAACCCATCAGAGGACTTCAAAACTACACAAATCCGCCCAAACCGTACCAGAAAGAGGCGAAAAGTTGGGTTTTTGGGTTATTTGTCTCTATTGTATTACATCCTAGTGGCTGCAGGGGCTAAACAGACCAACTTCCCTGCCTTCCCACACCCTTCGCAGTGTGTTTCTGCCTTCTCCGCGCATTTCCCGCACACTCCATGTCCGCAGCTAGTATAGAGGTGCAGCCGCTCTCCAGTGTGACAGGCAAAACAAGCAATTGTGCCTTTTCTTCTATTCATTTGGTCCGTTATTTGCTTCAACTTCGCCTTCAGAGACCCTTGCAACTCAGATAAGTGCAGTAGGTCCTCCAGAGTAGCCTTGGAAATGGAGGCTTTTTGCCCAATTGGCTCTGCATTAGAGTGTGGTTCTGAGGGTTTATTGGCGTTTGGTCCATACAAAGAGCCAGTTTTAGTGGTTTTGATCGCTGGAATGGTGGCAGTGTGGTGGTTTTGTGGATGTAAGGCGACTTCAGAGCTGTTATGAGCCGATTTGCAGTGCTGAGGAACACCCGCCAGTCCAAGCACATCTTTCCCCCGTCTATCTACAGTGCTAGGGCGCTCCCAGTAGCTATTCCCCTGTATAGAGTCGATTTGCCCACAGGGCTTAGTGATGTAGTTGGACCTGCCTTTGTGGTTTCCTGGTCTGTAGAGAGGCTGAAAAGAGGCTGGGAAGAAAGACCGGAGAGGCAGGGTTTCCGCTGCTATGGGCAGATATTCCATTATGGCGTGTTGGAGATGGCGGACTAATGGAGGCAAGCAATGGTGGGAATCGGAGGAAGTTGATGGAGTAATGGGGAATTAGGGACTACACCTAGGGAAAAGCTCTATATTTCCTCTATCCAGATTTGTTATTTAGACATAACCCAGTCTGTCTCCCTCTCCTTTCCCACTCTTCCAGTATCCGAACCCTGCAGCTGTATAGGAAAAATGCCCTTCCTGTCTTTTTTTCTTCTGCTCCCCGGCATCTCGTATGCAAGCTGTCCTCCAGCGGACCTAGGCGTGAGCCTCACTGCCTGCGGCTTCAACCACACTAGACACGCAGCCTTCTACTGGCGTGAGCCCTGCGCTAGTGAACTACCCCCGGCTCCTATGTGGGACCTGGACTGCGACCTGCCTTGTCCCGCTGGCACCTTTCTAGACGTTGACAGAGCGAAAGGGACTTCCGCCTGCTCCAAGTGTCCAAGTGGTACCTACAACATTGGCGGAGGGGAGATGATTTCCGGGGTTGATGGAGACTGGACGAAGCAAAGAAGCCGCTATTCCGCCTACTGCTGGACTACACTCTGGATGGAATGGAAGGAAGGCCAGGGCTGCACGCCCTGGACTCCTGGAGCTAACGGGGAAGCGGTGTACGCAGGCACTGTCACTCGGCCCAATACCTGGATGACCACTGATCTGGTGTATTACGCGAAGCTGGTGAGGAAGGGGAGTTTGAAGGTCCGCTACAGCAAGGTTAGTCGCATGCTTTCCAGCTTCCAAAACGGCATTCTCAAGATATTGGTCAATAACCGGCAAGTCTACTTCGACGACTCCCTGCAAAACCACCACCCCCAGACCTTCTCCTTGGACCTGCCCCCGGGACCTACGGAAATCACTATCAGTTTCGAGAAATACAGCACTAAAGGACAGGAAGATGTTAGTGCGAAAGTGACTTTATTGGAAGTCCGCGGAACCACTTTCAACTCTCACTTCTGCTTTCCCTGTCTAGAGGGAATCAGTGAGGAAGGAGCGGACCACTGCGAGCCCTGTCCAGCAGACTACTACCTCACCATACTGGGTAGATGCGAAGCTTGCGGGGCTGATCAGTACTCTCCTCAAGGAAGTACGAGTAAAGAGGACTGCTTGCTGCGTAAGCCGTGCACTGACGAAGACTATAGCCGGGTTTATAGTCCGTGTCATAGTGACTCCACTCGGAATGTGACGTATATTTGGCATCTGCCGTTTATATGCGACTCGTCCACGGGAGTGGAGTTGCCCCCTGCAGAGCTAGGACTGCCTTGCGATGTATGCAACCCTGGGGAGTACCATGCGAAGACAGAACTGGGCAGCAGCGAGACTGTATGTCGTCCCTGTCCTCCCGGCACAGCGCTTACTGAGTCCAAAGTGGAGATACAGTGCACACGCTGCAAAGCTGGAACTTACACCATGAAGCTGTGGAACGTGACATCCTGGAACACTCTCCCTGACTCCTTCTCCACAGCCTGCATCCCGAGAGACGGAGAAGAATGCGAAACGCAGCAAGGCTGGGTGCCCCGAGGCACTAATATCTGGACAGGAAGTCGTCCTGACCACAGTTGCAAAGTAACGCTTAGCCGTTTGGTAAACATCACAGAGGAAAACGCTGCTGTCCATTTCCAACTTTCCATGGATCTGAAAGCCTCGGGTGGAAACCTCACCTTCGAAATAGACAGCCAGTTGATTGCGGATTACACCTCCAATCAGAAACTGATGATAACCTCCCCAGTGCACTTAGAACGCGGAATACGAATGCTGCGGTGGACTTACCATCGAGAAAGCAGTGCTGACAGTCCTACAGACGCTGCCGTAATTTACTGGATTGCGATATCTGGGCTGAGCGAAGGTGGGTCGCCTATGTGCAGTTCCTGTCCTCCCGGCCACTACAGTAGTGCCGGCAGCCAAAGCTGCGAACCGTGTCCTGCCGGGTTCACTCACAACTCAGACCAGCAGGGGTGCGATCTGTGTCCTGCGGGGACCATTAGTGACACGCCAGGGAATGGGAAAGGGTGTGCCTACTGTCCTGCGAATACCCAGCCTACAGAAGACCACACTAGATGTATTGGCCAACCTGTGGTCTTGTGGGTGAACAAGACTTACGCGATTTCGAAGTTGACGGGAATACAGGGCAATTCGCCGCTATACACCAGCGGCATTTGCACGGAAAACGACCGAGTGAAGCTTTTCTGCACAGGGAACTTCTACGGTCCCATTCCAGACAACTCCTTCAATGAGTACTACCTGTCTGTAGTGAACCCAGGCGACCTGTCTTTCCACAAATACACCAAATTCGACAGCACTGTGGTGGCCTATGCCTGGGGCGTGCTCAACAAAACCAACCTTCCCTCAGTGAAGGAACAGGACTTGAACCTGCCAGATGACGCCTGCATTGCTGATTTCTCAAAGTTGCAGGTCAATTTAGGCTCGAAAGTAGGCGTCCTCACAGGGACATCTAAAGGCTTTTCAGTGAAATACACAGATGGAAGCCTGTGTTCGAAGAACTCCCTCGACAGATTCAGTACGGAAATTAGCTTCGAGTGTGAAAAGGCAGAGGGAGACGGCTGGCCGGTCTTCTCTAGGTCAGAAGCCTGCACCGCTCACTTCCTTTGGAGAACGAAGTACGCCTGCGAAGTGTGCGTTCTGGACAAACTGCACAAACTGAAAGGACAGTGCAAGGACGGCCGCAGGACTGTGCAAGCCTTAGAAACCAGTGCCTGCTACTACCCAGGCGCAGCTGAGGGACTGATCTGGGAAGAGGACTGCAGCACAGCCAAGGACTTGGTCATGAGCTGGCAAGGACTGATAGGCGTGATTGCCCTGTGCTGTTTGTCTCTAGCGGCCTTGGTGCTGTTTGTGTGTTTCTGCAAGGTGAAGAAGCAGTACCAGTTGCTGAGGGACGAAGGGGACCAGCCGAGAGGCGTAGAGCTAACTTAGGCTTAAGGTGAGCATGGCTGGAATGAAGAGACATGGCTTTTGCAGGCCGCTGCATTGGACGCAGGTGGGGTCCTGGCTGTTTGTTGTCCTGCTTGCTTCTGAGTTCTTCGTATTCACAGCTCCCAACCTTCACGGAGTCTACCGTCAATCCTGCCTCGGCACTTACATAGCCACTCTCTCCCTTACCACCCTGCTTTGCTACTGCTGCACCAAAACCGACCCAACCGACGAAGCCGTCAAATTGGCCCACCGCGGCTCCAGGCCTTCCCAGCCCAAGCGATTTCCCAGACTTTGTGTCAGATGTGCCACTCACGTGGAAACTCGCAGTAAGCACTGCTCTCAGTGTGACCGATGCACTGCAGATTTCGACCACCACTGCAACTGGCTCAATAACTGTGTGGGGCGAGGGAACTACCGAGGGTTTGTACTGCTGATTTGCTCACTGGAAATGTGTATGTGCGTGCAGACTGTCGCTACAGCGAGTGTATTCACAGACACACTGGAGCATGAGGAGTTGAGAGACAGGTATGACGTAGGGGACTTTGCGACTTTGTTTATGGTGGTGCTGCTGCTAGCTACGTTGCTGGCAGGTGGAATTGCTTTGGCGAACGGCGGTTTGATCCTGTTCCACTGCTATTTAGGGTGGGAGCATCTCTCCACATATGAATTCGTCCTAGCTCGCAGAGAAAAGCACAAAGTGAGTCCTGCGTACTCCGAAACTCCCTGCAATTTGACTGCTTTGCAGCGGTCCAGTGAGGCAATGGAGCAGATCATGCTTTCCAAACTAGCAGAAGGAATACCCAAGCATGCATCCAACGACCAAACTCCCCAGTCCATGGAAAGCCTCCAACTTCCCAGTCTGAAAGAAGTCTTTCCGGCTCGAACCAACTAGGGAGTTGCTGTATATGCTAGAGTAATAATGTGGAAGGTGTATCTTTTCTCAGTACTCCTAGCAGCCAGAGTCTGTTTACACTGCTGCGAGTCTGCAGTTCCCCGCTCCTTTTTCTCCCTTTCTACCGAGACTTCGATATGTCCTCCGAAGCTGCCACTGCTGGATGTATTGGAATTCCTACCGCAGGACTGCTTTTCCTCTGTGAAGGTGTGGGTGACTTCGCTAGCCCAGCAGTACCCGCAGCAGCTGAAAATAGTACTGTTATTAGGAGTACTGCAGATATTAGCTGAAAACCTGCTGCTTGTGTATATGGGCTACTATGTGGCAAGTAGAGTACTCACAGGGATTGCCAAATCCATATGCTGGCTAGTTGCGCTTAGTCTGTGTGTAGCGGCTACTGCCTATTACATGGGTCTGAAGCACGAAATGGTCGGCTGGACTCGCTATATTCTCGGAGAACTCTACACACACTTAGGCACAATGCAGCATTTCCCTAGTTTCTAGGCAATAACAGCTTTAAACCTCGGTGACCAAGTCCTGCTTGTAGTCCCTAAACCGCTCTAGCAGTGCTTCTTTCTCTTCCCCCTCCACTCCCTCAGTCCTTAGCACCTTAGCTAGCGTCCCTGTGAAAGCATCATATGCTTCGCTTGTCACTTTCACATTTTGATGCGACTGTCTGACCCTTTTCCCTATAAAAGCACTTCGAGGTTGGATCAAAGTCGCATAAAACTGCTCAGCTATATACACTAATCTCTCCTCAGAAATTCCCTGGAAGTACCTTCTCAGTACATCGCCTTTTATCAGTTCCAGCCAGGCAGACTTCACTGCTTCTTTGAATTCCGGGCGACTGAGGATAGCGGAGACGGTCTGTGCGTGCTTGGAAAGCTCCAGTTTCCGCCGCTGTTCGTCGAGTTTATCCGCGATTTGAGTAAGAGAGTGAGTGGCTGAGGGGAAGGACAGGCCGGGAGAGGACTGGGTCTGCTGGTTGAGCAAGGAATGGCGATATAGGTCGATGTTCTTTTGGCGGATTTCAGAGGAGTCGATGTAGGGCGCTCTGACAAGAGAGCGAGTGAGAAGGTCGAAATTGCTTTTCTTGGCGTCAGTTTTAAGCCTCGCAGGTAACTGTAACTTCGGACTCTTCCGCTCCTCACAAAGCACCGGAATAACCGTCAACACTTCCCTTTCCGCCCACACTACATTCGTAACATTCACCAAATAGCAGTCCCCCTCGCAGTCCTCCAACACATGCACTACGAAGGAATGCAACACTGCCCTCGGCTTCCTCAGAAACGCCTGTACACAGCCCACCACTCCACATCTGTTACTCTGGGCTCCCGCGAACTTCGGTACTCTTTCAGACAGCACAGAGGAGTACGGCATGTAGGGACTGAAGGACGACTTCTTGAGCTGGCCTGCGTATTTGAACTTCGCTAAGTCGTGTTGGAAGTAGGCGGGACTCGCGTTCCCGCTGCAGACTAGTCTGGGCAGGGAGACTTGGGAGGACAGGGAGCGTCTCCAAGGGATCTGTTTGACCTTTCTGGGCTCGGCTTGTAGGGTGATTACGAGGAAAGCGCCGAAGGCTGAGGCAGCGAATTCGTAGGCTTCTGCGTAGGTTTGCACTGCGGTCCAGGTCTCGTTGGCCAGACACATGTAGCCGTAGGTCTGCTTTGCATCTGCTTGCAGGCCGAAATAGGCTTTCCAGGCTTCCGGTCCTTTCACCCTTCTTGCCTTGTCCAGGCCTTTGGTGAGCAGGGCGAAGCACTGTCGCTCCCCTCTCCACCTTCCGAACATGTCCAGCAAGTACTCCCTCACTCCCTGCACTTCCTGTCCCTCTAGCAAGCTGCGACACCACTCACACTCGAAGTCTGAGCGGTGCAGGCAGTCCTTGGAAGTGTTGAGCGGACTGCCAGTGCGCTCTGTCAAGCCCAAGTAGTTGGGGATCACGGGCTCGGAGGCGGACAGCATGGGACGTTTGGAGGCTGGGTCTTGTGTCTTTGTTGCTTTCATTATTATGACTAATAGGTGAATTCGTCTCCTATCTGGACTTGTAAATACAGGCTTTTACCCACAGTATTGAACGAGGATATAGATAGCAGCGATTTGGGTATTTTGGAGCATGTCTATATCTTCACTGAGATTTTGGGTGAATTCGGCTAAAACCGCTTTTTCAGAGGAAAATGAGCAGTTAACGGGAAAGAATTGAGAACACACCTAAAAATCCACTCAGTTCTCATCCCGAATTAGCGATTTCCCCACTAATCCCTTCAATTTCCCCTATCTCTTCCTCACTCCATTGCCAATACATCAAATGAAGCCAGTTGTAGCAGAAACTTGGCAGCGGCTCCACTCCGCCATCAGTCCCAACCGCAGTTTCGTGCGCAAGCCCTGCCGCTCCTCCAGTCCTGACTTGTCCAAACGCAGACTGCTGCAGCGTGCCTCTGGCAACCGTCTCAATGTGAGTGTGGTGTCCAAGTCACATAACTTGTCCACAGCCGATACATCTCGAGGTAAACTGAGTGCCTCCTTCATGCGCTTCCACTCCCTGCGCCAAAGCAGCAGTCGGCCCGCCACCGCTCAGCTCCGCAGGAGCAAACAGACAGCGCAGCCAATTCCTCTCTTCATCGAGGGAATCACAGAGGTGGAGCTGCAGAAGATATACGAGGCGAAGTGCAAAGACTCCGGCATTCCTGTCCTGCCAGAGCAAATGGTGCGTTTCTACGAATTCTGCAGCAGAAACATCAAAAACAGGAAATTCGACCTGCAGAAAAGCGGCTTAGGCCCGGCTGCCGCCTGCGAAATAGCTCACTTTTTGAAGAGCAACATGAAGAGCAAAGCCCAGTACTGCCAGTTGGAACTAGGCCGCAACCTGCTCTCTGATAAAGGCAGCTTCACTCTGATGAAGGTCCTGGCCCGCTCCTGCTCCTTCGTCCACGTCGGGCTGAGCAGCAATGACATCAGTCCGGAAGGAGCCGCGGCTCTCTTCAGACTGCTGCTGGACAACCAGTCCATTACGAGTCTGGACCTGTCCTCACACGAAGGACTGCATAAAAACCGCCTGGCGGCCCAGGGCTGTGAGCCGCTGGCAGTACTGTTTCGAGCCAGTCCGGTCCTAGTGCACCTCAACTTAGCAGGCACGGCCATCGGGCCTGAGGGACTGGAGTACCTGAGCAAAGGCTTCAAAGGCAATCAGACCGTTTTGACGCTCAACCTGGCCAACAATGGACTGGCAGGACGCTCCATTGAGCCCTTCGCCCGAGCCCTACTCGGCTCCAAACTCCGGCAATTGGATATTTCCAGCAATAAGTTGGCTCAGGCAGGGGCTGAAAGTGTGGCAAGGATGCTGCAGGGAGGCTTCGAAGGACCCTGTCCAGTGCACTCTCTGGACGTCTCTAGGAATGAGATCTGCTTTGCAGGAGCAGTTCGCATCTTTACTGCTTTAGCAAGGAATCTGACGCTCAAATCAATCAACTTGGAGGGAAACCCGTTCGGACCTACTTCGACCAACGAACTGCATACCTTTTTAGCTGAAAATAAGGCCTTAACAGAGCTCAATTTGAGCGGATGCGACCTAAAGACCGACGGAATTGCAATTCTAAGCGACGGCTTGGTAAAAAACCACACACTTCTGACACTGAGTCTAGCCTGGAACTCACTCGAAGACTCAGGAGCAGTGGCTCTGGCCTCAGCTTTAGGCCGAAACGACACTCTAAAGTGCCTAGATCTCTCCTCTAACCGCATCAGAGACGCAGGCGGTGCAGCTCTCTGCGAAAACCTCAAATACAACCGCAGTTTAGAAGTGCTAAACCTGCAAGATAACAATTTGCATGACATTACAGGCCAACTACTCGCGGAGACTACGAGAATCAACCACTTCCTCGTCAAAATTCAGCTGAAACTGAACCCAATTACGCAGAAATACATCACTGAAATCCACAGCAACATGGGCTGCAACCGGGTAACTCTGAGGAAAAGCATGATTCCCATACTGAAAAGCGACATAAAGCGGCTGACTATCAGAGAAGACGCTTTTGTGGAGTTAGGGAATGTGGAGTTGAAGAAGAAGGCTGAGGAGGAGGAGTTGAAGAGGCAGTTGCGAGACAATGAGGACAGATATGACCGCTTTAAGGAGGAGGAGGAGAGGAAGTTCGCTCAGGTCAAGGACAAACTCGAGGAAGTGCTGAGGATGAAGCAGAGAATTGGGGAGCAGTATGCTGCGCTGGAGGACGACATATTCGTAACAAATATCCCAGAACGAAAAGCACAAAGGCGACAAAGCCCTGCAAGACTGGGAAAACCGCCTGGGCGCCGTGGCCTCAGACGTGCACCGTTCCATCCGAGAAGGTGAAGCCTAAGCAGTGGCTGACGTAAAGCAGCAATTCGCCCTCAAGCGAATCCAGGCCAACCAGCACAAGAATCAGCTGCTGGAGCAGCTGGAAAGGGAGCGCAGGACTAAGCAGATGGCGGAGCTGTCGCTTGCGGCGTTCACAAAGCAAATAGAGCAGGAAAGGGCGGAAATCAAGAAGATAGGGGAAATGGTCGAGGCTCCGCCCTCTCCTGTGTCCCTGGGAAAGGGTCCACTTGCCCCTGTGTCTGAGAAGCCGGAACTGCCCCCTGACAAGTCTCCAGCCAAGAGAAGAGCCAAGCGACAATAGGTGTAAAGTTGCTAAGGACGTCTGGACCCAGTAGATCTCCAAGCCCGAAACCAGTCTCTCCATACATGCCAAACTGCTGCCTACCTTCAGCTGTCCCTGTCTTCAGGGAGTTAGCCGATTCCCTCCCTTCTTCAAGCAGTAGCCCAGTACTGCTGGCCATAATGTCTGAGGACCGCATAGAACTGAACTATGTGTTCCGGTACCCTTGGTCGATAGTAGCCAGGGCGTACCTCGGCAAGTACCCCCACCCCAAGCTCAGCCACGTGGAGAGTGTGGACACCTTGGAACGCTACGTAGACGCTCAGGGCAGGCTTGTGGGCACGCGGGTAATTACATCATCGTTTCTCAAGTTTTCGCAGTGCGGAGGTCTTGAACGGTCTCTGATCGACCCGGAAAAGCAGGAAATCACGCTGGAAACTGAAAATATCAACTATACTTCTTTGGCGAAAACAGTGGAAGTCTGTCGTTACCGTGCAGGCACCGACCCGAACACGACTCTCTACACACTTTCCTCCACCATCACCTGCTCCTGGGCGACTGCCATCTTCCTCAAGCCGCTGCTGAGCATGGTGCGCACTAACTTCGGCAAGGGCACGAAAGTGCTGGAAAGCATCATGCACCAGCGGATGGGAATTCCCTACTTCGCCTCCACTGCTGAGTTCGAGCAGAAGTGGAAGCAGTCCAAGACGCAGGGCAAGAAGTTCAAACTCCTGAAGAAGGCAGGAAAGGAAATCGACACTTTCCTCAGTGCTACTAATGAGGTGATTATGGACATCCTCAAGACTCTCGAGAAGGAAAAGTGAGGACTATGTAGGAACGGCGTGGACCTCACAGTCCGTATTTTCCAAAAGATGAGTACTGAGGGAGACCTGATGGAGCGGGTGAAGGCGTTTCTGAGGTCAGCGGACGATAGGAAATGTGAGGCTTATGCAGGGTTGGACCAGATGATCAGCAAGTTGAAGCGTACCTGCGAAGGCACACTGGAGCTGGACTGGCTGGAGGAAGTCAGAGTCAAACTGGGACTGGGGGAGAAGCTGGCGGCCTAGGCTAATCGCTTAGAAGCACTGTGCTTGTTAGGATAGGCTGCGGAAGCCATATACAAGGACTTACTTATATTGAGTCTTCGGTACAGTAGCCGATGTGAGTGCAGTATCCAATGTCTTCTAATCTATCCAGTATGAGGCGATCTCGTCACTTCTCCGTAATCTCGATCACCCCCACTCGCAGTCTGTTGCCCAGTCCCAGGCCGGAGGAAGAGGAAGTGGTGGACTCGCTGGAGAGTCTGGTCAAGGTGCTTACTAGTCCGGCTAGCCAGCGGAACGTCCGGAGTCTTGCGGCCCTAGTCAGCTTTGTGAGGGAAATAAAGTTCTTCAAGCAACTTGCAGGCGACCTAAGTGACGAAGCTGTGAGCCAATGCTGTCTCCACATGACCTATACAGTGATCCCCAGCCAATTAGATGTATTCGCCCAGGGAGACCTTGGCTCCCAATTCTACGTCATCCTTGAAGGACATGTAGGCGTGTTTTTGAACCTAGAGGACACTGCGACGGGCTTGAGAACGCCTACTCAGGTGGGGTTGATGAGCAAAGGAGATGCATTTGGAGAGCTAGCGCTGCTGCATAATAAGCCCAGGGCGGCCACTATTCGCTGCCTCACTGACTGCCACTTTGCTGTGCTGGATAAAAACGACTACGTGAAAACCCTTGCCAAAGTGCATGAGACCAAACTCACGCAAAAGATCGACTTCTTGCTCAGTTTACCCATGTTCAAAAGCTGGACTCGCGGCTCAATGCAGAAACTCAGTTACTACTTCAAGGAAAAAGCCTTCACTCGCCGACAAGTGCTGGTCAAGTCGGGCGACTTTGCAGGGGAAGTGCTGATAATCAGGGAGGGGGAGGTGGAGGTGAGGAAGGAAGTGACCACTAGGAGTCTGTTGGCGGCCTTTAGGTCCCCGAAGACCTCCACTACCTTTGTGGAAATGGCGATTTTGGCGACTGGCGAAACTATCGGACACGAAGAGGTGCAAGACAGCAGTCCTCACAAGTACTCCTACATCTGCCACTCCTCAGTGACCAAGCTGCTAATAATCTCCAAAGAGGACTTTTTCAAGCGAATTAACACAGAAGAAAGCTGGAACGTCCTTAGGGCCATGACGGAGGTGAAGGGCGGAATGCGGCAAAAGCTGCTTTCTAGCCTGGAACTGCTTGATGTTTTTAAGCAAAGTCAGTCGGTTTCTAGGCCGATTTCAGTGTCTGCGGGGGGAAAGAGGGAAAAGGCAGGGAAAAGACTGGTTCAAACTCCGAAGCCTCAGTTGACAGGCCTGAGGTCGAGGGAAAACTCGCCTGTGCCGCCCAAAGAGTCGGCTGAAATGGAGGCTGGAGGCCGAATTTACCCCTTTCGGAGTCCGAAAAGGATGGAAACGCAGCAAAAGACTGACTTTAATAAGGAACTGCGGAGGTTGAAAAGTTGGGACGTGATAATCGCTCGCAAAACGATCGATTTACAAGGTAAACAGCGGAAAAAGTCCTCAAAGCGGGAAATTGTGAACATTCACACCTACATTCAACGCGTAAAAACCGGGTTCCGCGGAGCTGAAGCCAGTGTGAGCAGACCGACTTCCAGTTGGAAGCCGTGTTTGACTGTAAACACGCTGGAAATGGCGAAAATGCGCGAGAAGGAGCAGTACCTGAGCAGCAGACTGCACAGAGTGGTGAGCAGCAGCCACAGTCAGTTCCGCTTCAAGCGCTGCAGCAGTGCGGAGCTGGTTTCTCCGGGGCTATAGAGCGCTACACACTTAGTAAACTAGTGTTCTACCGCGCATAGATCTGCCCACTTCCCCGACCTTGAGCGAGGTGTTGAGGGGCTCTGCAGGCCGCATCGTGAGGTTGAGAGAGGTATTGAGGGGCTTGTTCTCGGGAGTGGGCGCACGCACGTAGGCTCTTTGCCGGAAGGTGCGGACTCCGCCCCTGGCTGTGCCAATGCTGCGACTGGGAGGGTGGGGAGTGACAGCGGGCTTGCTCAGGGCCATTGGCTCTCTGGGAATGATACGGAAAGTGGCTGGGACGTGCGGGTCTTTGACCGGACTCAAAGAGTGAATATGGACCTTTGGAGAAGGAGGCCGAACCACCGGCAATCTATGCGAAGCCCCACGTGTACGAGGCGGGGGCGTAGGCACTATAGTACTTTCCGCTGAGTTCTTGGCTAGTTCTTGTTCCCGGGAGGAAGAACCTCCGGTGCTGCCGGTCCGCTTGCTGTAGTCGCGGTACCGGATGGTGCTTTCAGGAACCAAGCGAACCGAAGGAACTGTACTATTCAGCGACACATTTTCAGCCACATCCACATTAGTTGCTACCCCATCTCTAACTTCCTTCTTCAGCAGCAAGTAATAACTCGTCGTCACGTGATTATGCCTGTTTTCCTCTAAAGCCTTCACCGCCGGCTCAGTCTCAATATCATATTCCTCCAGTTTCTTCACGATGCTCAGGTCGACGGGCAGCTTGTTGACGCCTACTACTAGGCCTGCGGCTGGCTCTTCAGGACTGAGTTGGTACCAGGGATGTCGGCGGATGTCTTCGATGGTGGATCTGCGGTCGGGGTCGGTGCTTAGGACGCCCTGGATGAGACTGCGGGCCTCAGTGCTGAGGAAGTTGGGACAACGATATTCGCCACTTTTGATTTTGCGATACAGCTGCGCGGTGTTCGGGTCCTCGAAGGGCAGGTAGCCACAAGTCATCGCGAAGAGAATGACTCCACTGCTCCATATGTCCACTCTCAAGCCAGAATACCGCTTCCCAGCAATCATTTCCGGGGCCGCATAGCAAGGACTTCCACAGGCCGTTTTGAGCGTTTCCCCAGGCTTATAAGTGTTACTCAGTCCGAAATCCACTATTTTGATGTTCTTATTCCCATCCAAGAGCAAGTTTTCAGGCTTCAAGTCTCTATGCACGATCCCCAACTTGTGCAGATACTCGACTCCGCTGAGCAGTTGATGGTAGAACTTGCACGCTTCCTTTTCCTTCACGCGGTTGTGGGCTACGATGTAGTCGAACAGCTCGCCGCCGGTGGCGAACTCCATTATCAGGTACAGCTGCCGAGCTGTTTCGATGATCTGTGTGGGAGTTACCTCGTAGAGTTGAATGATGTTGGGATGCCGGATTTGCTTGAGAATATGAATTTCCCTGGCCACTCTCTCCATATCCGCAGCATCCGAGATCTTTTCCTTTTCCAAAATCTTGATCGCGACCTTCTCCCCAGTGGGAATGTGAGTGCCCAGCTTGACCTTGCCAAAGGTGCCCTGGCCTATCGTGCGGCCGAGGAGGTAGTGGCCGATGTTCTTGGTGCGGGAGGACTGCGAGGCGCTACGAGGCTTGAAGCCGCCTGCAGAAGTGCTGGAGGACATTGGAAAATGGTTTGAAGGCAATTGAAAAGGAAGCCAGGCTTAGTCGAACCTGGCTCTGTGGAGGGAATAAAGGGAAATTGCTGGCAAAGGAAACGATCTTGGCTAATTTTAGTACTTTGCAGGCTGGGAAATTTAGTGCTGCTTTTAGCTTGCGATTTCGATTTGTTTCTGTAAGGATTTGAGGCTAAAAGCCGTTTAGTCGCTTGAAGATCATTTGTGGAGGAAAATAACGACAGTACGTGAATTGTGTGAGAATTGAAGCAGCAAATCGGCAAGAGTTGTTGGAAAAAACACGAGTGTAGGACATATCAGTGACATCCCATGCTAATTCGCCCTTTTCCTCTCCTTCCCTCCACCTCAAACCGTCCATCCATCCAGACCACTCCTACCCTAACTCCTTCGATCTCTTCTTACTAGCGAAGAGACCTCTCTATGGTCATCTGCTCCGGTCGCTTTCCCCACCATTTCCCCTGGCTCCATGCTTCAACCTGCTATGCTGGGTCAAAGACCCTTCCGAGCCGTAGGCCTTTCCGCAGTGGGAACAGCTGAAATCGCGGTAAATTTGGTCTGCGGTGCGGCGGTGGCGCTTGGGCTTGGAGCTGTGCGTGTACCTTTCCTGTGAGGTCAGTCGGCCCTGCAGGCCTGCGAGTTTGGCCAGCAGGAGTTCGGTTTTGTGCACGAGTTGGGAGTTTTGTTGCTGGAGGTGCTGCCACTCTCTGAAGTCAGGGTCCTCCCCCTGCAACTGCACTTCCAAACGCCCTGCAAAGGCCAGTCTGCGAGACGCAGAACGTGTCCCCTGTGCACACCTACTATCCTGCGGACTAAGCAGTCGCTCCGTCATTTACTATAGCCGGCCAGAGAAAGGAACTTGTGGAGTGAGGGAATGCGAGGACTGGAAGGTACACACCAAGGAAAAATGGCTTATTTTCGGCTTATCAAGTTGCATCAGACGGAAATGTGCCCCTTTCTGATACATTTTATGGGACGGTGAATGTCGCCAGGTAAATTATAGCGATTTCTGTATCCGATATGGATAATTGGACCTGTTTTCCATAGTCCTAGGTAACGAGCTTAGTTAGCGTTACTTCTTCCCTCCGCAGCAGCCTCCGCGCCGTCTTCCAGGCCCCCACTTGCCGCCATGGGAGGCCTCCACGCTGGCCGCAATTTGCTGAAACTTCACCCTGCCATTGGCCAGCTCCTCTTTGCTGGGCATTAGTCCGCGCAACAGCGCCAGACGCAGCTTCAAAACCGCCCCCGGCTTGTTAACAACCGCAACGCCTATGCACTTCTGCCCCTTGTAGAAGTAGGTGATTCTCGCTGTTTTCGCTACTTCGTCCTCACTGTCCGTCTCAGTGTGGGTCCAATCTGCGCCTGCGGAGTACCCCGCGAACTGCGCATTTCCGAACTGATTGGTCCAGAAGAAGGGCACTACGCCGAAGACTTGGCCCAGACCCAGCATGTTCTCGGCTGCGACTCTGCCCTGGTCCTGCGCGACCGCCCAGTGCTCGAGTCTTTGGGGTCCTTGGGACAGGTAGCTGTGGAAGCTGGCGATATCGCCGGCGGCGTATATGTGAGGGTCGTCAGTCTGCAAAAAGGCGTCAGTTCTTACGGATTTGTCCTGATTAAGTAGCTGGTAGGGCACAAAGTCGGTGTTTACTGCGGCTCCAGTGGCTACAAGGACCAGTTCCGCAGGGACTTCTTCCTGCCGCACAGCCTTGAACTCGCTCTTGAAGTTGATGGTCACGCTTTTGACGTGTCCTTCGTGCTCATTAATGGCGGTGACGAGTTGCCCAGTGATGACTTTGACCCCGTTTTTCTGCTGCAAGTCCATTAATTGCCGGGCAATCGGAGCGCCTAGGACACTTTCCAACGGCTTTTCCTCCACATCCACCACTGTAATCGTCTTAGTGGGATAGGCTCTCCGGATCGACGTGGCTGTCTCCAGTCCTAGGAAGCCCGCCCCAATGATCACCACATTTTCGGCCTTTTCCAGAACTCCCCGGAAGGCGGTGTGGTCCTGAGCATTCCTGATAGTCCCCACGCCCTTCAAATTGTTGACTGCGGCAGAGTAAGCCCGAGGGACTTTGGCCCGCGCTCCAGTAGCAATCAGCAATTTGTCGTATTTCTATATAGTCCTTACATAGGATTCGCCAGAGGCGGTTTGGACTGTTTTGGCGGTTGGATTGATGGCTTTGACGGTAGTGCCCAAATGAATGTCGATTCCGTATTCCTGGAAAAACTCCGCTGAGCGGAAGGCGAAGGCTGATGCGTCGGACTTGACGTTTTTGCTGAGGAGGACGCGGTCATAGGGCAAAGCGTTTTCCTGCGACAGGACGACAATCCGGCCTTTGAATCCGTTCTTCCGGAGAGTTTCTGCACAGGTGTGCCCTGCAGCTCCCCCGCCGATAATTACGAAAGTGCGGGAGTCGCTGTCGTCAGGCTTGACCATACGAGGGGAAGGCCGGCCGTTCGCTACACTGGACAAGTCTGCTTCCGGGATAGACACCAGGACATCGCCATTCGCAGCCACTCGGACTCCATATCTCCTCAAAGAGTTGACAGTCGGTGCACCATAGATTTCGCCTGAGCGAATGTCGAAGGCTGCAGCGTGCCATGGACAGTAGAGGTGGTACCCGTCTAGGTAGCCAGTGGCCAGCGGAGCTCCGAAGTGAGTGCACTTCCCGCTGACGGCGTAGACCTGTCCAGCCACCTTGGCGACCACTATGAAGTTGTCCTTGTCGGCGCCTACTTGCACCTGTTTAGGGACGCCCTCGACCAGGTCGCCTACCTTGCCGACCAGGATGTCTGCGACTGGGTCAGCTGCTTGGGAGGGACGCTCCAGAGAGTAGATCAGTGCGCCGCTGGCTGCAAGGCCTAGGACCGCAGGCCAGCGCCAGGACTGCGTGCTAGCAGCTTGCAGTGGCGTCAAGGTCGTAAAGGGCCGGAAAGTCCTCAGTCTTTTCGCGAGTTGGGGAATAGCCCTGGAAGAGAACATAGCCACTGGTTCTCAAATATGTCAGACCGGCGGTATGCCCTAAGGCCGTCCGGGCCGACTAGGGAGATTGGGTACTAGTGGATAGACCTGGTAACAGGTGCGGTAGTGGGCGTTTGAGGTGAGATAAAGGCGATGCATAGTGGAGATGAGGCGTTTGTCACAGTTGCCTTACCCAAAGCCAGGCCAATCCCTGCCTAATACACCCCCTTACTACCTGCATCCCAGGCCAAAGGCCGGAATCAGCAGTGCCTACGCAAGTCTAATGGCCCAAATGTCCTGCCTTAGACCACTGACTAGTCCACTCCCAGTGAAAGCTACATATCTCTGCCAAAGCGACAGTGAGGAGCAGCGCAGCGAGCAGAGGACATTTAGCCTAAGGGCGCCGCCATGCCGGCTTGGTTGGCCCATAATTACTAAAGATGATGAGCGCGGCGAGGAGACTGCTCTCTCGGGGGCTTCTCAGGTCGTTCTCGGAGCCTGCGGCTGCGGCAGCCACGGGCAAGAAGCTGGGTGCTGTTTCCCAAGTCATCGGAGCCGTCGTTGACGTCCACTTTGAGGGCGAGCTGCCTCCCATCCTCAACTCCCTCGAGGTCCAGGACCACGACCACCGGCTCGTGCTAGAGGTGGCTCAGCACCTCGGCGACAGCAACGTCCGCTGCATCGCTCTGGACAGTACTGATGGACTCGTCCGCGGCCAGCCTGTTCTCGACACAGGCGGTCCTATTCGCGTGCCTGTAGGTCCCGAAACCCTGGGCCGGATCATCAACGTCATCGGCGAGCCAATCGACGAAAGAGGTCCTCTGAACGCAAAGAAGTTCATGCCAATTCACAGAGACGCACCCAGCTTCACCGAACAAGGATCCGGCGCTGAGCTGCTAGTGACCGGCATCAAGGTCGTAGACCTGCTCGCGCCCTATGCCAGAGGAGGCAAAGTCGGGCTGTTCGGAGGCGCTGGAGTGGGGAAAACTGTGCTAATCATGGAGCTGATCAATAATGTGGCCAAGGCGCATGGTGGGTACTCGGTCTTTGCGGGTGTGGGGGAAAGGACGAGAGAGGGCAATGACCTGTACATGGAGATGATTGAGTCTGGGGTCATCAAGCTGGACTCAGCGGGAAGTAAGGCTTCGCTGGTCTATGGACAGATGAATGAGCCTCCGGGTGCGAGAGCCAGAGTGGGACTAACTGGGCTCACTGTGGCTGAGTACTTCAGAGATGAAGAACGGCAGGACGTGCTTCTCTTCATCGACAACATTTTCCGCTTCACCCAAGCCTGCTCCGAAGTCTCCGCTCTCCTCGGCCGCATTCCCAGCGCCGTGGGCTACCAGCCCACCCTCGCCACCGACCTGGGCGCCCTGCAAGAGCGCATCACCACGACCAAACAAGGCTCCATCACCTCCGTCCAGGCCGTCTACGTGCCTGCCGACGACTTGACCGACCCCGCGCCCGCCACCACCTTCGCTCACTTGGACGCCACCACCGTGCTGTCCCGTGCACTAACTGAACTGGGCATTTACCCCGCCGTGGATCCTTTGGACTCGACCTCTCGTATGCTGGACCCTTCCATCGTCGGAGACAAGCACTACGAAACTGCCCGTGGCGTGCAAAAGCTGCTCCAGGACTACAAGTCTCTGCAGGACATCATTGCTATTCTGGGTATGGACGAACTGTCGGAGGAGGACAAGCTGACAGTGTCCAGAGCTCGCAAGGTGCAGCGTTTCCTTTCCCAGCCTTTCCACGTGGCGGAGGTGTTCTCGGGCAAGTCGGGGAAGTTCGTGTCGTTGGAAGACACTATTACCGGCTTTAGCATGCTGCTGGAGGGTGGAGGGGATGAGTACCCTGAGTCGTCTTTCTATATGACAGGCAACATACAGGAAGCCTTCGAGGCAGGGAAGAAGCTGACGGCTGAAGCGGGAGATAGCAAGTAATCCTAGTTAAAAGATAGGGGAGCTCCATAGTGCCTTGCTGAACTCCTCTTTCCCAAACATTACCCAACTTCATTGAGAACCACGATTTTCAAGTATTGCATCCCATTCTATAAATAACTAAGAAATTGTCTTCCTACGCAGTGGTGCAAGTCTCTTCACCAGCATATGTTTGAATTCGTCCAAATTGATTTCCCCGTCTCCATCCAAATCCGTCTCTGTAATTATAGCTTTCCACACTGTTTCGTCAGTATCGCCTGGAGAACCGAAAATCAGCTTCAGCTCTTGAATGTCAATTTTGCCGCTATGGTCCACATCAAAGGCATCGAAAGCGCCTTTTATGAGTTGGTCGTTCAGCGCTTGTTTCCAATTCATCGTCGCAGTGATAAACTCCGCATAGTCAATCGCACCACTCCTGTCCGAGTCACAATCTCTCATAATCTTCGCAATATCCACCGTCTCAGTCAGTCCCAAGGCGCAATACCCATTCACCAGTTCTTCCCTACTCAGCACGCCATCCTTATCCTCATCCATTTCAATGAATTTCCTTCTCAGTTCTTCAGTCTGCTCCATAGTTGTAAAGTGAGTAGCGATGTATTGGAGTGAGGCCTGGCGGAGTTTGTCGCTGGACTGAGTGGAGGTTACGCGGAAGTTCTTGAGAGAGGACATGATGTCTAGTTCAGTATCGTGGTTTTCCACGTGGATTCGGTCGCTTTGCTTGAGCCATTGATGGTGCAGTAGTTCGCGGGCGGAGGGACGTTTGGCCGGGTCTAATATGAGCATTCGGCGGATGATGTCTTTCGCACTGTTGGATACATTGCGCCAAGTTGGCTCTAGGTAGTCCTTACTGTCGAAGTCGTAATAGCCCAGATGCACCTTCCGCAGTACCTCCCTATCCGAACTCCCAGTGAAAGGCGGACTGCCACTTAGCAAAATATACAGCACGACTCCCAAACTCCACACATCACACTTCTCATCATACTCCCTCGACAACACCTCCGGAGCAATGTAGTAGGGAGTGCCCAGGACCTTGTGCAGATGTATGCCTGGGTCGAATTTGCTAGATGTGCCGAAATCAATGACTTTCAGAAGAGCCTTCGGACTGGGGTTTTCTAATAAGAGGTTTTCAGGCTTCAGGTCTCGATGCACGATTCCCCGTTCATGGCAATAAGCAACTGCTGACAAGATTTGCTGCATGTAAGTCGACCCAAGTTGTTCGCTAAATCGCTTCATTTTCGTGATTTTCTCGAACAACTCTCCTCCCGTGCACAACTCCGACACAATGCTGACGGCTGTGGACTCCACAAACACTTCGAACACCTTCAGTATATGTGGGTGGTCCAAGGTCTTGAGAATTGAAACTTCTGACAGCATTTGGCCTAAGTGCTTCTCGTCGAGTTGGTCTCGGGCTATGACTTTTACGGCTCTGTGAGCCCCGGAAGAGAGATGTGTAGCTTCGAAGACGCGACCAAAAGCGCCTGCTTAGCAACTACCATAGCCGAGTTGCGTCTCAAGTCGGTAATATGAGTCCAGGCGATCAGTGTGTTCCTGCAGGAACTGCTGAGTGCGGATAATCAGCTCCCCAATCGTCTGCTTCTTCTCAGGAGGCAGCGGCCTCGCAATGAGACAACAGCCCATATTAGCTCTCGTATCCTCCTAGGCTGTTCTCAATGTCTTGAATGCGAGTCGTGAGCGCCAGCACCTGGTCTTGCAGGGTGGCCTTGTCCGCCTTCAGCTGCGTGATTTGCAGCTGCAATCTGCTGTTTTCCGCCTTCTGATTAGAAATATATCTCTGCATTTCGTCCTCCTCGGCGGTTATTTCGCCCTGCAGGATCTCCCTGCACTCTGTTGTCCCCCTGCTCAAATCACTCTCCAGTGCGTCTTTGTCAGCCCTCATTTTCATGACGTCCTTGGTCACGATGGATTCTTCGTCCTGGATTTGCTTGATGAGGTCTTCTAGGGTCTGCAATTTGCCTATGTAGGAGGCTGAGATGGCGGGGCCCATGGTGCCGGAGCTGGGAGCGCGCGGGAGGGCTTGGCTGGAAGTGCGGGTTTCGAGGGAGCCGGTGGGGATCATGTATAAGGAATAGATGGAGGGGGAAAATCCTGAAGAATTGGCGAAGTTGGGGTTGAACTTCATGGAGCTGTTTGAGTACGAAAAGGCCTTGGAGTGCTTAAAGCGCGCTGCCAGTCTCTACATTGCCTACTTAGAGCGGCCAGAAAGCCAGGGCGCAGACCGCAAGCGCATCAACGAAGTCGTAGACTACCTCCTCACCAAAGCCGACATCTGCAAAGCCACCCTCAAAGGCAACACCATGCACCAGTCCCGTCCCCAGCCCACAGTCAAGCCACGCACCCATCCCTCCCCAGTCCCTGCAGCAGTGCCCAATAGGCCGCAGCAGGCTCCGAAATCAGCTCAGGCGTCTGAAGGCCTGGAAGCGATGATTGAAAATGAGATACTGGACAGGTCGCCGGCCGTCAGGTGGGAGGATATTGCAGGACTGATGGATGCGAAGAGGGCGTTGAGAGAGGCGATAATTCTGCCGGCGCAGTACCCGAATATATTCACAGGGCTGAGAGCGCCTCCAAAGGGTCTGCTGCTTTTCGGGCCTCCCGGCACCGGAAAAACCCTCCTAGCCAAAGCCGTCGCCACCGAAAGCAGCGCCACTTTCTTCAACATCACCTCCTCCACCCTCACCTCCAAATTCGTACCCTCCACCTAGTTCGGAGACGCAGAGAAGCTGGTCCGCGCACTGTTCGAAGTCGCAAGAAGGAAACAACCCGCCGTTATTTTCATAGACGAAATCGACTCAATCCTAGGAGCGAGGAGTGAAGGCCAGCACGAGGCTTCGAGAAGGCTGGAAACGGAGTTTTTAGCCCAAATGGACGGAGTGGCCAATGGATCTGAGGAAAGAGTGGTTCTAATAGGCGCTACGAATAGGCCGCAGGAGCTGGATGAGGCTGTGATTCGCAGGATGCCCAAAAGGATATACATCCCTTTGCCGGACCCGGAAGGACGCCAGTACCTGATTTCCCGCCTGCTAGCGAACCACGGTGTGCAGCTGACGGCTGCGGAGTGCACTGCCGTGGTCCAGGCCTGTGACGGCTACTCCGGGAGCGACCTGGCCGCCCTCTGCAAAGAAGCCGCCATGGCCGGAATCCGCAACCTCCAACCCGAACAACTGAACAGTCAGCAAGTTCCGCCCATCACTAAGGCGGACTTCGACGCTGCCCTGGCCGTCATTCGGCCTTCAGTGTCGCAGAGAAGTTTGGAGTTCTATGAGCAGTGGAACAAGGAGCATGGCAGTAGGTAATAGGGAAATCGGTAGGAAACTGGAGGAATTCGGAAAATGTATGGAGAAAGGAGGGATTTGAAAGGAAAAAAGACACAATTAAGCCAATAAAAGGCGAATTTCCGGCTTTACTCGACTTTTTGTAGAATTAATAAGATGGCCACTCTTTCTCAGCTCAGCTCCGACCTAACCACTGCGCTTGCGCTAAAAGACCGCAGCAAAGTGCTGGAAATCCTGGAAGAACTGCACAGACAAGGACTCAAAGTGGACTTTGCCTACCTCCATCCCAGCCAAAATCGACATAATTCCAGCGAAGACTCATTGCGAAACCCTTTGGATTTGATTAATTCGCAGGAAAGCCAGCGCAGAAGGGATTAAATAGAGTAATTAGGGGAATGAGTAGAAACATACAGAGATAACTGAAATTTGTGAAAATCGCTACGATAAGAGACAAACATTTAGCGATTTTGGGGGAAATTGCATGAAAAGGTCGATAATATTCTCACTTTTCCCCAAAATCCTAAGAAATTCATACGAATTTCTTCCCTATATTCACTATTTGAAGCCTAAATTACTGAAAAGTCGCGAATTGCGCTAAATCCGACACTGCAGCCGCCCTTTCCTGCTGCATCCTTTCAGCCGACCAACCCAACTCCTCCCCCATCAGCGCAATCACTCTCAAAACCGCCTTTTGTGCGACTTTCTGGTTTTCAATCCCCAAGCGCAGACGTCTACACAGCACATCCAGCGGCTTTAGCGCGAATTCCCTGCGAACTGCGTAAATAACCTCACTTTCAAGGTAGTTTTCCCCTTCTATTAAGGGTTTGTTGTGGTCGGGAGTCTCTTTTAGCACTGCTTCTGCGCGAGTTCCGTAGTCCTCCACTAGTCTTTTGGCTGTGTGGGTGGGGAGGTGGTACTCGGTGCACAGGGAGTGTTGGTAGGACTGGGAGTCTTGGGTGTAGCCGATTAGGTGCAGGTCGTCGGTGCGGGAGGTGTATGCAGGCTCCAGTCCGAAACGCTCCACCGCCAGATCCGCCGCCTCTTTCCCCATCGACCTGAACGTAGTCCACTTCCCGCCCATCACCGACATCAGTCCATTCCCCAGCAGTTCAATTTCATGACTCCTCGCCAGTTCCTTAGTGTCTCCACCCAGTCCCGCCCTCACCAATGGTCTCAGCCCACTGAAGGACCCCAGGACGTCGGGCTGCAGCTCTGCTACGGTTTTGCCTAGATACAGACCTAGCTCTTCCAGCATGAATTGCTGTTCTTGGGCGGACATTGAGGGAGTGGGGGTGAGGACTGCGGGCTGGTCTGTTGTCCCGGCCAAGGTGTGTCCATGCCAAGGTAGCAAAAAGAGCAATCTGCCGTCTTTGGTTTTAGGGATAAGTAGCCCGGCCCCCCCGGCAGTATAGTGACTCGCCATTATCAGATGCGAGCCTTTAGCGGGCACTATGCGATCCGCTACATTCCGCCCTGAAAAGTGCCGAATTGAGTCACTAAACGGCCCCGTGCAGTTAATAACCACTCTCGCCGACACCTGAAAACTCTCATTCGTCACTAAGTCCCTGACCACTGCGCCACATATCCGTCCTGTATTGTCCATCAACGCCTCACACGCACAGTAATTGGCAATGCAGGCGGGACTCTGGCCCTGCATGTAGTCCTTGCTGCCAGCTGTAAGGAGGACTGTGAGGCAGAGGCGGGAGTCGTTCATTTGCCCGTCGAAGTAAACGACTCCACCCATGAATTCCCTTTTGAGGGCTGGGAACACAGACTTTAGGCCTGAGGAGGTGAGGGCGTAGGGGGCGGGGATGGGTTCTCTGGCTAGTCCGGACACTAGCCCCGCTCCTTTGGCTATGAGGTGATATGTCCACAGACCCAGGTAGTAGTAGCAGCACTGCCACAGGGAGTTCAGCGGCACTACGAGTGGGATGTAGGTGCACATTTGAGGGGCGCTGCGGACCAATATGGACCGTTCTCGCAGGGCCTCGGTGATGAGGTGCAGGTTTTCCAATACGTTTTTGCCCTGGGCGGCTTGCTCGAGGTAGCGCACTCCGCCGTGCAGCAGCTTCGTGGACTTGCTGGACGTCTGGCCTGCAAAATCGCCTTTGTCGATAAGAGCGCATTTCAGTCCGCGACTTGCGGCTTCCAAGGCTACGCCTGCGCCCACAGCTCCGCCACCTATAATCAGAATATCGAACTCCCCTCGCTTTAGTCTCTGAATAGACTCCTGCCTCTTCGGTAGAACCGGGGGCCCATACTCCCTCGCCCCACTAGGAGCCTGCCACTGCAAGAAAAGACGCGCAGACACGCCCACCAGTCCCGCAGCCAGGTAGGCCCAAGCCGCCCTTTTAGCCATTTCTAGGCACAAAACTACCTTAGAACAGCTAATCGCGGGATAGCTGGTTTTCCTTGTCCACAGCCTCCTTTATCCCTTCGATTCGAGACAATTCAGTATTGGGGGAGAGGAGTTTGCGGCTTTCCCCGTCTTCGAGGCTTGGGGGGAGCAGTGCTAGACTGGTGGTTTCCGGCATTATGCGACTGACGTCTCGGCGTGAGGACTTTCCTAGAGGGAATTGGTTGGCGGAATCGGAGTTGTCCATGTGAGCGGATTCACTGCCTTGCTGTATATCTCTTACACTGGATTTATACTTATTCGCCTTTCTCTGGCTGATGATGTAGTCATAAGTGGTCATATGCTTGACAAACCTCAACCACACATGCAGAACAATCAAGTTCACAACTCCAAAAGCAGTAAAAAGCGCAGTCACCATCGAAACCGCCACCAACGCTATCACCAGTCCCCCCGAATTCCACCCCGAATACCCCCAACACCTCTTCTGAAACCCCTCCTCCGCCGTCCTACTCAAAAACACACACGCAAACCCCACAAAGCAGAGCTGTGACGTCTCCAGCAGTACAATAAGCACTATAAACAGGCGGTAGTTCTGCTGACCGATGCAGTTGTTCAGCCACTTGCAGTGGTGGTCGAAGCGCTGCACACAGCGGTTGCAGAAGCCACAGTGTTTGGAGTTGCCATGCACACCGGTGTTGCAGATAGTGCACATAGAGGGGTAAGGGGAAGTGTTGAAGGCTGTTCTAGGTGCATAGTACCCTTGCATTAGTGCTTTGCGGTGGGCGTAGACAGCGGGGTCTGTAGGGTCGGAGTAGGTGAGCCAGAGTCCCAGTAGGAGAGTTGCGCACTGTAGAAGGCCGGAAAGTACGCTGAATAGGAGCTGTGTGGTCGCTACTGAGAGGTGGGCTTCGAAGAGGGGACTCATGCAGGTGGCGGACACGAGGGCTTGGCTGGTGACTACGAGGTAGGTGGCGGCTTGTAAGGGGTGGGGTGGCCAGCTGCATCCATTTCTTTTCACCTTGCGTCTTTGCAGCTCCGAGAAAGTCCGCATCACAATATTTTCTTAGCCCAAGGGCAAGGCATTTAGCTTGCTATTCAGACAGTACGAATATATATAATGGGAAACAGCGCGAATGGAGAGTTGGAGCTGTGCCGGCAGATGACGCAGTGCCTGTCCTTCCTAAATCAGCCTCCAAAAGGATACAGCCGGAAGCGAGTTGCAGTACCGAGACTATCGCAGGTGACGGAAAACCCACTTGCGCAGAAGCGAATGAAAAGCCAGAAACTGCAAATGAGCGAAGATAGTGAGTTGGCGAGGAATGAGCGACTCTTCACTTTCCACCCTGATACAGTAGAGGACTAAAGGCAGTAGCTTTGGACTAGTTGTAGGCTTTAGATACACTGCGGATATAGGGACTGGAAGGGTTGATTTTCTCTCGATTTGTGCTATGCAGTGGTGAGACTTGTAGTAGTCAGAAGGAGCGGAACTATTATATATATAGAAATTCGAGAAGTCATGGATGTATTTTTGTTCCTATATTAAGAAGGTGAAGTTCAAATTACTGGAATATCCCGTCAGATTACTGCTACAATACTCATAAAACCTCAATATTCATCTTCAATCGTTAATGTCAACACCAATTCCCTGAACTCAAGAAATCGAACACCTTATTCGATAGCTAATTAGAGTCTATTGCTTAATGACGAGCCCAGCTAGCGACAATAGCAGTATATCGGAAGGCCAATTGCCCTTGCAACTGCTGGCAAGCCGGGCACTGAGGGCCGTTAGTGGGACCGCACCAGCCATCGCATCCAAATACCCCTTCCATTACTTTGGCTCCGCAGTACCATGTATTGTCTTCTCCGACTCTAGCGATTCTGCCTTGTTTGTTCACTAAGTGTCCTTTCGGCAAGGCTCGCGATTCGATATCCAGCATCATGCAGTTTTCACAGTTGCACCCACTTCTCGGCCCACAGACTCCGTTACAACATCCACAAACGTGTGCAAACTGCTGTCCGCAGTAATACTTCCCAGTGCTTCCAATACGTGCACGGCCCTTGGCCCCGATGCAGTCTCTTGGTGGAGCAAAGGCTGATGCAGGCTGCTGAGGACTGCCATAGTGTGATATGAGCTTATCTGAATGGACGTCGATAATGTGCTTTAGGAAGGCTTCATTAGGCCCACTATAGCCACAATTCGCAACATTGCAGACAACAGAATGCATCGGACAGACTTTTTCATGTGCACTCAAATCCGCTCTAGTGGTCGATACCCCACATTTGCACTGCACTGGCATAGCGCCCACCATCCTTCTTATCACCTTATTGACGTTGACTTTGAAAGGCTCACATCTGCAGACAGGACAGGACCGAAGCCCCATACAGCAGTTTTCGCATAAAAGGTGGCTGCAGCAGGCGGTCTCCACAGCGTTGGTGCAAATTTCGATGCAGATGGGACAGGACAGGTGGTCGTTCAGGTGCTCTACCATATTGTGAGATGGAAGGACTAATTGCTAGCAAATAGGCGAACTGTCGCGAGTTTCGAACCTTGGGTGGTTGTTGTAATACACCCGCAACACCCCTTCCGCCCCTGCTGTCACCAATACATGACTCACCATTTCCGCCCTGCCCACACTGCGTTCCTGCAAAGAACGCACCACTCTCTGCGGCGCGAACAGAGCCAGATAGGTGCCTGCCCCGCTCCTTGAACTGCTCATAAAGCTTTCGTAGCTCGTGTTTCGGTCTGTCTCTTTTCTTGGCTTACTGCTGGGGGCGAAGGTGTTGTAGGAGTTCCAGATGAAGACTTGGCCGGACTCGGAGCCGGAGACTACGTGCACTAAGTTGTGCGAAAAAGTGGCCTTTATGGGGCCTTTTTCAGCCTTGTGTCCCTTGTATTTCTGTCGCAACACATTCTCAGTAAAGAGCCTCAACCTCGAGTCATTCGTAGACACCAAGTACGTCCCAGCATCAAAGAACGCAACCCCTGTCACCCTCCGTCCTCCCGACTTCCTCCCTTTCCTATTCCTGCAATTCACCTCACTGGTGAACTTCAGCCTCGCATCCTGCAGCGAAGACGCATACAGCAGCAACTGTCCCTGTTTGAGTCCCACACACAGGTACTGGGCGGACGGGGAGTAGGCCACAGCAGTGATCAGGTCTGGGGTTTGGTAGTAGGCCTCGACTTTGTTGATGGACGCGTTCCAGACTCGCACGATTCGGTCGAAACAGCCGGAGGAGAAGTAATTTGCGTTGTGGGGGTTGAAGTCGAGGGAAGAGACGATGTCGGGGTGGGAGAAGCGGCGGAGAGGGATTGGGGAGTCGACTTCCCACAGGATTGCCTGTTTGTCTAGGCCTGCAGTTAGAAGGAACCTACTGCTTAGCGCCCAGGCCACGTCCAGGATGGCTTTGGAGTGCTCGCGATATACCTGGAAAGGCGCGGAGGTGAATAGTCCTTCCGAAAAGTCGCGATTTGTCAGGATTTGGTACAATCTGAGGACTCCTTCTTCGCCGCCTAGAGCCAGAAACTGCCCATCAGGACTGAACTTGCCAGTCCAAAGGGCCCCAGTACTGACTCGCAGCTCTTGGACTAGGCACAGGCCTTCGAATTCTAGAACGTCCTTGTGGTGAGCCTTTACTGCAATGGTGCGCAGGCAGAGAGAAGGCCGGGGGACTGAGGGTTGGGAGGGAATTGGGTCGCTTTGGAAGGCGCCGGTAGATCCAGTGGACAAATCAGCCCAGCTGATTTCCTGCATCTTCGACCCACTCCTCGCAGGCATCGGAGAGGACCGACAGGCTCTGGACAGCACTGAGCCGGGACTTAGGGACGCTACAGGCTCCGGATGTGCATCGTCGTCAATAGCGTCGTAGAACTCGTCATCGGAGTCACTGGACTGCATCGAAATGGTTCGTATTACTAGGAAAGAAGTGGAAATGGAAGCCGCCTTGCTAGGAAAGAAGCCTGCGCTGCCTCCTCGGCCTGACTCCAGCTGTTCGCACACCTCCTCTGTGACGTACTTGTCCCGCATTTCTCAATTGGAACTGCTAAATCAGGAGTTGGAAGTGCAGCTGCAAGTCTCTTTGGCTGAGAACCTAAAGTTGAAGGAGCAAGTGAAAAGATACGCCAGTGAGGAACTCCGGTGGGTCGCAGTCGAGCAAGAGCTAAAAACGCAAATATCGACTCTAACCGACTCCAACCTCGCTTTGAATTCCACCGTCTCCGTCCTGCAGTCCCAGCTTTCTACCCCTGTCCCCGCCCTGCCCGCCCGCCACTCCAAAGCCAAATCCCTGGCTACTGACCCTTTCCCTCGGACTACATCTACCAGTGCAAAGGAAGCCGTCGCCAGCGTTTCCCTGCATATTAGAGACATGCGGCCGGCTTTCACGGAAGCCAGCACTGAAGACTTGCACGTCCAGACTGTGTCTCTGACGGAAATCAGCGGAAACCACGTTCCTTTGCAGTCCTTTTATAGGACTACTGGGAGAAGGGAGCTGGAGAATACCCGGCCTATGAGGGATAGAAGTGGGTCCGCGAGTCGACTGGGAGTAGCGAAGTACACTCCCTTTTCCGTGCGAATGGTGAAAAGGACCAAGGAAGTGCAGGAAACGCATGTAAACGTACCGAAAGTGAGCGAGGTGAAGCAGGGCACTAGTGTGCGCACACAGCGGAGGACTGGAGGCTCTGTAGACTTGCAGTTCCTTAGTCTCTAAGTCTTCCACTGCTGTCGCTCGGAGGCGGTTCGGCGGGAGAGACGGAGTTTCCCTGTGCTTGCGACTGCGCTGAGTTCGAATTCGGGGTAGTAAGCGGCGTCCTTAGCCTTCTTGCCAGACCCTAGCAGTGAGGGCGGGTTGGGACTGCCTCTGGAAGTATTGCACTGGGAAGGAGTTTTGCTCCTGTTTTTATGCTCTTCAGGCAGGGGAGCGGGACTGAAGCTGCTGGACGAGCGGGGTGGATGCATCTGCAGCGGCAAGTTCCTGTGCAAGTCAGGACTGGAGGGGTCCGAACCTTCCTGCAGTCTGCGAGTATCACTCATTTCCCCACTACTGTCCTCCTCTCTTCTTCGAATTCTCCACTCCCGCGCTTCCTTCTCCTCGGCTCTGCTGAGCCGCACACTCAGGTCCTTATTGAGCTGCGCCACTACTTCCTTTTCACTCTCCAGCACCTTCAGCTGCACGGTCAGTCGCTGGATTTGGCTGAGAGCAGTTGTGAGTGCGAATTCCTTGTCTGCGAGTTTGGTGCGGGACTCCACTTCCTGACTGTTTAGGGTGGTTTCAAGCCGAGCGCATATCTCTTCCACTTCCTTTATTCTGCCTTTCAGCCGCTCTTCCGTCTTTGTCCTTTGTACCAAGCTGCCTACCGCTCACCTCTGCCACTTCATCAGCAGTTTCTTCCTGTCCATTTCCAGCGTCTGCACCGTGCTTTCAAGTCGTCCATTCTCCTGCTCCAGTGCTTCCACTCTCCGACTCAGAGTCTGGATTTTCTTGTTAGCAGCCCGCAACTGGTCTTCTTGCAGTTCTGACTGGGACTCTAGGGAGTGGAGAGTGGATTTTAGCGCAGGGATTTGGGAGTCGTGGGATTGGAGTTGGTCTTTCAACTTGCGGACTTCCACTGAGAGCTGGGAAGCGAGAGTTTGTGAGGCTTGTAGCGCTGATTCTGATTGAATTAGTTGGTCAGATTTGAGCTTTAGTGCCCTTTCCGCTGTAGCATACTTAGCATCCAAGTCCTCCGCCTCCTCCAAGCTCTGCGCCAATTTCCTTTCCAGCGAGTTCGCTTTCCCCTCCCAGAACTTCCCCTCGTCCAACAAGCGAGTTTGCTCCTTCTCATAAGTCCTCACGGCACACCCCAGTTCCTGCGCCTCGGCTTCATACTTGCGCAGTGCACGGTGCAAATCAGGAGTGGAAGACGTGGATTTCCGCTTGCAGAGGTCTTCCGAGGCCGCCAGACGACTCTTGAGCGTGTGGAGTTGCTCTTGCAGAGACTTGATGATTGACTCGTATTCTTTGAGAATAGGGAGGGGGAGGAGGCCAGTGGAACTTCCTAGTCACTTAGTACCCGCTTTCCGCAGACTGGTGTGTGGCTTCCATTATAGTTTTTGAGTTTGGCTGAATTCGGAAGTTTTCTCGGATATGTCTGCGGGCGGGGAAGGAGAAGGCGTAGTAAGGCTGGAAGACTTCTCACGTGATTTCATAACTTCGCATCTGAAGCTAAGAATTATAAATTAAACTTGTGTCCTTCCACTTCTCTCAGTGCCTTTTCAGATCTGACCACTGGTCCAGGACACTAAGCCTGGGAAAGAGGTTTGAAGAAGGGATGGGTGGACTAGGGTGTGGTGGACTTGGGAAGACTGATTGAGTGTTGTATGGAGTAATGGAGGGGGTGGAGTGAAAGCGGCAAAATTGAGAAATTGGCTTGAGCCTCAATGTACCCGGCAAGTAGGTTAAATGTAGTGCAGCCGCTAATTCCTCTCTCTGACTAGGGCTGCGTAATAGTGGTATATGTCGTACGTCCATTTCGACGAGGAAATCGACTCTCCTCAAGCCCGACGCAAGACAGACCCTATCTACGAGCAGGAAATCCAGACCGGACTCGACGGTCTGTCCTCCGCCGAGGCCAACCGCCGCATGGCCCGAGACGGGTAACTTCCATACAGTCCTAACGCACTGCCTGAAAAGAAGCGCAACGCTTTCCTCGTCTTTCTAAGCTATTTCTGGGGTCCTATGCCTGGCATGATCTGGGTGGCGATCATCATTGAGTCCATCCGGCAAGACCCACTGGACTTCACAGTCCTAATGGCGCTCCAATTGCTGAACGGGTGTCTCACCTGGTACGAGGAAAAGAACGCTGGGGACGCGATTGAAGCTTTGAAGCAGAGACTCGCCCCGCATGCGTGTGTCAAAAGAGACGGGAGATGGAGCGTAGTGGAGGCAAAAACACTGGTTCTGGGCGACAGGATAAAGATCAAACTGGGCGATATCATCCCTGCGGATGCTAAGTTAGGCGCAGGCTTTGCTGAAATCGACCAATCCGCACTTACGGGGGAGTCTTTGGCTGTCATGAAGATGGAGGGGGATGAGGCGTACCAGGGCGCGATTATTAAGCGGGGGGATTTGGAGGCTGTAGTGGTCGCGACGGGACAGTGGACTTTCTTTGGGAAGACGACTAAGCTGGTGGCTAGTGTGGAGAATGTGGGAAATTTCCAGAAAATCATTCTAAAGGTGACAATGTTTCTGATGGTTGTTTCCACCATCCTAGTGACCATCATCTTCGTAGTAGTGCTCCACAAAGGCAACAACTTCCTGCAGACCCTGAGTGTATGTGTGGTGCTGGAGGTGGCTTCCATACCTATAGTCATGCAGGTGGTCTGCACTTGCACACTGGCTGTAGGTGCGAAGGCACTGGCTGGGAAGAAGGCAATTGTAGCAAGGTTGACGTCTATTGAGGAGCTGGCAGGCATGGAAATCCTTTGCAGCGACAAAACCGGCACTCTCACCAAGAACGAACTAACAGTGCAGCAGCCTCGCTTGCTAGGCTCTTCCACCCTCAAAGACATCTTCCTCTGCGCAGGACTAGCCTCCAAACGAGAAACCGGCAACCAGGACGCCATCGACCTCTGCATCTGCAAAATCGCCTCTTCCAACCACGATATTGACTTCGGCCACTATACTGAAACTGACTTCGTGCCGTTCGACCCAAAGAACAAGCGAACCGAAGCCACTTTGAGACACAATGTGACAGGAGAGACTTTCAAGTGCACCAAAGGAGCGCCTCAAATGGTGCTAAGCCTTACAAGTGATAAGTCGCTAGAGGGGAAAGTTACTGCTTTAGTGGATGAACTTGCGCATGGCGGGTATCGCACTCTGGGAGTAGCGCGTACTATGACTGATGGGAAGTGGGTGATGCTGGGTTTAATTCCCCTCTACGACCCTCCTAGAGACGACACTGCGGAGACCATCCAAAAAGCCAAAGAAATGAACATCAACGTGAAGATGATCACTGGAGATCACATTGCAATTGGCAAGGAAACTGCTCGTTTGCTGAATATGGGCGACAATATCTACAGCTCCTCAGTTCTATCTGATGCCGCTATCACTCACCCCAACTTGCTCAAAATGGTGGTCGAGTCCGATGGCTTTGCGGAGGTTTTCCCAGAGCAGAAATTCGCGATAGTGGGCATGCTGCAAGAACAAGGGAAAAGAGTGGGAATGACAGGGGACGGAGTCAACGATGCGCCTGCACTGAAAAAGGCAGACGTAGGGATAGCAGTGGAAGGCGCTACTGAAGCCGCCCGAGCAGCAGCCGACATCATCCTCACCGCCCCCGGCTTGTCAGTAATCATCAACGCTATTTACATTGCTCGAATGATTTTCCAAAGAATGAAGAACTTCATCATCTACCGCATCGCCTGCACCATGCAGCTTCTCGTCTTTTTCTTCGTCACAATGATTGTGCTAAACCCTCGAGACTACGTCTGCAGAGGCTACGACGACTGCCACAGACTGCCCAACACCTTCTGTCTGCCTGTTTTCGCGCTGGTCATGATCACGCTACTGAATGACGGCACGCTGATATCTGTGGCGTATGACAATGTGCATGTGGCGAAGGAGCCGGAGCATTGGAACTTGACAGTGTGCTTCGCGGTGGCGATTACGCAGGGAGGTGTGGCCTTTATATCCTCAGTGTTGCTCCTTATTTTGGGTCTGAACAATATGGATAACCAATCGGATGAGAAAATCTTCGATTTGTTCGGAGTGTCGAGTTGGTCGTATGGAGAAGTGCTGACTGCAGTGTGGCTGAAAGTGTCGATTTCCGACTACTTGACTCTATGGGGAGCAAGGACTCACGGAATGGTCTGGTCCCGCAAGCCTGGGAAATTGCTGTTCTTCGCATTCATGCTGGCCACTACAGTGTCGACGGTACTGGCTGCTCACTGGTTTATCGAGTTGGAAGACGAAGAAGGCCTGGGGGATACAATTCCAGACATGGACCCGCTGCATTGGCACGACGTCGGCTTCATTTGGGTCTTCAATATCGTCTTTTTCGCTCTGCAGGAAATCTGCAAAATCGGGACTTACAAGCTTTTCGAGTGGCACGATCAGGACAAGTTCGATACCGGCTTCTTGACCGACTCCTTCCTGATCTTTAAGTCGGTCAATAAGACCTAGTCTAGGAACTAACATGGCTCTAGGCTAATACGCTGTGGTAATGGAAGCTGCAGAGGAGCTGGTGGAGGGGGAAGAGAAGCTGGGGACTTGTGAAGGGGGCAGCTTCAAGTACTATGATGTACAGATTACAGACACGTCCAAACTGGTCGTTATATCGTAGGCAATAGACAGGGCGGAGCCTGATAACGAACACAGCGACCCCGACATATACGTCACAAATCAAGCAGATCGAGTGACCCAAGGTCTCCTCCACACAGACAACTACCTTTGGAAGTCCACCAACATCGGAGGTGACAAGTTGGAAATCCACCCTAACGACGACGCTTTTCTCAACGGCACCTACTCAGTGGGCATATACGGGTACAAGCCCGGACTCAACACTTTCAGAGTCAGACTGGTGATGCGGTCTGCTGCCCCAATGATCGAAATGCCTGATAGATTTGAACATGTGGTGGAGGACTGGGACTACTACAGGTTCCCTGTCCTTGAGCCGGGCGAAAGTCGTCTGGAGGTAGTAGTCACATCCACCTCTGGTCCGCTCGCTCTATTCGCCTCTCCCAGCTGCTTCTACCCCAATGAGGAGGAGCACCACTGGAGCATCGTAACTCCCACACAGGGCTATTTCGAGCAGGACACTCTCCCTGCCTCGGCTGACTTAGCGCTCTTCGAAGCCGAGCACTACCAAGAAATCGATCCTTTCGATACTCAGCTGAAGCGCTCTTTCGTGAAAAAGGGAAATGAAAGAGACTTGGACCCGACTGCGAATTTACGAGTGAAAACGGACTTTTCGGACTGGGGAAATCGCATAGTGCTGTGTGTGGACACAGAGGAGTGGAAGTACTCCGCCCAAACTTGCTACATTGCAGTTCGCAACCTGACTACAGGCCCTGTGAGCTACGTAGTGGAGCGAAGAGAGGTGATGGAGGAAGACCTGCTTGAAGAGCGGTACCTCCCCCAATACCGCCTTTTCAAGGAACTATACGAGGAAGTCGAAGGCAGCACAATCTCGCAGGCGGAAAGAAGACGGCTGGAAGTCAGCGACAAAAGCGAATTTACATACGGAGAAGTGGAATTCGCACATATGATTCCTTTACTAGAACTCTGCCAAATCAAGGCCGGGGAGGTCTTCTGGGACCTGGGCTGCGGCGCAGGGAAGTGTCTGTTGACAGTGGCTCTGCTTTACCCGGAACTGAAGTCTTGCAGTGGGATTGAGTTCCTGCCGCAGCTGCATGAACTTTGTCAGTCTACACTGGCGGGTGTAACTGCGACTGTGAAGCATGCGCCGATTAAGGTTATTCTTGCAGATATGTTGGCTGTAGATTGGTCAAACGCGGACATTATTTTCACTTCCAGTATATGTTTTCCTGAAGAGCTGATCAACGGAATCTTCGAGAAAGCGCAGCAGTTAAAAGTGGGCACTCGGATCATGACACTAAAGAGCTTCCCAGTGAACGATTTCTTCGATGTGAAATTCAGCGTGCGAGTGAAGATGACCTGGGGCAAGACCGGTCTCTATATACTGGAGAAGGTTAAATAGCTAGGAACGGCTTTAGCAAGAAGTCCGCTTACTTCTCTACACTTTTCTCCAACAGCAGTTCGTAGTACATCTTCACTGCTTCTTCCCGTCTGCGTCCGCGCACCAGTTCTCTGAATCTCCAGGTTCGCTCGCACTCCTGAGAACAGGCGAATTCCTTGCCGACCTCCCTGAACTCGCCCTTCCCTCCCCTCTTCGCGCAGTATGCGCATTTGATGGCTCTGTACGGACAGTCCTGGTGGTGGGCTTTGCAGGCGTGCAGAGGCAGTATAAGGGAACAGCCGGCGGACTGGTACTTGCAGTGGACGGGTAGTTCGGAGATGATGGTGAGGAGTAACTTGCTTGGATAGCGGGGAGAGGCTTTGAAGCGGCACTGGGGACAGGAGAACTCGTCCCTGCTCGCACCTCTCTGCCGCCGAATCTTCAAATAGTCCCCTACACATTTCTTGCACAGCAGCAGCCCGCAGTTCATGCACTCCAACGGAGACCTGACCACTCCCGCACACAGCACACAGACATAGTCCTCAGACGGAGGCTCAGCAAAGCGATCCAAGGGGTAGCCGTCCTTGCCTTCCGCCCCCACCCAGTCCTCTTCCTGCTCCACCATGAAGGGATTCATACTACTAGGAGTCCTTAGTCTGGTTATGCAGGTCTCTGAGTTGGGGGTATTTCTGGTACATGGCTTCCCTTGCTTTGTCGGCCTTGGGCGTGACGAGTGGCTTCACATGGTCCACGGGCTGGTTTTTCTCATCGAAAAGAGCCTCTGTCAGGCTGCTCCGGTACCAACAGCCGAACATCAAGCAGCAAAGCACGACCACACACATCCCTAGCAGAGAATACCGAATCGCATCCGCTCTTTGCGAGCTGTCCACCTTCTCTGCGTAGGCCGGGTAGAAGATAATCCCCAGCGTGAACGCTACCAAGCACACGAAAAGTGCAAATACCAGTATCAAGTATATAGTCAGCAGACCTGGGGCATGCCTGTTCTTGTACCCGAAGATCGCCACTAGGAAGATGACGAAGCCGGACCCGATGAACGCTCCGTTGTACCAGTTGATAGCGGCCGCTTGCACAGTCGTGTAGATCCCTAAGGCCAGGACTGTAATGCCTACTGCCCCAAGCAGAAGGTTGGAAAAGCGCAGAAGACAGAAGAGACAGCCACTGCCAGCAGTAGCGTTGGACATATTAAAGTTTAGTTGAGTCTATCCAGTCCTTGCAGCCGTCCAGGAAGCGGCCACAGTCCACGGGTGTCTGAGGCCGTGGTTGTGTTACATGCCGGAGTAGAGCAAGTGGCCGGAGAAGCTGCCGTGCTGGGGCTGGCGCAGGCCTTCGCTTGCACGCGCTCCTACTTCGCTGGACGAAGTCTTGAAAATCGCCTTTTTCAGTCGCTTCTGGAGTTCTTCTTCGGGAATATTCATTATGGCGGTTTGGTCATTCCCCTGTACCGCCTAAATGCAGCGACTGGATTTCCCAGTATTCCCAGACTGTCCAAATATAGTGCCGTTCTCATAGGCAATTATATGGACACAGTCTTAGTAGCGGCACAGAGTTACAAGTTGTGTACCAGGGTATTAGGGTGGAGGTGCAGTGGGGAGGGTAGATAAGGAGGACAGAGTGGGAAAGGACGGCAGGCTCTATGGTGTAATGGTAGCACGGGGGCCTACGGAGCCCTTAGTCGGGGTTCGAATCCCTGTAGAGTCGCTTTTTGCCTGTGCATCGATGTACTCTATTGGAGTTGAAGCCCACCTGCAAATGTCGGGTCAGTCGCTTTGCGAATCCAGGAAATTGCTTATACTGTAAGGTGCAAAAAGCTGGTACAAAGGTCTGGCAAAGTCAAGGCTGCGGAGAGCTACGTTACCTAGAGCTTGAAGGGAACGCTCCAGCAACTGATAAGCTGGTTCGCGGTGTTGCGCATCTTGAGATCCACTTGGTAGGAACCAGACGGAGCAATGTTGGGGAAGAAAGCTTCGTAGCTGTCCTTGTAACTAGCTCCCTTGGAGTAGCTGCCAGACCGAGGAATTACCACCGTGTCGAAAGCCACCGTATTGTAGGTCACGTAGACCATCAGGGCGTTGATACTTTCAGCCTGGTCGAAAGTGCCAGTCATGCTCATGGTGACGTTCTCGTTGCGAGCAGGCGGCCAGGGGTTGAGAGTAAAGGTTTCTACCGTGTACCCAGCCGTACCGGTGAAACAGTTAGAACCGACGTTGGTGGCCTGGGGTACCAGTTCCAGGAAGCCAGAGGCTGACGTCAGAGCAAGCACACTGAGTAGAAGCACTGACTTCATACTTTTACAATTCCCACCCCAGACACCTAATATGGCTGCTGCCATTGTGACTCCCTTCTCTAGCCACACGGAGCTGTGAACCGGCTTGCATCCCACTTTCGCCTTTATCCTGCTTGCAGGCATTTGGTCACACTCACAGAGCTACGCCTACGCTATTTGGCATAGATATCGCTTCTAGGCGTCAAGGCCTTTGGAGACTTTAGGAGACCGGCTGCAAGCTTCAACTCCACTAGGAGAACATATCCAACTCAAGTCATTTTTCGATATAGCGAAGAAGATGGCTTTGAAAACCCTTTCCTCGTCGAGCTGCAGTGGGAAATTAGCCTGACTAATAGGTAATTAACCTTAAGTCCAAAGCGACGCCTTGGTACTCTATTGGGAAAGGCTTGCGAGCGACAACGGACACTGCCTGTGCTGAGGGAAAATGACTAGCAGTTTCCACGCGAAGGGAGGGAAAGGGGGGCAGAGCGAGAGATGAAGCTGGCCTTGGGGATGGAAAGTCCAGGGCCTAAGTACCTGCCTCCCCAGCGAATGAGTGAAGCAGTGGCACCTAGGTTCACTATTGGCTCACAGACTTCGTCCGACCCACTCCCTCGACCTGATGACCTCCACTACTCCTATAGTGGGTCCAGGCCACTACCCTCCCTATACGTCTATCACTCCCGCACCTACTCAATCCCTAAGCGACTTCGCAATACTGTGCCCATCACCTCTTTAAACCAAACCTATGCAGGTCAGCACAAGCGAGCAGCTAAAAGGCCTTGGAGTCGGGAGGACTAGTCTGGACCAGAGGGAGTTAAAGTTGAATTGAGCGGAAGCTATAGAGATAGTGTAAAAATGGACCCTGGGGACAAAGCCGCTGTAGAGGACAAACTCAACACGCTCTCCTCAGAACTCGCTGGGGCTAAGAAGCCCAAGCTCTAAAGAAGCCTACGACCTGGATCAGTACAAGAACTCCAAGCTATTCAGAAGTTCATGAAGCAAGAAGGCGTGACTATCCTTCAAAAGCCGCCTCTAGTCAAGTCTACACCTAAAGGCGCTTCCCCGCCCCCAGTCCCTGACTCTCCAATTGAGGACGATGACTACTACGACCAGGCAGCTCCTGAGCAGGGGTACGAGTACCAGGATGCTGAGGAAGAGAGAGGTGACTACGCTGCACCGGAGCAAGGCCAGGGTTGCGACTGCAGAAGAGCGGAACTGGGTCGATTGATGTGGAGCTGGAGGGGTATTCGGAGCATATCCGCCAGATCGCAGATGTTTAGTGACCCCAGGACTTCCTACCCGCAGCAGATGCAGCTGGACTCTACCCTGTCTCTCCCACCTACCCCAATTCCTACTACTACCAGCTCAACCTACTCGGTATCATTAAGACTCAGACGTATATTTCCCAATGTAGGCATTTTCAACTGCTGCAAGTTGCTAATATGCGGGACCGAATGAGAGGATAGGAACAGTCTACTTACTAATTACTCGATGCAGGTAAATAATCAGCGCCTTCCATATCCGCATGCATGGCTGAAATATTCACTTATTCTGGCGATATACGGCCTATTGTATTTTAAGGCCGCAGACGATAAACCCTCTAGTCCGTATCCTTTTCCCAGGCTTCAGGTGCAAAGCATCTCTAAATGGCACAGTTTTAAAGGGCAACAACTCCGCTTTCAAGGTAGAAATCAGTTCCGACCCCGGCACCGGCAACAGAAAATGCATCATTTTTGCAAGGACTTCCTCCTGTTCTGGACCTGTTTCTGCGACAGAATGAGCGGGGTTTTCAGTATATTCGTGTTATTCGACGAAAAAAAGCGGTTTTCGTCGAAAGCCACACTGCGAAAGCGGACTGTATCCCCACTCGCGAGCCATTTTACCATTTTGACCTTCGCCCATCTCCTCACTGCTAGCATACGCCTGTAGTGGTCCAGATCAGGGGAAAAGGAATATTTGTAGGGTGAGTACTCCACTGGTGAGGGCGTAGAGAGAGAACCTTCCTGCTGTGACTGGGCGGACATGGTTAGTGCGTCTTGTAGAGTTTGAAATAGCTGAGTTGAAGACGCATACCCACTTCCTGTCCTCTGTTATTTCCTTCTAGCCATTCATTCACACAGTCTGCCAATTTCCTTATTATGACTCCTGCACTGCCGGAGAGTCTTGTTAATTGGTTTCAATTTGAGCACTGTCGCGAAGTCTCGAAGTAAAGAGCAGTTCTCCAGGAGTTCTTTGAGTTCCTTGGCAATTCGAAACTTCGCATTTCCTACTCAACACTGGTTTCCAGACTCTCCCAGCTGACTTGGAGTCTTTCGCTCCAACAGATGGATTTGTCTCCTCAGAGGCTTCTGCAGAAACTCCGAGAAAGGCGTATGATGAGCAGCTCATCCTCGCCGAAGTCCAGAGCACGGCTTAGTAGTAGTCTGAATTCTCCCTGCAGTGCTCCTCTGCGAGTAGACAAAGCAGGGAGGGACTGCTTTCAAGCGCTTGACTCGCCTGGCTGCAGCAGTGCGGAGCAGGGACAAGGGCGCTTCCCTTGGAATTACCAATATGCGGTTCACTGCACGATATACACCCTAACACCACTCTTCAAGCCTGAACGAGGGACCCAAGCAAATACATTCTCCCAATCCAGGCTAGCAGGTCTGTGAGTTAGGGGGCAGCTGCGCTGTCTTCGCAGCAGTTTGTGAGTCCCAAGTCGGGAAAGCCGCAGAGGCAAACACGGCCGTTTCACGCAAGTCACGGGGAACCACAAATCACCACCTAAGCAAATCGAAGGACTCGCTGCCTGTGCAGTTCGCCTGTGGTGGAACCCACTGAAGTCCTATTCGGGGTGGAAGAAGTCCAATTAGCAAAGGACGATGAGATATACTAGTACTCAGTCTAGTTCGTGGGGTCCGTGCTTCGCCTATTTTCCAAGCACCATGGTGCGTGTATTAGCCTTTCTGCAGGCCTCAGCAATGAGAAGGATTGGAAGAACTGGGAATG
>Ga0247837_1000320_pt1 | contig 100858 bp, 85 predicted proteins | sample LaCtaG_2_FD_187115 | JGI IMG/M metagenome (GOLD analysis project Ga0247837, IMG submission 187115) | Freshwater microbial communities from meromictic Lake La Cruz, Castile-La Mancha, Spain - LaCruzMarch2015_14.5m | ecosystem: Environmental > Aquatic > Freshwater > Lake | place: Spain... | reverse complement strand
GGTCAGGCAATCGCTGGCATTTTCCAAAAAGCTGGATAACCATATCGGCGCCATCTGGCTTTTTGTCCACCACTATAATTCTTCAAGGCTTGACTTTTCATAAATCATGACAATTGCAGGACTACCGCTGTGTTTTTTGCTGAAGCAGGGCAAGAGGCCGCATGATACTTAGGATTGCACTTCGGAGTTGAATCCACGATTTAAAGATTGGGGAAATTATTGTTCCGACACGAAGCATAAGTAATTCTTAAATATTTAGCATTATTAGTGCCAAAATAAATGACATACAATCTAAAATTATTAAAATATTTAGTAATTTTAGATTTTATTAATCCGTTAAAATGCAACACATTGAAATTTAAAGATTAAACAAGATAATTGCTAAATATGATGACAATACTTAAACACACGCACATTTCTGAACAATAATGTCATTTAGCGCAATTTTTGCATACGGTATTAGCACAAAATGGACATTTTTTGTCAACCGCTACGCAGTTTCTAAAGATAAAGCGAAAAGCATCAATATGGGAGGGGAGATAGGACTATCGTGAAATCGATAAGGGAAACTTGGGGCTTATCTGATGAAAGGCTAAGCAACAGTAAAAAATGCAGAGCGAGTAGAAAATGGATAGGGCTAATGCTAACAATAGAAATCAGCGTAAGTATTTTTCCTACTATTCAAGACATCGGTGACCTACTCTGACATAGATTATTTCCGCCAAAACTCGGGTACAAACAAAATGACGATGGAAAAAATCTGTACTCGGCCTAGAAGCATGGCAAAGGTGCAGACTCCCGTTTGAAAATCACTCAAACTGGCGTAATTAGTGGCGGGGCCTACTTGATTGAGGCCTGGGCCGGCGTTATTAAAACAGGAAATGATTGCACTCATGGCGCTAATAAAGTCCAAACCACTTAACAATAGGGCAAAAACCAAGATGACAATGCTGATAAAGTATAAAAAGATAAATCCCATCACGGAAGTGACAATATTATGGCTAATAACATTATCGCCAATCCGCATTGAGCGTATCGCCGCCGGATGAATGAACTTGAATAATTCCATCCTGGCCTGTTTCATAAGGATAATGGTACGGATCATACGGATGCCGCCTCCTGTAGAACCCGAAGATGCGGACAGACAACTTAAAAACAGCATCCACATCGGCACAAAAATAGGCCATTGGTTAAAATCTTGGGAAGCATAGCCACAATCCGTGGCAATCGTCACCAAATTAAAGGAAGCATGGCGCAACGCGGTAAAAAAGTCTGGATAGGTACCGGAATGCCTTAATACTGATGCCGTCAGCACACAACTACCCAGCACCAACAATAAAAAAGCCTTGGCTTCCATGTCATACAAATATGGCCTAAATGACCTTTTTTTTATGGCTATAAAATGCGATGCGAAATTGATGGCGGCGATTAACTGAAATACCGACAATATGATTTCAATGGGGATTGAATTAAAAAATCCGACACTGCTGTCATGTGTGGAAAAACCGCCCAAACTCATCGCCGAAAAGGCATGGCAAATGGCATCGAACCAATTCATACCCGCCAACTTCAGGGCAATGATGCACACCGCCGAAATCCCAGCGTAAACCATCCACAGGGCTTTCGCCGTTTGGGCAATACGCGGCGGTAAATCGGATTCTTTTACCGATCCAGGGGTTTCGGCGATATACAATTGCATCCCGCCTATGCCCAAAATCGGCAAAATGGCAACGGCAAAAATAATAATGCCCATACCCGCAATCCAATTCAGCTCGTGCCGCCATAGATTGATCGACATCGGTAAATTATCCAGGCCGCTCAATACGGTGGCTCCGGTCGTTGTCAAGCCCGACACCACTTCAAAATAGGCATCCACAAAGCTCAGTTGGGGCATAAAAAACAATAGCGGCAAGGTACAGAACATGGGTATTAAGGACCAAGTCATCGACACCAGCAAAAATCCCGCTTGCCGGGATACTTTTTTAGGCATTTTCAAGGTCGGGAAAAACATCATCATTCCCGCCAATAAAGTCAGGGGAGCCGATATTAAAAACGCATTCATGGCGGCATCGCCAGCAAAATAGGCGGTTATCAAACAGGTCAGCATTAGCCCGCTAAACCCCATGGTCACTAAGCCGAAGATGTGGATAATGGTATAAATGGCATTCATGGCGGTGTAATTACGAAGGAATACGAAGTGGCTGGAGGTATGCGTCGTTTTTAACGCTGCCCTTTGTTTGGTTTTGGCTTAAATCGGCTGAAATGCCTTTTCAATTTTGCAAACGAGTTTTTTATTAATCGCAAACATCACCACATGGTCGTTTTCTTCAAATACCGTATCGTGATGGACAGATATGACTTGCTGGTTGCGGATCAACGCCCCCATGACGATACCTTCGGGCAAATTGATGCTTTTGACTTGGCGTCCTACAACTGAATTGACCCCGTTATTATGATGGGCAATCGCTTCGATCGCTTCGGCGGTACCGCCGCACAAAGAGCTGACTTGCGCGACATCACCACGGCGCACATGCTTAAGAATGCTGCCCAAGGTTTCCTGATTAGGCAACACGGCGACATCAATACCCGTCCCTGGCAATAATTTGCTGTACGAGACGTGGTTTAACAAACAAATTGCCTTGCGGGCGCCCAAACTTTTAGCCAAAGACGCAGAAATGATATTGACTCCGTCGTTATTAGTGATCGCACAAAACAAATCGGTCGAATCAATGGACTCTTCAATCAATAACGTTTCATCTGCACAATCGCCCAAGATAACCGTAGTGTTTTTAAGGTCATTGGCTATTTTTTTGGCTCGGCGGCCATCTTTTTCAATGATTTTGACTACATGATCCGTTTCTAAAGCCAAGGCCAAGCGTTTGCCGACGTGGCCACCACCCGCGATGATGATACGTTTTAACGGCGCTTCCATTTTATTGAGTTCTTTTAAAACCCGCCGGACCTCTTTACGGGGGGCGACAAAAAACACTTCGTCATCGGTTTCAATAACCGCCTGGCCATTGACAACCACTGGAACCCCTTGCCTGAAAATGGCGGCAACTCGAATTTTGCCATCAACAAAACGTTCTTTTAAGGCTTTGATTTTCTTACCCGTCAAAAAGCCGCCAGCAACCACTTTAACGGAAAACAGCCGGACTAAACCTCCCGCAAAATCGGAAATATGCAATACCCCAGGAAAATCAATCAGATTGCGTATCGACTCCATAACTATCTGCTCAGGGCTGATGACAAAATCGACAGGAATACCGGTGGGACTGAAAAGATTCGGATGGGTGAGGTAATCGAGGGCCCGGACGCGAGCGATGGTTTTAGGACGGTTATAAAGCGTATTGATAATCAGGCAAGCCAATATATTGGTTTCGTCGCGGTCAGTCACGGCGATGACAATATCGGTGTTATTGACTCCAGCTTGTTCAAGGACGCTAGGATGGGCGGCATTGCCCGCCACTGTGGCTATATCCACCCGTTCTTTTAAAGCGTCTAACAATTCGGGCTTAAAATCAACGACAACAATATCGTTTTCTTCACTAGCCAGTGCTTCCGCCACCGATGAACCGGTAACACCCGCACCAAGAATCAATATTTTCAAGGCGGTAATCCTTTTTGTAGACCATAGCAAAAGCGCAAGTGCGGCCACCTTTTTTTGAGAACGCCATCACAAAAAATCCGCAAATTATAATGGTAATAAGCCTATGTTTCAATTTGCTTGTGGATTTTTTCAATCACCCGTTTGTTGTTAGCTTTAATTACCCGCTAAAACGCGGCATCAACCGCCGGCCATGGCTGATTACCACCTAATCCGACCGCCCCTGCTTTGCGGGTTATTCTTCCAAAATAAATCACCGCTTACCCAAAATGCCAATCCAGCGAAGTTGAGATGTTACGGATATTTCATCTTGTTCACACAATCCCGCCGTCCACCAGTGCTATAATCGCATGACAACTATAAACCACCATAATATCGTCTAAACCGACCGCATTAGCCTAGTCAGTTTTCTGGTGCTGCTCCTGCTTGTTTCACCTGTTTCACCTGTAGTGCAGACCCATGCTATCGTAACGTATGTTCGGGGAAAGTGAACGCAACGGTAAAATTGCCTATTCATGGTCTTGAAACCAATCGCGGTGCGGGACAAGCTGAAAATCGGCTTAGTCATCGGCAATATGGCTTTTGCAACTATAGAAGATGCGCCGTCGGAAGGGCTAATCGTAGGTGTGTATAATGGCTAGCACAACAGGATTAATCAAAAAATGCCCCTCAATTTTATTGTTTACCTCCTTCGTTAGCATTTTCCGCACTAAGAGTTGTGTCCAGCACTATTATTTGGATTGCAACACGGAATTTATTATCTGTTAAATAATACGGCACTCTTCAAGCATCCCTCTTTTATAAATTTATTGTCTGAATAAGCAAAGCTTACCGAACAAGCCATAATTTCGTTTTTCACGACGGTTCACATTTATTGACAATTTGATAAGTTTTTACGTTGCTTTAAAAAAATCGAGCAAGAACTTATGGGGAAAATTACTATTTGTCCCTATCCTGCCATATCGTTTTTTAATATGTTTAGAACGCGGTTTGTCCCGCACTGAGATAATTCTATGATCTATCGTTTCGCCCGAATACAACACAGACTTAAGTTTGGCAACATTCACATTGTTTGCTTGATATTCCCATTAAGCTTTGCTGCTTCTACTAGTTCAGCGGCCGATAATATAACCAACACGCAAGAACGCACCATCGTCGCGCATGTAGACCCGATTATCGTCGATCCGCAATTGAGTTTAAGCAAACTAGTAAGCTTGACCCTAGAAAAATATCCCGACACCCACTGGCTGGAAGCTTTGGAAAATGAAGCGGCGGCGATCACCCAACGCAGTAAAAGTTGGATAGCTGGGGCGCCACAAGCGGGTTTACGTTTTCAGGAAGCGACCAGCGGTACGCTGCATTACATCGATGCCAACGTGCAAGTGCCGTTATGGAATCCCGGGCAACGCGAAGCGGAAAGGGAAACTGGCGCAAAAGCCCAAGCCAGCGCCCAATCGCAAACACTGGCAACCAAACTGCGTATTGCCGGTTTGGTCAGAAGCGCGTTGTGGGATATGTCCTTACAAAAAATCCGTTATGAGCAGGCTCAAGCCGAAATCACCATTTTTGAGCAATTATTGGCAAAGATTAAACGCCGGGTGGAATTAGGCGATTTACCACGTGCCGATGAATTGTTGGCGCAAACCGAGCTGTTGCAAAAACGCGCCGTGATGACTATGGCAGAAGCGGAATTGATGCATTCCCGGAAACGCTATGCCAGTTTGACCCAAACTACCCAAATACCAGGCAATTTCCAAGAAAAACTGGTGGCACTTTCTGAAATCCAGCAAAACCATCCGGCTTTACAAGCCATCAATAGCCAAATTGAGCGCAAACAGGCAGAACTCAATGCGCTTAAATTAACCGGATCAGGGCAAAGCAATATAGCGGTCGGTATTAATAGCGACCGGTTTACTGATGACCCACGCAGTAATAAAACCGAGAGTTTTAATATTGGCGTCAATATGCCGTTTGGCGGCAGTGCCCATATCCAGCCACATATCGCCGCGCTAAATGTGGAATTGAACCGCTTGGTCGCCGAACGGGATTTGCTGTACCGCAACTTGGAACAAGCCCATCATGAGGCCGAGCATAACTTGGAAGTCAACCGTGTCGAATTGGGCATAGCTAACGAACTCAAACAAGTCGCCGAACAACATATGACCATGTCAAACACCGCCTTTTCGGTTGGTGAAATTGATTTGATTGACTTGCTAAAAATCCAATCACGCACCCAACAAGCGATTTTGAACGCCAAAGAGCGCGCGGTCATGCTCGAACGTGACCAGGCATTTTATAACCAAGCGGTTGGGGTGATGCCGTGATTAAAATTCCTAAGATACGCACAGCGTACCTTGCCTGGTTACCCCTTGCCACATTGTTGGCAGTATGGCCATTTTCCCCCTCACCCGCTTTTGCGTTAAACAACGTCATTATTATTTCCACCGAACACAGCAACAATTTGGGCGTGACCTTAGGCAAACTGACGCCAGTGTCGCAGGTCCCGGTGTTATACGCACCCGCCAAAATTGTCGTGCCCCCCACGCAAGAGTTCATCGTCAGTGCCTCGCAAGCGGGCTTGGTCATGAAACTGAATGCCGCCATCGGCGATAAGGTCAAACAAGGCGAGGTTTTGGCAACCATCAACAGCTCGGACTTGCTGTCTATGCAACGCCTATACTTGAAAGCCGCAAGCGAATTGACCTTAGGGGAAATGGCTTATCTGCGCGACAAAAAATTGTTCAATGAGGGGGTCATCCCAGAACGCCGCTGGCAAGAAACCCATAGCCAATACAATGCCTTGCTTTCCGAATCCAACGAGCATAAACAGTTGCTGGAAATAGCGGGCATGACCGCCAGTGAAATTGGGCAATTAAAAAAAACCCGCCACCTCTCCGGCCTTCTGAATATCCGCTCGCCAATCACGGGTGTGGTCATGGAAAAAATGATTGTCGCCGGAGCGCGCATTGACAACCTGACGCCGCTTTACCGAATTGCCAATCTCGATGAATTGTGGCTAGAAATCAATATTCCGCAAGAGCGTATCGGTCAGATCAAAATCGGCGATAAAGTGCTGTTGGAAAAACCCGCCACTGAAACCCAAGAATTAGAACAGCGCAAAGCTGCCCAAGCGATACCTGTCAGTGCACACATAACTTTATTAGGGCAATCGGTCAATCCCGAAAACCAGACGATTTTGGCTCGCGCCATCATTAAAGGCGCACCAGCCGATGTGCGTCCTGGCCAGCGCATCAATACGCAAATCATCCAACCGCATAAGCTACCGATATTTACTGTACCGAACACGGCGATTGCCCAACAAGAAGGAAATACGTTTATTTTTGTCCAAACTAACAACGGCTTCAAAGCCAGTCCGGTTACCATCATTGGCAGACAATCCGATGAATCGACCATTAGCGGCGAATTTTCCGGCTCGGAAACCATCGCCATCAAAGGTGCTGTCGCTTTAAAAGCCAATTGGCTAGGGCTAGGAAGTGGCGAATAATGGGTAGTTTAATCAGTTTTGCCCTAAGCCAACGGCTGCTGATGATGATTCTGGTGCTGATTCTGGTCGGTGGGGGTTATTTCGCATTTAAACAAATCCCCATTGATGCGTTTCCCGAAGTCTCGCCGACGCAGGTAAAAATCATCGTCAAAGCCCCTGGCATGACCCCGGAAGAAATCGAAGCACGGATCACCGCGCCGATTGAGGTGGAATTGCTAGGCATTCCGAACCAAACCATGCTGCGCTCGATAGCCAAATACGCGCTGACCGACATCACCGTAGATTTTACCGAGGGTACGGACATTTACTGGGCGCGCCAGCAAATTGCCGAACGCTTGAATGGCATTTGGGGGGCGTTGCCTGCCGATATTGAAGGCGGCATTGCGCCGATGACCACGCCGTTGGGCGAGATGTTCATGTTTAGTATCGAAGGTGGTGATTTGTCGTTGATGGAACGCCGTGACTTACTGGATTGGGTGATCCGTCCGGCTTTACGCACTGTACCGGGGGTTGCGGATGTCAATTCCTTAGGTGGACTGGTCAGAAGTTTTGAAGTCATTCCCGACAACACGCGTTTATCGGCACGTGGCATCAGCGTGGAAAAACTGATCCAAACCTTAAAAACCAATAACCGAAATGACGGTGCAGGGCGACTGAGCGATGGCGAAGAAGCCCTGATTGTCCGTGCCGAAGGCCGCTTGAAAACTCTGGATGACGTGCGCGGCTTGGTCGTGGACAGCAAAAACGGCATTGCGGTGAGGATTGGCGATGTTGCCGACGTGAAAATTGGTGCCTTGACCCGCTATGGAGCCGTCAGCAAAAACGGCGAAGGTGAAGCGGTCACGGGGTTGGTGCTGAGTTTGCGTGGTGCCAATGCGCGGCAAACCATAGGTGGCATTGAAGAAAAACTCGCGCAAATCAGCAAGGCATTCCCGAAAGGCGTGGAGGCGAAAGCCTTTTACAATCGTGGAAATCTGGTCGATAAAGCCGTGGAGACGGTGTTACATGCCTTATTGGAAGCGATTGTCTTAGTCGTCGTTTTGCTATTGCTGTTTTTAGGTAATCTCCGCGCCGCCATCGTCGTGGCCTTGGCCTTGCCCCTGGCGGCCTTGTTCACGTTCATATTGATGAACTACATGGACATGTCCGCCAACTTAATGAGCTTAGGCGGCTTGGCGATAGCCATTGGCATGTTGGTTGACGCCGCCGTGGTCGTGACCGAAAACATCATCACCCATTTGGCAAACACCCAAACCGCGCAACGCTTACCTCGCCTGCATATCATCTACCGTGCCACCCGCGAAGTCGCCTCCTCGGTCACATCCGGGATTTTGATCATCATCATCGTGTTTTTGCCATTGCTTACCTTGCAAGGTTTGGAAGGCAAGCTGTTCACACCTGTGGCCCTGACCATCGTGTTCGCCTTAAGCGGTTCATTAATTTTGTCGTTGACCGTGATTCCGGTCATCGCCTCGTATTTGCTGAAAGCAGTTTCCCATGAAGAGCCGTGGTTGCCGAGGCATTTACAGACAATTTACAAACCGACGCTGGTATGGTGTATGGACAACAGCAACATTGTCTTTGTTGGCGCAGGTGTGCTGATGGCGGCGACAGTGCTTGTGTTCACACAAATCGGCAGCACCTTCATGCCGACCATGGACGAAGGCGACATTATCGTGCAGTTGGAAAAACTGCCGTCCATCACGTTGGCACAATCAGTGATGCTGGACGGACAGGTGCAAAAAAACCTGCTCAAAAACGTGCCGGAAATTGAAACGGTGGTTTCGAGGGTGGGTTCGGATGAGCTTGGATTAGACCCGATGGGCTTGAATGAAACCGACACATTTTTGGTGCTGAAACCCAAAGACCAATGGCATACGCCCGACAAAGACCATCTGATCGAAGACATACGCAAGGTGATGGAACAAACCCCCGGAATTGCTTTTGGCTTTACCCAGCCGATAGAAATGCGTGTGTCGGAAATGTTGACGGGGACACGCGGTGATGTCGCGGTGAAATTGTTTGGAGCGGATTTGCAGGTTTTAAATCAAAAAGCGGTTGCTATCGCCGACGTATTGAAACATATCCAAGGTTCTAGCGATGTCTTTGCCAAACAAAATGCGGGGATGCAGTTTCTGCAACTGACCATCAACAAGGCCGCCGCCGGACGCTTGGGGTTGGATAGTGACGGCATCGAAACCCTGTTGCGGGCACAAATCGAAGGCCTGAATTTGGGCATCGTCCAAGAAGGTATCAAACGAACCCCATTGATTTTACGAGGTAACAGCAACACCGCCAATTTCGACAATCTGCAAATCACTTTGCCAGATGGCGGCCATGTGCCCGTCACCGCGATTGCACAATTGAAAAAAGTCGAAGGTGTGGTGGCAATAGGCCGCGAACACGGGCAACGCTTTACCGTCGTGCGCAGCAATGTCCAAGGCCGGGATTTGGTCGGCTTTGTCGAAGAGGCCAAAAAAGCCGTTGCCGAACAAGTGCCGTTGCCGATGGGCTATACGCTGGAGTTTGGCGGTCAGTTTGAAAACCAACAACGCGCCGCCGCCACCTTATCAATAGTGGTTCCGGTGTCACTGGGGCTGATTTTTTTGCTGTTGTTTTCCACGTTTGGCTCGGTGCGGCAAGCGACCTTGGTATTGTCAAACATTCCTTTGGCAATGGTGGGCGGCGTGTTTGCCTTATGGGTGTCTGGCGAGTATTTGTCCGTCCCCGCTTCGGTCGGCTTCATCGCCTTGCTGGGCATCGCCGTGCTAAACGGCGTGGTGATGGTCAGTTATTTCAACCAATTGCTGGCAACGGGTATGGATGTCGCCAAAGTCGTACTGATCGGTTCTTCACGGCGGTTACGTCCGGTGCTGATGACCGCGAGCATCGCCGCGTTTGGTTTGATCCCCTTATTGTTCGCCACCGGCCCCGGTTCGGAAATCCAACGGCCTTTGGCGATAGTCGTCATCGGTGGCTTGGTGTCCTCAACATTCTTAACCTTGTTTTTATTGCCGATATTGTTCAAATTATTCGGACAGGACAAGACCAGGACAAACAAAATGGCAAACCAAGAGGTGGCAGTATGAGCCACACAGAATATTTGCTCACCCTCAACGTGCCACCCAGCTTGGAAGAAGTCGTGGTTGACACCTTGTTGATGCTGGAAGCCGAACACGGATTCAGCAGTTTTCCGGTCAACTCGCATCATCATGAAAATCAAGGCTTATCGTTGGCGGAACAAGTCAGCGGACGGCAGAAAAAAATCCGGTTTCAAATGTATGTCGATGCCCAAGGCCTAGCAAAATTATTAGGGCAATTAAAACTAGAGTTTACCGGCGCGGGGATTCAATTTTGGGTGTTGCCGGTGATTGAGAAAGGGGTGATTTAGCATGAAAAGAATCGGAAGAAAACGGACAAGCTTTTTTGATTCTGGGGGCGGGTGAATTTAACTTTTTCCAAAAAATCCTTATAAAGCCTGAACGGGACTATCAATTGACTATAACTGCCCGTTTCAAATCCTTATTAGATATTTTGGTAATAGGCGTTTGTAAAAAACACATCTTAACTAGCGAACACAATCAACCTAAGGGCTGGCTGGGGCTGGTGCTATTTCTCTGCTTGATTATTTTTGCCGTTAAGCACCAATGCGTATTGCTGAAAAAAGGCCATTCCATCCCATTGGCGTTTTTACCGTCGATAGCGGCTATCTTGTTGGAAGGCTTGACCGGAACCATGGTCGATGCCCCACGTATCAGCACCCAAATTTATCTCATCTTATTTGCTGCCCTGCAATGGCCTGATGAAAATGCTTTTAAAAAAACCGCCAAGGCCAATATCCTTACATTCCGGCAAAGCTTGTCAAAACCTTGAACCGCATGGCGTATCCATTTGATTATCATAAAGTGTGCTGGCTTACTCAATGGCAAAAAGCCGATTTAACTAAATACGCCATCAAAAGATTTCAGCTATAATGCTAAGTTTTTTAAGCCACCCATATACAATTTTTTCATGCCGAAAAAAAAATCTGCGACGTTGTTTGAAGACTCGCTTACCGAACTGGAGCAACTGGTCATCCGTCTCGAACAAGGCGACATTTCCCTAGAAGAATCGCTAAAGTCATTTGAGCGGGGCGTTAATCTGACGCGCACCTGCCAGCAAGCCTTGCAAGAGGCGGAACAAAAAGTCCAGATACTGATAGAAAAAAACGGCACTCAATCCCTGGAGCCTTTCGCCAATGAGTAATGCGCTAAAAGAATACCTCAGTTTTTGTCAAGCCCGTGTTGAACACGCCCTGGAACACCGTTTGCCGGGCGTCAACATTTTGCCGCAAAAACTGCATCAGGCCATGCGCTACTGTGTACTGGACGGCGGCAAACGCACCCGCCCGCTGTTGGTTTACGCCACTGGAAAAACCTTGGGCATTGCCCCAGAAGCCCTGGATGGCGCGGCGTGTGCGGTAGAATTTATCCATGTGTATTCGTTAATCCATGATGACTTGCCCGCGATGGATGATGACGGTTTACGGCGCGGCAAACCAACTTGCCATATTGCCTTTGACGAAGCCACGGCGATTTTGGCAGGTGACGCCCTGCAAGCCTTGGCATTTGAAATTCTCGCGCATGACCCCAGTATTGTTGCCAACGCAGAAAACCGCTTGAAAATGATCACCGCCTTGGCAAAAGCCAGCGGTTCGCAAGGCATGGTGGGAGGTCAGGCGATAGACCTAGATTCGGTCGGCACGATGTTAAGCTTGCCTGAGTTGGAAAATATGCACATCCATAAAACGGGGGCTTTGATACGCGCCAGTGTCAGTTTGGCTACGTTTTCCAAAAATGATGTCGATCCTGACCTGGCTAATAAACTTGACCGTTATGCCAAATGTATTGGCCTATCTTTCCAAGTGAAAGACGACATTCTCGACGAAGAAAGCGACACGGCTACCTTAGGCAAAACCCAAGGCAAGGACAAAGACAACAACAAACCCACCTACCCTGCCCTATTGGGCATGGCGGGGGCCAAACAAAAAGCCCGCGAGCTGCACGAGATGGCACTGGAAAATCTAACAGTATTTGGTCAGGAAGCGGATTTGTTACGCGATTTGTCGCTTTATATTATTGAGCGTAACCACTAAACAAATTTAATGTTTATTGCGTAACAAATGAAAGCGACTTGAATTATTTTAAAAAATTCTAACAATCATTTAATGACGTAAACCAAGCCAATTACTTTAATGTGATGATTTAGCTTTAATTCTCGCCAATAAAAACTATACTGGGATAATCAACTGACTTTTACCTTTAAAATTGTTTTTGGCGGTTTTTTTAACCCGGCTTACTATCGCAACACAGTTGAATCAGCATTAAAAACAATCTCTTTTTTTCCAAGTTACATCTGCAGTTACTTTTGTTTTGAAAAATAGCTATTAGCATGAACATTAAAATAGATTATATTTTCAGAAATGTTATTTATCGCCCTACTCTTTAATACGATTTTTTCAGTAACAATGACATAAACAAAACAACCTAGCCTAATGCACAACAGAACATTTCTAACTGGCTTTACCCTGATTGAATTAATGGTGACATTGGCAATAGCCTCAATTGTCGTAGGTATCGCCACACCCAGTTTTCAAACCATGATCAGCAACAGCCGCTTAACGGCCTCGGCCAATGAATTTGTCAGCGCGTTAAGTTATGCCAGGAGCGAAGCGATCAAACGGGGGAGTTCAAGTGACCGTCTTGCGCAAAGACCCTAACTCTGGTGTTTGGGAATCTGGCTGGGATGCTTTTGCCGACCCTAACCTGGACAACACCTTTAACCCTGATGTCGCGGTACAATGCCTGCCAAACCAAGATTGCTTATTACGGACTTATGATGCGCTGCCAACTGGCTTTACACTTAGGACGGGCGGTAGTGATTACGACACTCGGGCGACTTTTTTTCCTTCCGGTTTGCCTGATCCTAGCCTTGGCTTTGGAGAAACATTTGTCTTATGTGACGGTACACATGATGACGATCAATCGCGAAGAATTATTATAAACTCAACAGGTCGGGCAAGAGTTGAAGTTCCTCCCTATAACCCTCCAGAAGTAGGCATTTGCCCATAATTTATTCAATGTTAATTATGAAAAACAGCTCCGGATTCACTCTAGTTGAAGTCTTGATTGCAATGCTGGTATTGGCGACAGGTTTGCTTGGGCTGGCGGGCTTGCAAGCCACGAGCTTGGGCAATAATCTGAGTGCTTACAATCGCAGTCAAGCCACGCAATTCGTTTATGACTTGGCGGATCGAATACGCGCCAATTCTAGTGCCTTAGACACATACTCAACTATTGCCCCGGCTGATGCAGTGGAAAACCAAGATTGCCTGATCACAACCGGTTGCAGTCCGGCGGACATGGCACAACAGGATCTCTTTGAATGGAACAGAATGTTAGAGTCTGCCCTACCCAACAACAATGTCACCATCGTAACTGCCCCGGGCGGAATGATTACGATAACCATCAGTTGGGATGAAAATCGCGACGGCACGATTGATGTCGATGACCCTAATTTCCAAACGAGTTTCCGCTTATGAACAGGATCCCTTTAACACAAATTGCAACGAAAGACGGCGTCCAATCGGCTTGGTTAAGGCAAAGTTTCAATGATTTTGAAATGGCGCAGATATTGCTCCCAGCAAACAAACGGGATTGCACTTGCTACCATGCCCAACAATCCGTAGGAAAACTGTTAAGGATTTGGTCAATAATAACTTCTAGCATGAAACAGCTAACAGATAACATCCCTTCAAGGGATGTTATCTGTAACGATTGCAAATTCTTGGAGGTTATTTATTTCCATTTCCTAAAGTTTGTTCTAGTCACACAGAACAAGCCCAGTCAGCCATCAGCACCCTTTCCCAAACCTTGGATATTTTGAGGAAAGTTTATGAACATCAATAACTCCATCTTCTCCGCCAGAATTAACAAACAAAAAAATGTGTTGGCTTACCTTAGCTTGGCGTTCAAAGACTTTGCCTATCCTGTCTATTTGTTTGGTTCCTATGCAACGGGACATTTTCATGGTGAATCAGACGTTGATAGTGCCATCATCGCCCCCGACGCCCAGGCAAAAAATATTTATAGCCAAGTATGTGACAAAATGACTGGTTTAGGCATGGATTACGACATCCTTATTTCGACTTCAATCCATCGCTTAGCTAGCAGCATTACCGCTAATTTAGTAGGCATTTATGCCCCACAAACCAATAACAAAAGCATTGGTTTATCTCTTTTAAAATCTATAGCTAACAAAGACGATTCGTCAACTGTTTTACTAGAAAATATGCTACCTGACAGGCTCGTACATCCTTATCTTGCCCACCGCCGCCAAGCAGGCATGACCCTAATTGAAATCATGGTCGCGATGTTGGTTGGCCTGTTTTTAATGGGCGGCGTAATGCAGACGTTTGTCGGTAGCAAACAGACTAACCGGATGCTGGAAGCACTCTCCAGAGTGCAGGAAAATGGCCGCTATGCAATGGAGTTTCTGACTAACGACATCCGTATGGCGGGATACTTAGGATGTAACAGCGGGGTATCGCTGATCAATAAACCTCTTTGCATAACTCCAAATAATCCTGTAGGTTGCGCCACTCCCGCGGAAATAGGCAACACCTTGGCTATGCCAGCACCGCCAGATGATTTTTTATTTCGTTTTGACCGGGCGATTGATGGCTTTGAATCAACGGCCCCAAACACATGGACGCCCGCCATCAACCCCGCAATTACCTCCCCGCTGGGCGGCTCTGATGTCATCACCATCCGCAAAGCGGACAATCTAAACTTTACTGTGACCGCCCATGCCGCGCCTACCGCAGACCTGACCCTTGATGCCCCACCAAATTTTTCCAGCTGCGACCTAGCCGTGGTGACCAATTGTGTGACGGCCACTCTTTTCACGGTCAGTGCCGTTGCTGGTAACACCATTTCCCACAATGTCGGTGGTGCTTGCCCAATTGGCAACGCATCCAATGATCTAGGCAGAACCTACGGTGATGGTGCAAGCCAAATTTTCCAAGTAAACACCGTCAGTTATTACCTAAGAAACAACCCCAATAACCAGCCCGCTTTGTATCGACGCACGGGAACACGAACCGAGGAACTGGTCGAAGGCATAGAACAAATGCAAATTTTGTATGGCGTAGACCGTGATCCACCCCTAACCCCTGATGGATCAGCTGACTTTTATGTGCCAGCCAACCAAGTAGGCAATATGAGCAGGGTCGTCAGCATCCGCATCAGTTTGGTGGCGGTATCACTTGACAACGTAACATCACAACCAATCAATTATATTTTCAATGGCGACACCCTGACTCCAACAGATAATCGCTTACGAAGAGTATTTACTTCAACCATTGCCATCCGCAACCGACTAAGCTAAGGAGGACATGATGATTAACAAAACCCGTAAGCATCAATCCGGCGCAGTCTTGGTCATCAGCTTGGTCATGCTCTTACTACTGACCTTGATTGGCATAACCGGCACCCAGACCAGTTCATTGCAAGAAAAAATGGCCGGTAATATGCGTGACAAAAGCCTGGCTTTTCAGGCCGCCGAATCGGCAGTTGCTGTCGTAGAATCCAGCCTTGATCCTGCCGCATTGACCTTTGATGATGCCGGTACGGGTGGGTATTATTCTCAAGCATCCACCATCCCGACCACATCGGCATTAATGACGGATACTTTTTGGACTAGCCAGCCAGTGGCAATTTCCTCGATGACGACATTAGATTTGGGCAACAATATGGATCCACCTCTCTTTATCGTTCAAGAAATGGGATGCATGAATCCTCCTTGCCTAGGATCAACCGTAGACACCTATAGAATTACCGTTAGGGCTACGGGTGGATCACCAAATACTGTGGTTATACTGCAATCCGTCTATTCACCTTAATTACAGAGGCTTTTGAGCATGACTATTATCCCTAACCGCTCCAAGGCACTAGCAACCCTCTCATTGGAGAAATGAAATGAATACTTTTCACCATAAACGACATCCCATCCCAAAAAGTATACTGTTCCGGTTGCTACTAGGCTTGATGGTTGGACTTCCTGCCTATACCAGCCATGCCGGTATTGCGAAGTCTCCGTTATTTCTCACCACCAATGTCCCGCCAATAGTTATGTTGATTATGGGGCGTGACCACAAGCTTTATTACGAAGCGTATAACGATGCCTCCGATCTTGATGACGATGGCTTGGTTGATGTGGGTTACAAACCAGGAATTGATTACTATGGCTATTTTGACTCGCACCGTTGTTATGATTACGACAGCTCTTCTGGTGGCTATTTTGAGCCCAAAGATGCCACATTGGATAAAACCTGTTCGTCCGTAAAAGGGGATTGGAGTGGCGATTTTCTAAACTATATAACCACTGCCCGTATCGATGCTCTACGTAAAGTGCTTTATGGCGGTCTCAGAAGTGTGGACACAACTTCACAAACCGTTTTACAGCGTTCTTTCATCCCTCAAGACGCCCATTCGTGGGGAAAAGAATATAACCCCGCCAATAACCCTGGCTACCTTATTTCTGACTATACACCACTAAGCGAACCAGTACTTGGCACCAAACATATTTTCGCAAATACCTCCTTGGCTTATTCTGGGCAACCTTTATTGCGAATTTTAAATGACACCCAATTCCGAGTATGGGAATGGCTTTCCATAGAACGCCCAGTTGCTGGCAAAGACTGCGACAATGGTTCTAGGGGCGGGTGTGCAAAATCAGGCGGGTCGACTTGGTCAATCGTACCTAGCGATGTTTTGAGCAATTTGGTTCGTACAACCTACGATATCTCTGGTACTGGAAACAATCATCCGGCTAACCATAGTGAATTTGACACATGGGTGAGTAATTATGCGGTAGCCGCTCGACAATTTGGTTTCGGCTTCATGTCCACAATCAATGGTAATGACAATAATCCTTACGGCCCTGATGATAATTACATGACTATCGTTAAAGGCACGATTAACGTCCCTACAACAGGTAGCTATAAGTTTTCAGTCGATGGTGATGATGCGGTAGAAGTCATTATCAATGGAATTACTGTAGCAGGATGGTATGGAGGCCACGGAGCTTGCAATTGTAACACCTATTCTGGGACTGTTTATTTAACAGCGGGCACCAATTACCCAATAGAATTTCGCCACGAAGAGCGGGGAGGCGGAGATAATTTTGCATTGAGGTGGGAAAAAATACTATTTGAATCCAAAATTACTGATTACAGTGTCAATGTCCAAGCTTGTGTTAGCAATAAATTAGAAGCCAATTGCAAAGCCTATAGCGACGGCTCCACAACCACATATAAACCAACCGGTCTGCTACATATCTATGGTGAAAATGACTCAATGGCATTTGGGTTACTCACAGGGACGTACAAGAAAAACATTTCCGGTGGAGTGCTTAGAAAAAACATAGAATCATTTAAAAATGAAGTGGATCCTGATACCGGAATATTCACCAACACCAATGGCATCGTTACATCAATTAATGCCTTCCGAGTCGACACATTTGATTATTCTAACAATTATCAATATGCATCGGGCTGGATCACTACCCGCCCCATTAAAGAAGGTGAGGCAGCAGAATGGGGAAACCCTATTGCCGAAATGATGTACGAAGGTTTGCGTTATTTTGCAGGCAAAGAGAAAGCAACTTCAGCATTTTCAATTGCAGCCAATGACACGCCAGACGCTAACTTGGGATTGCCCGTACCCAACTGGATTGATCCGTATAAAAATGAAGCAAATGGCGGCGGTGGGCATCTGAGTTGCGCAAAACCCATGTCTCTGGTGATTAGTGATGTCAACGCTTCTTATGACACTGACCAATTGCCAGGCAGTTATTTCAATTCCTTTTCCAGCGATTTGGCTGGCCTAAACGTTTCTACTTTGGCAGATACTATCTGGGCGGGTGAATCTGAAGACAGCAAAATCTTTATAGGTCAATCTGGAACAATTTACGATGGCGCACCTACGGCTAAATCAGCAAGTAGTTTTAGTAACATTCGGGGCTTAGCTCCAGAAGAACCCACCAAGTTAGGGGGATTTTACGCAGGCAGTATCGCTTTACACGGTGCTCAAACCGATTTAAACCCAGCAACTAATGGTGATAGCGTAACTGATGGAAAAGATGATCAAAAAACCGACACCATTGGCGTCGCCTTGGCTTCCCCACTTCCCCGTATTGAAATTCCGGTTGATGGCAAAAAAGTGACATTGGTGCCCTTTGCAAAATCAGTTGGTGGTAGCTCAATCAGCGCAAACCAAGGTTCTTTTCAGCCTACCAATCAAATTGTTGATTTTTATATTGAAAAAATTGTCAATACCGCCGTTGGCAATACGGACGCTTCAATAAATGGTGGCCGCCCTTATGGCAAATTCCGCATAAATTATGAAGACGTGGAGCAAGCCGCCGACCATGATATGGATGCGATTGTTGAATATACCTTTACTGTAGATGACACCGACCACATCGTGATTGATCTAAATTCCACTTATGCGGCTGGCGGCATCATCCAACACATGGGTTATGTCATATCCGGCACAACAAAAGATGGAATATATCTTGAAGTCCGAGATAAAGACACCAGTGCTGGTAGTGATCCTGATTACTTTCTGGATACCCCGCCAGGACAAGATGCAGGCGGTGTCTGGGATGATAATATTGAATTGCCGTTAAGCGTATCTAGGACTTTTACCGTGGGTTCAACCACATCAGCCAGTTTTATCAAGCATGACCCTCTCTGGTATGCCGCTAAGTGGGGGGTGACTGATAGGAATGATGATGGCGTTATTGATGCGAAAGATTGGGACAGTGATAATGACCAAGTACCAGATAACTATTTTCTGGTGACCAATGCTAGCAATCTTGCGGAGCAACTTGGTAAAGCCTTTGCCAAAGCCCTTAATATTGTCAGCTCGGCATCCGCAGTGGCGGCAAACTCCACCCGTTTGGACAGCGGCACCAAAATCTATCAGGCTAAGTTCAACTCAACAGATTGGAGTGGTGAATTGTTGGCTTATAACGTCAACACTTTCTCAGGAGAGTTAACTGAAGATTGGAATGCTTCTTCATTGCTACCCGAAGCCGATAGCCGTAAGATTTTCACTTTCGCCCCTACTTCAGCTTCAGGAATTCCATTTTTGTGGGATAGCCTTGAAGCAACACAGAAAGATTATCTGGATACCTTAATTAGCGTTAATGACGGATTAGGTGAACAACGTGTCGACTGGCTGCGGGGCGATGATGCCAATGAACTAAAATATAATGGAGGATTTTTTAGGAACCGGACTAATAACTTAGGCGACATTGTCAACTCAGACCCTGTTTTTGTAGGTTCCCAAGATTTGGGTTACGGCTCTTTATCTGGTTCATTAGGCAGCAGTTATAAAACTTTTGTAACAACTAACAAAACTCGGCGTCCGATGATTTATGTGGGGGCCAACGACGGCATGATACATGGCTTTGGGGCTACCGATGGTATAGAAAAATTTGCTTACATCCCCAATGCCTTATTCCCTAAATTAAGTGAACTGACGTCCCCCAACTATTCCCATCAATATTATGTCGATGGCGCATCAGCAGTAGGCGATGTGTATTACGGTTCGGCTTGGCATACCATTCTTACCGGCACAACTGGTGCTGGGGGGCGGGCAGTGTTTGCATTGGATGTAACCGATCCTGATGGATTTAACCCGACTAGCGTGTTATGGGAATTAACAAATTCCCAGGATAGTGATTTAGGCTACACGATAACACAACCGTCCGTAGTCAGAATGCAAGATGGCTCGTCGGTAGTGTTGGTTGCCAATGGTTATAACAGTAATAACGGCCATGCCGTGCTGTTTGTCTTGGATGCAAAAACAGGTGCCGTGATACAAAAACTCGATACCCTTGCAGGAGATGCAGCTAAGAAAAACGGGTTATCATCACCTGTTGCTGTCGATACCGATGATGACAAAGGCATTGATACCGTTTATGCCGGCGATTTGTACGGCAATTTCTGGAAATTTAACCTATCTGGCTCTGCAGGCAGTTGGCCAGTACCAACTAGCCCGTTGTTTGTTGCGTGTACAACATCAGGAACTAACTGTAGCCCAGAAAATCGCCAACCAATCACGGGCAAGCCTAATGTAGGCCAGGTTGGTGCAGTAGGAACCGACCAAAATGGTATAGGTTTAATGATCTACTTTGGTACAGGCAAGTATTTTGAAACCGAAGACAATATTATTAGTGAAAGTTCGCAAATCCAAACTTTTTATGGTTTATGGGATCAAGGCGCAGCTATCACCGACCGAAGCGAGTTACAAGAACAAACTATTACCCATGAGGGTAATTTTGGTACGGCACATCCGCTTCGTGTGGTCTCAAAAACACCCGTCTGTTATGGCCCTACCAGTGATGCCAGTTGTTCAAGCAGCGGCCCGTTTAAAAGCGGTTGGGCACTGAATCTAATCGGTCCGTCCAATGTTGTTGAAGGGGAACTTGTCGTTAGCTATCCCTTAGTCCGCCGTGGCTTAGTAATATTTCCAACAGTAGTTCCCAACGCCGATCCATGTAGTTTTGGTGGTAAATCATGGTTAATGGAAATCGATGCCCTATCTGGCGGAGAATTTAGCGGCGCACCTTTTGACACTAATGGGGATGGCAATATTGATGATAATGACTTGGTAACCTTACAAGACGGCTCCAAACACGCCATATCAGGCATTGACTTGGGAGTAGGTATTATTAAAACACCAGCGGTTGTTGAATCTAGTGTGGCTCCGATTGATTACAAATATGTCAGTGGTTCTAGCGGAAATATGGCGTCAATTACCGAATTAGGCGCCCCTCCTGCAGGCCCGGTAGTCGGTGGTTCTGGAACCCGGAGATCTTGGCGGCAACTTAGGTAACTTAAAAGGTCAATGGCTTACCAAGTTAATACCTGAGTAAGCCATTAGTGACATCATTACTGATAACTTCCCTTGAAGGGATGTTATCAGTTTACAGTTTCATAGCGGAAGTTATTGTTGACCACATCCCCTTAGATAATGATTTGTTTAAAAATAACTTCCCTAAATCACTACCGGAATCGTAGAGACTTGGTAGGTTTTTAAAACCTGCCAGGTCTTAATGCCTTGAAATTACTAAGGCTTAAAGATTAAGCTTTTCGAAGAATTGGTTGCCTCTAGCAACGAAGTAGATGTGAGTTTCGGCAATGAGTTTGTCTTTAAAACATCTCTAAATTTATGTAAATCGCGCAAATATTTTGAACTGTCAAGTTTTAGGATTAACCCTTGGGTAAGAACGGATTAACCGAAAACTTGACCGTTTTAATTATTTGTACCCATTAACTAGAATCAATGAAGTTGAATATAAATCATGAATCAAGAAAAAATAAACTACGGTTTTACCCTAATTGAGTTGATGATTTCGGTAGCTATTGTGGGCATTCTTGCCAGCATAGCCTATCCTAGCTACCAAAACAGTGTACAACGCTCCCATCGCTCAGATGGACAGGCGGCGTTGCTGAATTTAGTCAATGTCATGGAACGGGGATTTACAGAAACGAATGATTACACCTTGATCCCAGCCCCGCCACCCACTCCCTATTACACAATAACGATTAATCCAGTTACTGCAACTACCTATACTCTAAGGGCTACTCCCATCGTCGGTAAAGGCCAGGAAAACGATCCTTGTGGAACCTTAACTATTGATAATTTCGGAGCTAAAGGAAGCGATACACCAGGCTGCTGGTAAGTTTTGTCATAACCTGAAAATACAGTAAACAGTTTATTACAAAACCGTTACAATCCATAACAGGATTGTTACCGATTATGTAACAATTTGAGTGCCTTAAACGATTTTAAAATTAAAATCGGTTTGATACACATACGTGTCAACTTAAAGAATAGTCAAACATTCCGGCATGAATCCGCTATCGCACTCTAACCAGTGCCGGAACTGTTGACCGTGTTAACGAATCCATTTGTGCCCCAAGGATATGCAGATAAAACGGCTTAGCTGAATCATCTTGCAAATTAGGAAATAGTTAGAAAGTGTAGATTCTAATTCCGAGAATAGTAGATTCACTTAAACCTTATCCACCCATTCATATAGCTCAGTCAATGTCGGATCACACTTACAACAACTGCCGCCACAATTAGCTTCCAAAGATAATTTTCGCACTTTGCCCTTGCTGATCCATTTACCTAACATCCCTCGAAGTGCATCCGGCTCAGTGCCAAAATGGGTGGCCATTTCTTTTAAGGACACCCGATGTTTATTTTTTATAAATTCACGTAAATCTAAGATCATTTAAACACCTCATGGCGAGGTTTTTGTTCGGTTATTTTTCCGGTCAACCATAAACCCAGCCATATCAAAGCAAAGGCAATCAACAAACCGTTTATCCAGGCTAATGAATAAAGTGGATGTTGCGAGTAAGTCATGGCTTGGTAAAAAACCGTGGCGGTCAAGTAGGCAACACCCGTTGTCCAGCAGACCACGAAAATAGCCCAAGTACGGTTGGTTTCTCGGTAAATGGCGGCGGTTGCGGTAACGCATGGGGCATAAAGCAAAATAAACAACAAATACGCAAATGCCCCTGCTTTGCCGTCAAAACTTCGCTGCATCGCCGCAAAAGTGGCGGTTTTTACTTCTTGCTCGCTAGCGGCGGCATTTAGATCGTTGACGTTGCCAATATTCAAACCCAAAGGATCGAGGGCATTTTCAGCAACTTCGCGCAGATTGTTTGGAATGGTCAATAGGGCTTCGGTCAATGCCTGTTTTAAGCTAAATTCGGTATCGGATGCGTTTTGTTCGGAAGCATTACTACCAAGTTGGCTGTACAGGGCATCCAAGGTCCCCACGACAGCTTCTTTGGCGAGAATGCCAGTAAAAATGCCAACCGTCGCAGGCCAATTATCATCGATAATGCCCATCGGTTTAAAGAGTGGTGTCAAACTACGGCCGATGGCACTTAACACTGATTTGTCACTGTTTTCACGTCCGAAACTGCCATCCACACCTAATCCATTGAGAAAGTTGAGCACTAAAACCATTGGTACTATGACTTTTCCGGCGTTGAAAATGAAGGATTTTAGCCTGTCCCACGTTCTGATGCACACACCGCTGACAGTGGGTAAATGATAGCTTGGCAATTCCATAATAAAAGGTGATGTTTCACCTTTGAAAAGGGTATGGCGCATAATCAAACCGGTAATGACCGCAACGGTAATACCCAGCAAATACAAACCAAATACCAGATTTTGTCCACCGACCGGAAAAAAAGCGGCGGCAAACAACGCATAAACTGGCAAACGTGCGCCACAGGACATAAATGGGTTCATCAAATTAGTCAATATCCGGTCCCGTGGGTTTTCTAATGTGCGCGTTGCCATAATCGCAGGGACGTTACAGCCAAAACCGACAATCATCGGTACGAACGATTTGCCAGGCAAACCTATCATCCGCATAAACCTATCCATGACAAACGCAGCACGTGCCATATAGCCCGAATCTTCTAACGCAGACAGGAATAAAAATAGGAAACCGATGATCGGGATAAAGGTGGCAACCACTTGAATGCCGCTACCAATCCCTTTAGTGATGAGGACATACAGCCAGTCTGGAACTGACCAACTGGTCAACAACACACCCAAACCATCGACCAGCAAGGCACCGACAGCTTGGTCAAAAAAATCTATAAAAGCGCTGCCAATATTGATCGTAAACATGAACATTGTGTACATCACCAACAAAAAAACGGGGATGCCGAAAAAACGGTTTAATACAAACCGGTCGATCATTTCCGTGGTATGACGGCTAACTTCGTTAAGTTTACAGACACAAAGCTGGGTCAAGTGATTGACAAAGGCATAACGGGCGTCAGCAGCAAGAATGTCGATCTCATCATCGGTCTCGTTGGCGACGCGTTCTTGCAAAGACAATACTTTTGGCAAAATTGCAGCCCCGCCAATGGCTTTGGCGAGGGTATCGTCTTCTAGCAAGCGCAAGGTCAGCCAACGCAAATCGCAGGGATAGTTGGCAGCGGTTTCATGTAAGTCGGGCGACAAGTCATTGACGGCATGCTCTAAAGCGGGGCAATAAACAATGGCAACTGTGGGAATGGGCTGGGTTTGTGCGGCTTTATTGATAGCGGCCTTCAATGCCGAAATGCCCTGTTTTGCCGAGGCGGTGATAGCAATAACTGGACAGCCCAATTGGGCGGACAATGCGTCAATGTCAATTTTTATTCCGCTGCGTTTGACGGCATCCATCATATTCAGCACCAAAATCATCGGCACCCGCATTTCTATCAATTGCGAAGTCAAGTAAAGATTACGCTCGATACTTGATGCGTCAATGATGTTAATAATCAGGTTGGCTTCCCTGGACGCCACATAATCCCTAGCAACTTTCTCATCTAAAGAAACTTGGTCATCGGCAGCTTCCAATGAATAAGTACCAGGTAGATCGACTAACTCGACGATTTTGCCATCATGGGAATATTCACCGGATTTTTTTTCCACGGTAACGCCAGGCCAATTGCCGACGTGTTGTTTAGCCCCCGTTAAGGCGTTAAACAACGTGGTTTTGCCGCAATTAGGGTTGCCAACTACACCGACCGTAAAGTCTGTTTTCATTACAACTTCTCTATCAACAAGATCGCTGCTTCGTCTTTTCGCAAGGTTAGGGAAAATCCGCGTAATTTAATTTCCACCGGATCTCCCATCGGTGCAAACCGTGTGACGCTAAAAGCTGTTCCTGGAGTCAGTCCCATAGCCAGCAAGCGTTTACGGTAGGCTTTACCGGATTGTTCAAAGCCGACAATTTTCCCTAGATCACCGACATGAAGATTTTTTAAACTAAGAGCCATAACACCACCCAAAAAATACACACCAATAAATAATCATTTATCAATAATCATTCTCATTTATGTCGAATATATCATAGATCAAGGTTACGTCAAAAAGGCATTTCATATTCCAAAAATTAATTTATTAACAATGCTATTTCCAAATTTATTTTGGTTACAATTAGTAAACAAAACGGCTTAAGTCTGTTACAAGTTGGCTACCGGTTAAAATACCAAACATTGAGTCGAACATTTTTAAATTTAATTTATAAGCATATGATTAATTAATATTTTTTAACTACATGATGGTTATTTCTTTTATGGGAATGTAATTCGGAACAAAAGATAACTGCAGATAACTGCTTTCTTTTCAATAACAATCCGACTTATCCCACAAAATACTTTACATTTCATGTTACAATGTCGCTTTTTTACGGTCAAACATACGTCTTAGAGGTTGTTATCTGTGGCAAATATTATTACTCGCAAATCTGTAATGACGCTTTTTTCATCCGCCACCTGCCCGATGAGTCACTGCGCCCGCTTTGTCTTACACGAAAAAGCCATCACCGCTGACATAGAATATTACGATCCGGCAAATCCACCTGAAGATTTGCTGGAATTAAATCCTACAGGGACATCCCCAACATTGATAGAACGCGAACTGGTTTTATATGATTCCCGTATCATTATGGAATATTTGGACGAGCGTTTCCCTCACCCTCCTTTGCATCAAATGGATCCGGTCTCACGCGCCACCGCTAGAATGGTGATCAAGCGCATAGATCAAGATTGGTATGAATTGCTCGCAGAAATTTCTTCATCTGGCGAGAAAAAATCAGCGCGTGCAAAAAAACTATTACGCGAAGGACTACTTGCCGCAGCACCTGTTTTCGCCGCCCGGCCTTTTTTTATGAGTGATGAGTTTTCGCTAATTGATTGTGTGATAGCACCTTTATTATGGCGGCTACCGAGTTTGGGGGTGGATGTCACTACCCAAAGTGAAGCCATCAACAATTATGCCCAACGTATTTTCAAACGCGCCGCTTTTAAACGCAGTCTCAGCGATGCCGAAAAAGAGATGGTAGAATTAAAATGACACCTTTAAAACCCTATTTAATCCGCTCAGTTTATGAATGGATTATTGACAATGGATTGACTCCGCACTTGCTGGTTGATGCCCTGCACAATCAAGCGGTGATTCCTCAGCAGTTTGTCAACGATGGCAAAATTGTGCTGAATCTAAGGCCACAGGCAGTAGAGGCATTATCCTTGGGCAATGATGATATCGAATTTAACGCCCGTTTCAGCGGAAAACCAATGCATATCATTGTCCCAATTGCCGCCGTGTTGGCAATTTATGCTAAAGAAAACAACAAAGGCATGGGCTTCGACCAAGAAGATTACCATGATGCCGGCGATCCCCCACCAGCCCCGCCCCCTACCCGACCACATCTTCGTGTCGTTAAATAAACGAACGCTAGATTCCACAAAACTCAATCCCCAATTTTTTTCTTAGTTTTTCCACCTACAACTTGCTTTTTCTCCAATCACGTAAGAGTCAAAAACCACAACACCGTGCCATTCCCTTATGGTCTACCAAAGCCACCTTGTGCATTTAAAAAATCCATCCTTAATATTTATAGGGTTTTAATCGCCCATTCCTTATACAATGCTGATTTTATTTGGTAACATTTAGGTTGAAATCCCTAAACCATTGAGGCGACAAAACATGGAAAAGCAAACTGACTATGCGCTGGACAGCGATTCAATAAAAATTATTGCAGCAAAACATCACGACCCCTTTTCCGTTTTGGGTCGCCACCCACAAAAAAATGGGGTTAAGGTCAAAGTCTATTTACCTTATGCGGAATCTGTCAGCTTTGCTGATAGTGGCCAAGAAATCCCCCGCATAATAGGGACGGATTTTTTTGAATACACCGCACAAGAAAATGAATTGCCCAAGCATTATCAACTGGCTTGGATTGACAAAAATGGCGGTCAGCACTGCCAATACGACCCTTATGACTTTGGTGTGCAATTACCGGAATTTGACCGACATTTATTTGCTGAAGGCAAGCACTGGCATGTCTACCAAAAAATGGGCGCACATCTACATACCGTTGACGATATCGCCGGGGTGTTATTTACTGTCTGGGCACCAAATGCAGGCAGAGTAAGTGTCATCGGTGATTTCAACCACTGGGATGGACGTTGCAACCCCATGCGAAGCTTGGGAGGCAGCGGTATTTGGGAACTGTTCATTCCTGGTTTGGAAGTCGGTTGTTTGTATAAATTTGAACTCTTAAACCGCCAAAGCCATGAGGTATTAAGCAAGACCGACCCATATGGGCAGCAGTTTGAATTACGCCCCAAAACCGCTTCAATAGTTGTGCAAGAAAATACTTACCAATGGCAAGATGCGGCATGGATGGATCATCGGGGTAGCCATGACTGGCTGCACGAAGCCATGTCAATCTACGAAGTGCATTTAGGTTCCTGGCGGCGTGGCGATTTTGACCGTTTCCTGAATTACCGTGAGTTGGCAGACCAGCTTGTTGGCTATGTTAAAGACATGGGTTTTACCCATATCGAATTGATGCCCATCACCGAACATCCGCTGGACGCTTCTTGGGGCTACCAGACCAGCGGATATTTTGCCCCGACTAGCCGTTTTGGCACTCCCGATGACTTCCGCTATTTTATGGATACCTGTCACCAAAACAACATCGGCGTGATCTTGGATTGGGTGCCCGCGCATTTCCCGAAAGATGCTTTTGCTTTGGCCCGATTTGATGGCAGTGCGCTTTACGAACATGAAGACCCACGCAAAGGCGAGCATCGGGATTGGGGGACGCTGATTTACAACTATGGACGCAATGAAGTCAGAAACTTTCTGCTGTCCAGTGCCGTGTTCTGGATGCAAGAATATCATATTGATGGTTTACGGGTGGACGCGGTTGCCTCTATGCTGTATCTGGATTATTCCCGTAAAAAAGACGATTGGATACCCAATAAGTATGGCGGCAATGAAAACCTCGAAGCCATTGATTTTTTTAGGGAACTCAACACTATTACCCATCAGCAATTCCCTGGGTCTGTCATGATGGCGGAAGAATCCACAGCTTGGCCTCAGGTTACCCGGCCTACTTGGGTCGGGGGCTTGGGGTTTTCGATGAAGTGGAATATGGGCTGGATGAACGATATTCTGGCGTATATGCAAGAAGACCCTATCCACCGACGTTTCCATCATGACCAACTGACCTTTGGTATGTTGTACGCCTTTACCGAGAATTTTACCTTGCCTTTTTCGCATGATGAAGTCGTGCATGGCAAAGGATCCATGGTCAGTAAAATGCCTGGCGATGAGTGGCAACGCTTCGCCAATTTACGCCTGCTTTATACAATGATGTTCACTTATCCTGGTAAAAAGCTGCTGTTTATGGGCTGTGAATTTGCCCAAGGCACTCAGTGGAATTTTAACCAAACCTTAGATTGGTATGTGCTGGACTATCCGTTGCATCAAGGTATGCAAGCCTTGGTAAAAGATTTAAACAGCCTTTACCAAGCGCAACCGCCATTGTACAAATTGGATTTTGTCCACCATGGTTTTGAATGGATAGACTGCCATGATGTCGCGCAATCCGTCATTAGCTACCGCCGTAAAGATGATGGACAAGAATTACTGATAGTGCTGAATTTTACGCCTATGGTAAGGGAAAATTACCGGATTGGCGTACCTGAAGCCGGACAATATCAGGAGATTTTTAATTCTGATGCCAGCGAATATGCAGGCAGTAATATCGTCAATGGCGAATTGGTATCCGAATCCATCCCTTGGATGAACTTGCCGCATTCCATCAGCCTGAAACTACCACCACTTGCGGGAATCATTTTAAAATTGGTTTAAATCTTGTTGTGTAGAAGCCGTTCGTCCAAACAGCTGCGAGTAATTAAAGGACGCTCAATCGTACCAAAAAAAGCCAAATCGACTTTTCTAAGATTATAAAGATTGTATGGCTACCAAAAATTAAATTCACAGGACATAGATATGGCATCGAAAGCAACAGAGGATTTCCTCTCGTTAATTACGGAAGATTTTAGCATTCAACGAGGCCATGCCCTTCCTTTTGGGGCGACTATTGAGCGCGGCGGCATCAATTTTTCGATTTACGCCCGCTATGCCACGGGAGTTATTCTGGTGTTTTTTCTTCCTGGTGACGAAGATGAGATAGTGGCTTTTCCTCTGGACAGTAATATTAACCGGACGGGCAATGTTTGGCATGTGTTTATTGCTGGCTTGAACCCTAACGTCGAGTATGCTTATAAAATTGATGGTCCGCAAACCCGTCAACATCGGTACAATGCCAACTTGCTTCTGGCTGACCCATATGCAATTGCCTTAAACGGGCGCGGGATTTGGGCCGACTCCAGCCACAACAAAACACCCTTTCGTCGGGCTATTTTAGTTACTAAAGCATACGATTGGGAATTCGACCAACCTCTAAATCGTCCGCTTGCTGATTCAATTATCTACGAATTACATGTCCGCAGCTTTACCCAAAATAACTCTGCACAAGTCAATCACCCTGGAACTTTCCGTGGCCTAATCGAAAAAATCCCTTATTTGCTTGAACTGGGCGTTACCGCGGTGGAATTAATGCCAGTAACAGAATTCGATGAACTTGATAACGAACGCGTAAATCCAGATACAGGCTCAAGGCTGCACAATTTATGGGGTTACCATCCCTTATCTTTTTTTGCGATTAAATCCGCTTATGCGTCGGGTGATATTCCGGGCAGCGAAATCATCGAATTTAAAGACATTGTCAAAGCCCTCCATGCCGCCGGTATTGAAGTCATTCTCGACGTCGTCTACAACCATAGCGGCGAGGGCGACCACAGAGGCCCGACCTATTCTTTAAAAGGCATTGATAACTGTAGCTACTACATACTGGCTAACGATGGCAGTTACCTGAATTTTTCCGGATGCGGCAACACCATCAACTGCAACCATCCCTATGTGCGGAACTGGATTATGGACAGTTTGCGTTATTGGGTGATGGAAATGCACGTCGATGGCTTCCGTTTTGATCTAGCTTCGATTCTGGGTAGGGACCAACAAGGCCGGGTCTTGGATAGCCCGCCCCTATTGGAACAAATTGCCGGAGACCCGGTGCTTGCCAAAACCAAATTAATTGCCGAAGCTTGGGATGCCGCCGGATTATACCAAGTCGGCAGTTTCCCCAATTGGGGCAGATGGGCCGAATGGAACGGTCATTTCCGTGATGATGTCAGGCGCTTTGTCAAAGGCGATCCGGGCATGGTGGGAAGACTGGCCAGCCGCATTGCCGGAAGTTCTGATCTCTACCAATTTGGGCGCGATCCCAGCCACGGCATAAATTTTGTCACCAGCCATGACGGCTTTACGTTAAGGGATTTAGTCAGCTACAACGAAAAACATAACTGGGCGAATGGCGAAGGTAACCGCGATGGCGACAATAACAATTTCAGTTGGAATTGTGGTGTTGAAGGGGAAACATCCGAACCAAACATAAAGCAGTTACGCGAACGTCAAGTCCGTAATTTTGCCACATTACTGTTATTATCGCGCGGTGTGCCGATGATTCTAGCTGGTGATGAAATGGGCAGGACGCAACATGGCAACAACAATTCTTACTGCCAAGACAACGGCATAAACTGGTTAGACTGGCAATGCCTAAGTGATAACAAAGAGCTATTCCGGTTTTTTCGGTTGTTGATCGCGTTTAGAAAGTCCCATGAGTTATTGCGGCACGACAGCTTCACGATTAAAGAAGGTCATGGGCTAAAAATCAATTGGCATGGACATCGACTCAATTCACCGGATTGGGGCCATAAATCACGCAGCATAGCAGCGCACCTGTTTGGCGGTAATTCTAAAACAATTGCCCCAGATATTTATTTGATAGCCAATGCCCATTGGGAATCGGGATCATTTCAACTCCCACCCCTCAAGCAAAAAAAATGGCATCGGTTTATCGATACCAGTTTGCCTGGAGAACAGGCAATTATGGATGATGGGCAATTGCCAGTTTTAGATAATCAGGATCATTACCTAATTGGCGCAAGGACTGTAGTTGTGTTGATTGGCAGGCCAATTACATAATCTGCGCGATAGCGGCTGTTCTTATTTCAAACCTTGGAAAAGCCTGCAAGCTTCTTTTACTTGGATTGATAAAGGATCACAAAACCATAAGCCGGAACGGTGATACTGATCGCATCGGTTTGGGCGGGGAGTTTTTCTTCAATCATCTTAACCTCCTCGCTGTCTTCATTATCCGCAACCGGTGATGGGCTATCTAAGCGCAGCAGCCGCCAATCATATTTATCGGTTGGCTTTGGAAATTGCACAATAAGTCTTTGCGCTTCGGCTTTAGCTGATACGGCAGCAAATGCCCACCCTTTAGCAGAATGCAGTGCGCTTACCGTAATGGCTTTATCGTTCGCATCCAAAGGCTTTACCGGATGCACATCGGCTGGCAAGATTTGGTTGAGCATTTCCATTACCAAACCCGTTGGCCTTAAACGTTGAGTATCGCCCAAATCACGGACTACGCCCCAAAGCTTGACCAATTCACGCGGAATTTGCTGGCCTTCAAGAAAAGCGTCATATTGCACTAAGGTGTAAAGGCATTGCCGGGTGATGCCAAAGTTTAACGCGGTCAACAACCGTTTGGCTAAGGCGGCTCCGGCGGCTGCACTAGTGGCGGCGATATTGCGGTTCATCGTCGAAGCATTGCCGCCCGTAGTGTGCAGATTGACTTCATAAACCAGCAAGTCTTTGCCTTGGGCTTTGGTTGCGGCGAGAGTATCGCGGAAAAAATCGTCTTGGTCGAACAGTTTTTCCAAGACATTGTCGGTTTCAGCCAGTTTGAACAAAAAATACGGGGCAACGGCTAAGGCATGGGCGTTGCTGACTCCAGCGAGATATTTCCCTGACAACCACGGGTTGACGTATTGACCATTAACCACCGTGTGCAAAGCGGAATGGTTTTTTGCACCTGCCAATAATTGCTGGAAAGCGCGGGTGGCGACTTCGCCATGTCCTTGATAGCTGGATAAGCCAGCAGCACGGAATACGGAATTCCAATTTTCATTGCCAAATTCTACAAAAATTTCCTTAAAATGAAAGGCATCGATTTGTTCGCTTAAATAATGTCCTAATTTTTGCAATTCTTGATCGCCTAGCGTAGTCGGCAAAATCAACCAAGGTTGTGCACCGACATCATGCGCCAATTGCAAAAAATCCTGCAGACCGTAACTGAACGTACTTTCCGTACCTGGTCGGTAGCGCGTCGCACGTCTGCCAAAATCACCAGCAATGCGGTTGTGGAATGTGTCGCCCAATTGCCCTTGCCAATCACGCAAATAACCCGGCTGCAATTTTTTCAATGCCTTGATCAGTTCAGTACGGAACGTGCTTGTTTTTGATTTATCGGCTGCACCTAATTCAACATCATCCAATAAAACTTGGCCGTTACTGCCCTCAGCAAGGAAACGTAAAGCCAGTGTCGCCGCTACACCCGAATCTTGGGCAGTGAACTGGCGTTCTATTTTTTTCCATCTATCGGTAGGCTGAAAGGTTTCCCGAAAAAATGGCTGACCGCCATTCAAACGGCGGAAATCAACACTGATTTTTGCGCTGGCGGCATTCCGTTTCACCCAAAAACTCAGTTTCCAGAGACCGTTGACAGGCAACAGCTTCCCTGCCCTATCACCAATGCCATCAAAATAAGACAACACTTCCACGGGTTTCCCTGCTTCCGGTTTGAGGACAAGTGAGCGTAAACCTGGGCTATGATCAGGTTTGTCGTTGCTTACAGTCAGTTGCCTTGGGGTTAAATCTTTACTAAACCACCACTGGCTGGGCAATTCTTTATCATTAATCAGGGTAAGGCTGACAACATCGCCTGATTTTAAATTAGGTAATGAACCCGTGATGAAAAACTCTGGCATGCCTTGCTTACCCTTTGCTTTAGAATCGAAAATCAGGCCATTTATACCGGCGTCTTCACCGCTACGCACATCAAAAACCGCACCAGCCCAAAACCCATCAGGCCGTTTTGTCCAAACAGTATCATCGGTAAAACTTCGCCCATCTGCCGTTTTAACAATAACAATGGCGCGGTTTATGATGCCTTCAAAACCGGGGTTTTTTAAGATGTTTGCTGGAAGCTGAGACGCACCCCATGCCGTCCATTCGCCTAAATTAAGGCCTAAGCGCGGTGCATTGCTAGTTATGGCTAGTGGTTCGACTTGGAAACGGAGTTCAGGGTTGGCTAGTGCGGAAGAAAACCAAAAAGTTGCGAGAATGATAATGGGCGCGTAGATAATTTGGCGCATAAATGGCATGTTGATGGGTCAGGTGGTAGGTTTCAAGCACTTGTTCAGACAAAAGAAAACGAAGCTTATTATCCCCACATCATGCTAAGGAATGCGCATGGAATAAGTTCGTCAGTTAAGACCTTTCAGGTTTTTAAAACCTGAAAGGTCTAGCGTGCCATTGCCTACATTATTTCATGCTTATTCCTAAGGCACTTTTCCATAACGGCACGAATTTTTGTGTTTTTTTTACAAAACTATCATGAAAACTCGGAGCTTTTCCTTAGCTTAATGCTTTTGCTTATGGGCAAACCTGTTCCAGCTAGTACTTAGTCAATTTCGTTTTGACGGGTACAAATAGGCCTGTCAGGTTTTAAAAAACCTGACAGGCCTTGTCATCCGCCCAACAGCTAACCCGACAAAACAAGAATGACTACGTACTAGTTTGTCACCAACAACCCCTTAAGCCGCTTATCCATCATGTCATAAAGATGCTGCGTATTCTTATATAAATCATACTCTACTAACACTTTACGTCGGCCTGCTTGGCCTAATAAGCGGCGTAAATCGGGGTCATTTGCCAATCGCCCGATCGCCTTTGTCAAACCTTCACAATCGGAAGCGGCAACTAACAATCCGTCCTCAAGGTTGTGGATCAATTCCGGTACGCCGGTAATCGCAGTGGTGATGCAGGGGATTTCCATCGCCATCGCTTCCATCAACACCACGGGCAAGCCTTCGGCAAAACTGGGCAAAACAAAAATATCGGCCGTTTGGTAATACGCCAAGATATGGTCTTGATCGACTGCTCCGGTAAATTCGACTTGCCCGCTAATGCCCAATTTTTCAGCATAGGTTTTCAGGCTTTCCGCATCCGGCCCCATGCCAACCAAGGTCAAACGTACTGGAACTTGTTGGCTTTGCAGTTGCGCCACAGCCTCCAGTAAAATCGCTTGGCCTTTGGCGGAAGTTAGTCGGCCCACACACAATAAATGGCAACTGGTGTTGACTTGGGTTTTCGGTGACGGTTTGAACCGCTGCGTATCTACGCCCAAACGGCACACGTCGAATTTTGGCCATGCTTGGACAGGTGACAATTTCATCACCTGGCTACGGGCATAATGGCTGATGCAGAAAATAAAATCCGCTGCCAGAATCTTTTCCGGCAAGTTATAACCTACAGCATCGTAAAATTCATCGGGGCCATGGACGGTGAATGAGAAACTGACACCGAACACGGTTTTCACCAGCATCCCTACCGACGCGGCAGGCGTGGCGAAATGCACATGCAAATGCGTGATTTTTTTTGAGCGCAGCCATTGGCCTATCAGCAACGCCTCCACCAAGTAAAAAATGTGGTAAAGCGAACGTTTGATATCCCAGCCGCCCAATTTAAAGGCATGTTTCAAACCGCGCAGCAATCCGGCGGGCTGTGTAAGCAGGGTTTTGCCCAAGGCCGCCGCCGCTTTTACCATGCCTTGGGCTTTGACATAAAATGTCTGTTCGGCTTCATTGCGTTCCACTTCCGTAAGTCTTTCCAAAGGGCGGTCAGGATTATTAATCGACGCAACCACAATTTCCATACCTAATTGCCGCAATTGCAACACTTCGCGCAATATAAAGGTATGGGAATACGCCGGATATTGGCTGACTAAATAAGCGATGCGATGACTCATGATTTGGCTTCCAGTAATTGACGGTAAAACCCGATGGCAGTATTAATTTTTGCAGCCCAGCTAAATTGACTTTCAACGCGGCGGCGGCCTTCCTCACCAAGAGCTTGCCAATGTTGGGGGTTTTCCCGCACATCGTTTAAGGCATTTACCAGTCCATTGATTACATCAGCTTTACCTGTTGCAGGCAATTTTACGCCAACGGTATCATCGACAATTTCCGCGGGTCCGCCAAAATCAACGGCAATCACCGGACGCGCTACTGCCATTGCCTCCAACAACACCGCACCGCCAGATTCACGCACCGAAGGCAAACAAAAAACATGGGCTTGCTGCATGACTTTCGAAACACCGTTAAGGGGTAAATTACCAAGAAACCGGACTTTTTCAGCTAAACCCAATTCCACTATGGCGTGTTCTAAGTAGATGTGTTCTGGGCCTTCGCCAACTATTTTCAGCAATACCGGAAATTTCAAGGCTCCGATCGCTTCCAACAACATGCCTACGCCTTTGAATGGCAACAAACGCCCGACAAAGACAATTTGTAAAGGATTGCTATCAGAGGGCGCAGGTGGATACGGCGCAGCGGCAAACAAATCCAAATTAACACCATTCTCCAGTAAGAACCGGCATTTTGTCTGATAACGGACTGGTATAGCCGCTAGTGTGGCTTTAGTTGCGGTCAATATCATCGCCGCGTTGCGGGTTGAACCAATCAGCCAATCGAACACCTTACCAATGTTGCGGATAGGGTATAGCCATTTCGATTCGGCTTTCATGATTTCAGGAAAGGTAGTCGGCGACGATAAACCGCCATTCCAAGGCCCTAAAACTAATGGCAAACCCAGTTTGTATAAACGTGTTGCGGCAAGCGGTGAGACAGGCGTAACCGCATGGACAATATCAAACTGTTCCCCCGCTTTTATTCGTTTGCGCATTTGGCGCACGGCAATCCAGTCGTAAACAAAAAAATCCAGTGAGGCAATCAGGAATTTGGGATGCTCGCTACGTGGGAAACACCACGCGGCAAACCGGTATAGGGGCCCTGCAAACCATTCCGTGTCGATATAAATGATCTCAGAACCATTCAACGGTGCGCCTTTATCGGTTAATGCCAGTTGATTTCGGATATGCGTCAACAGCGTGACCTGACAAGCTTCACTTAAGCGGCTATACCACTCCCAACCGATTTGCGACACCGATCCCATACCGACACCGCATTGGTAAGCGGAGACTATCAGGCGTATTTTATTGTTTGTTTCCATGAGTTGCCTTTGGGTTTGATGCCCCAGTAAAAATGATCCGCGCTAGATGCACCAACTTACATCGCTTGCATCCTAAAACCAGCCTAACTTTACCTTGTTAAACTCATATTTCCAATTGAATTCTATAAGGCTGCCTTACCACTGTCCATAACTCCTCGCGTGGAGGCATTCCTTTAGTCGAATTGGGCAGTTTGGCAAAGTACGCCACCAATTTTTTGTACTCCTAGCGGGTATTATGATACTCCCCCATATTTTAGACCAGCAGTTAAGATAGGAAGCCTTACCCAAAAAGGCAAACTAAAGTATGGCAAATGTACGCAAAAACCACACAACGGAATTTAAAACCAAAGTGGCCGTCGAGGCGATCCGCCAACAAAAAAAACGGTTAATCAGCTGACCAGCGAATACGGAGCCCGCACACGGCGGCTGCCCCAATGCCTGCTGGACGATGGCCGACAGGCCATCGGCAACCTTGCGCACTTGTGCCCCGCGGGTATATCCGCGGGCGCCACCGCCAACCAAATGTGCTGCGGGCTGGCGATCAGCCCAGGCATCGCCACAGCTCCACCAACCACGCCGCCGATATGCCCAGCGGCAGTTCAAGCTGATGGCCGCCCGCGTGCCGCAGGATCAAGGGCGTGGATACCGACACATGGACTTGCACGGGAATGAGCGCCGGAGACGGCGGCAATGGCGGTTGCTCCCGACGATATTCACACAAACGTGCCGCAAAGGTTTTGGGATTTAACTGCTGCTGACGGCAATAATCAGCTTGCGGCAGACCGCTGCCCTGCCACGCTTCAATATGCCCAATCCATTTATTTGATAATGCCATCGGTATTCCCCGTTAAAAAGAACAAGGATGACAGTTCGTATCGGGTTTGCGTAGGTGGGTGGGTTAGACGTTTACAATTCTTAACTAACAGCGGCCACACAGTTAATTTAGCGCAATAAAAAACCGCCCGAAGGCGGTTTTTTATTGCCAGGAAAATTTGCAGATGCTAAAAACAAATATTAATGATTTTAGCCATTTACACGGCGGCGCATCAAACTCATACCTGCCAAACCTAACCCCAACAAGGCGATGCTGGCTGGTGCATCAACATTGTTTGACTGCTGGAAGCTTATAGACCCATAACCAGAATCACCATCTAGGGGACTGTATGCAAAAGTGGCATCGTTGACTAAACCCGTCCCGGAACCGGAAATCAAGGCAAACGAAGGATCAAAACTGCTGACCGAAAAATTCACGCTAAGAAACAAACCATCCAAAAAATCAGCGGTTGCTGTGACATCGTCAATCAAGTCAAACGAATTCGACAAAAAATTGAACGACATGGTCAATAAGTTGATGGATTCATCGCCAGAGTTGGTCAAGGAAAGATCGCTGTAAGAAAAACTTCCGGTGTACGTTTCATTTAACAGCGATCCTGAATCGACTTTGCCACTGAATGTGTAGTTGAAATCAGCCGCTTGTACGCTTGGCATCATCAACGTCAAGGCCGCAAATACGCTCTCGGCAAAAGCAGGTTTTAACGATATGAACTTATTTTTTATTTTATAAATTAGTAAGTTAACACCGTCTTCCGTTTGGAAGACGATGAATATAAGCAATGCTTAGAATTTAAAATTGCTTGGGTTATTCAAGTTTGCAGCACTAACACCAATCACTTTGATTAGTGCCCGTTTTGCAGCAGAACCCGCAGTGCCGTCAGCATCAATATAAACGAAAGCATTACTACCAGAAGCCGCAAATTTGACAATGCCATCTGCAATCGGGCCATTACCCTGATAACCCAAACTTAACATTAATGCGGTCAAATCGATTTTATCTTCGCCAAGCGTAAAGTCGATGATTGTATCAACGCCATCAGTGGTACTAGCATAAACAAACACGTCGTCGTTTAAACCACCACTTAGGGTATCTGCCCCACCAAAACCGGTGATTCGGTCTTTGCCCGCTGTGCCGGATAAGGTTTCTTTAGTAACAGTGCCATTGATAGCGTTAATGGTTTCCGTCAATTTCACGCCAATAACGACAGGATCATGGTCGGAAGTACGGTATTGGTCGGCGGCGTACAGCGGTAAAGCGGCTGATTTGGCTTCAAAACTGGCTTCTCCGTTATCTTTGATCGTGTCGTTGTAATCAAATGAAGGGGGTTCATCGGCGTTGATATGCCAATTTGCCGTGCCAGTGATTTGCGAAACCAATGATTTACTTGCCAAAGCATGGTCTAAGTAGCCTGTTTGACCATCGAAAACATAAGAATAGGTGGCATTGCCACCGAAGTTTTTCACCATATTAGTGTAATTGTCATTGGTCTTGGCGGCATTATCATCCGCACCCTTCTCAATGGCTTTGATCGGGTCTTCTTTAGCGTAGCTGTTCAAATCACCAATAATCAAATAATCCGGGTCGCCGCTACCGGTCGGGTCACTTGCCAGCCAATCCACCAAGGCTTCTGCGGCGGCTTTACGGGTCAGGTTGCAATTGCCTTGCCCATCATTCTTATCGACATCGAGAGGATTAACGTCATCACAAGCTGAACCTTTTGATTTCAAGTGGTTAACCACTATAGTCAATCTTTCGCCAGTTGCCGTTTGGCTGAAAGTTTGCGCCAAAGACGGACGGTTTTTGTCGTCGATAAAGCGGACGTCATCGGTGCTGTCCAGCAATTGGTAGGCATTGACTGGCGAAACTGTTGCGGGCTTATATAGCAAAGCAACTTTGATTGCATCAGTGCCGATAGTGCCAGTGTTAATATAGCTAAACGTGTTTGCCCCACAGACGCCATTGGCGGCATCAACCAATGCTTGCAAGGATGCCGAAGCATTGTTTTCGATTTCCATCAAACCGACGATATCCGCGTTCAAACCACATAAAGCTTGGGCAGCCTTATCCGTCTGACGTGCCAATTCCGCAGCAGAGTCTGCCCCACGGCAATCTTGGGTGGCTGAAGGAGCACAAGGGCCGCTAGACGTGCTGGGAGTTGTGTCAACCGTAGTGAAATAGTTCAACACGTTGAAACTAGCTACTTTCAAATCACCGCCCACATTGGGCGAGGTGGCTTTACGCGGATTCTCCGCTACGAACGTGTAATCTACCAACTCCTCAACCGGACGCAAACGCCATTGGCTAAAGCTGTATTGTAATACACCAGTGAGGTTTTTGATGGTGTCGCCGCCACGGAAACGGTTGGTAATGCTCAAACCACCCGTTGGATATGGCAAGGCCGCATTGTTAGTGGTGTAAAAGTTTTGTATATCGTTACCGTCATCCAAAACAATCTGGCGTTTAGCCAGCATGATTTGATGGTTGATGTAACCAGCCTCACTGGGGTTGCGGACGTTGGTGAACGTTGGGATACGTCCACCTTGGCTTAGCACCAATTGACCGAAACGTTCCAATTCAAAATATTCCGACACTTTTAAATTGGCTGGGAATTTCACCAACATACCTTCGAAAGGTTCGTAATAACTGTCAATCGCAGCAGTAGCAATTGCCAAGTTGCCATTAGGCACATTCCTCACCGACAAAGTCAAGGGAGAAACAGCCGGAATCGTGCCAATGCCACATTTTAGAATGCTAGTAAGCGAAGATAATTGAGTCGATCCAAAAAATTCACTTGGTGTCCCGGTCACACGAACCTTGTCACCCACCATGACACTGGCGAGATTAGTCGCATTTTCGTAAACAAATATCCCTTCCGATGTTGAAGGATTGTTATCGGCATCGGCATCTTCCTCTTGCACAAAGAAACCTTTTAATCCATTAGCCCCTTGGTAATCTCCAACCACGATACCTTCAATGGTTGTGCCTGCTTGACCGATAAGTGGAGTGGTTGCCCCAGTGCCTTGAACCTCAGAAATCAAAGTGGCTGGATCGCCGCAAGCGGCGACATCATCGTTGGTGATAGTACCCGTACCTTGAGCATCGGATGCTGTTGCGCCATTGACGCCAGTCACATTAACTGAGAAAGTTTCATTGCTTTCAACGGTGGTGTCGCCATTCACAGCAACCGTGAAAGTGGCGGATGTGCTACCCGCAGGAATGGTTTGGCTAGTTGATTGAGTGACATAATCACTGCCAGCCGTGGCGGTGACATCGGCTGTGGCGATGTTAAAACTGACTCCGCCTGTTGGTGCTACGGCATCTAAGCTGACCGTGAACACAAAATTAGTAGTGCCGCTATTGCCTTCATTTTGCGAGACATCGTTAATAGATAAATTGGGCGGAATGGGCGCAGAATCATTATCGGTAATGCTGATGTTTTGGCTAGTTGTTGTGCCTAAGGTAATACCCGCACTAGCATTGCTAATGCTTAAAGCGGCGGTTTCAGTAGGCTCTCCTTCCGTGTCATCAACCACTGTAAAAGTGACTGTGCCTATCGTTTGGCCTGCTGGAATAGTAATTGCTGTATTGCTTAAGGAGTAATCTCCCGCAGTAATCCCAGTACCAGAAACACCCAGATTGACAGTTTGGTCACCAGTAACAGCGGCAGAAGCCGTGGCGGTGACAGTGATGACGGTTGCGCCTGCTTCCGTGCCTGTGTTTGCGCTGACGGATAGGTTGACGGTTGGGCTGCTAGCACAACTCGCTGTATGGCTACCCAAGCTGCTGAACGTGTCTACGGCAAAACCGTCCCACTCGGTGCTGGGGGTAAAGGTGTTGTTGCCAACGGTATCGCCCGCGCAGACCGTGCTCTTGCGGACCAAGGTGTTGTCGGCAGTGCTGGCGTTGCCGGTGCCCCATTCGGTGCCGGGATCGAGGCCGATCTGACCGATTACGTCTTTGGTGACGGCAGCGCAGACCAGTTCTACGGCGTCGTCGCCGTTGAACCAAGAACTGCTTGCGGTAACCCCATCGGAAGCTGCCAGCAATGTTGCGTTGGCGGCTGAGGGATTAGTCAGAACGTACACATCACCAGCGGCAATGACCGCCGAGCCAAAGGTGTGGGTCAAGCCGACAGTCAAGCCACCATTGAAGTACATCTTCACTTGGCAGCCGTTAAGATCGAAGCTGCCGGGGCCAGGGTTATAGATTTCCAACGCTTTGTTGTTGCTGGAACCCTCGGCGTATTCCGAGAAGAAGGGATCGGCCATCACTTGTGTACTAGCTAAACAAAGCGATAAGGCAAATAAACCCCTATTAATATTGGCAGATACCGCCAATGACAGTGGATGCCGTTTGAGTTTGTGTTTTTCAGTCATGATTTTTCCTGATAGTTTTAATAATGCGTTAAGTGCCTTAAATTTAAACAGATGTGTGAATAAATCCTCAGCACACTGTGAAAATGTTCACATTTTATAAAAATCAGCAGGAAATAAATGTTACGGTTGTAGGTTAGTTTAATGAATTGTCATACAAACTCTTGTTTTTCGAAATGGAAAATTTGGGTGGGTCGGAGGGATAGGTTAAGGGTGAAGCAGAATTTTCTGGGTTGCGACAAACAGGAAAAGTGTAATGAATTTGGTCAACAGTAAAGTCTGGTATCAAACCGTAAATTGATAACATCCCTTCAAGGGATGTTATCAATTACGATGGTAATTTTAAGCGAAGTTTTTTCCATATCCTCAAAACCCATCCATCAAATCGGCGAATTTTTCAGCACCACTTTAGCCTCATCCCATAACGCATCCAATTCTTTTAATTCACAATCAGTCACGCCGCGCCCAGAGGCGGCGACTTGCTGTTCGATGTATTGGAAGCGTTGGGTGAATTTCTGGTTGCTATGTTTTAGGGCAATTTCAGGATTGACTTTTAAATGCCTGGCAAGATTGATGGCAACGAACAGCAAATCGCCAATTTCTTCCTGAATATGCGCTTGGTCACCAGACTCCCAAGCTTCTTTGACTTCTTCCAGCTCTTCTTGCACCTTGTCAAAAACCGGCAAAACATCGGGCCAATCGAAACCCTGTTGGGCGGCGCGGTCTTGAATTTTTTCGCTGGTCATCAACGCGGGTAAACTGGCGGTGATGCCATCTAATGCGCTGGTCATTTCTGGCCGTTTTTCTTGACGCTCTAACGCTTTAGCTTGCTCCCACGCTTGGTAGCGTTGCTCGTCGCTGGTAAAAACCACATCGGCAAACACATGCGGATGGCGGCGGATCAGCTTGTCGCTGATGCTGGCGGCAACGGCTTCAAAATCAAACAAATCACGCTCTTTGGCGATTTGGGCTTGAAAAACCACTTGCAGCAACAAATCGCCTAGTTCCGAACGCAAATCATCCAGATCGTTACGCTCGATGGCATCCACCACTTCGTAGGCTTCTTCAATGATATAAGGCATCAGGGTGGCAAAGTCTTGTTTCAAATCCCAAGGGCAACCCTGTTGGGGATGGCGCAGTTGTTCCATCAAATCTAACAATTGTTGGGTATTTTTCAGCATAGTTATTGGTTTGAAGGAAACAGTGATCAGTTTGAGGTAGGGGAACTTGCACCCAAGTTGCTGAATTTGACAAAAGGAAAGGGTACAAAAATCAGGCTTGTACCCAGAGACAAGGTACCGAAAAAGATGCCAAAAACCCTAATCGGCAACCGCCAAGTCAATTGCTAGAAGGAATTACCAAAATTTTCACGATAACGGAGTTTAAAATTGTCCATATCGAAACGATGGTTTTGTGTGCCAGTATGCTCGATTTTGAACGCGCCCATTAACGAGGCAATACGCCCGGTGGTTTCCCAATCCAGCTCATTCATGATGCCATAAAGCAAACCAGCCCGATAAGCATCGCCGCATCCGGTAGGGTCTTTTATCGCATGGGGTTTGGCGGCAGGGATGCTGAGGCATTGGCCTTGGGTATAAATTTTTGAGCCTTTTGCGCCCAAGGTAATAATCAACGCCTCGACTCGGTTAGCGATCTGTTCCAGCGACAAGCCCGTACGTTCTTGCATCAGTTCTGACTCATAGTCATTCAAGGTCACCCAAGTCGCTTGGTCAATAAATTTAAGCAGTTCCGCACCATCAAACATGGGCATGCCTTGGCCCGGGTCAAAAATAAACGGAATGCCTTGTTCGACAAATTGTGCGGCATGAAGCAGCATACCGTCTTTACCGTCCGGTGAAACAATACCGACACTGATGTCATCTCGGTTGGTTGGAATGGCATTTACATGCGAAGAACTCATCGCCCCCGGATGGAAAGCCGTGATTTGGTTGCCGTCTTCGTCGGTGGTGATGTAGGCTTGGCCGGTGTAGTGGTTATCGAGGATTTTGATATATTCGCTGGATAAACCGTATTGGCTTAACCATAGGCTATACGGTTCAAAATCGTGGCCGACTACCGCCATAATTAACGCTTCCTCGCCCAGCAACTTAAGGTTGTAGGCTATATTGCCAGCGCAACCACCGTATTCGCGGCGCATTACCGGGACTAAAAAGGACACATTCAAGATATGGACTTTTTCCGGCAAGATGTGATTTTTGAATTTGTCATGAAACACCATAATAGTGTCATAAGCCATAGAACCGCAGATTAACGCACTCATTTTTCGTCCTTCAAAGTAAAATTAAAGCCCAGGTAATTGCCGCCCAAGCCAACGATGTCATCACCGCCGCCGAACCAATGTCTTTGGCGCGGCCGGATAATTCATGATGTTCAAAGCCGACGCGATCAACCACGGCTTCCACTGCGGTATTCAGCAATTCAACCAACAACACCAATACCATACTGCCGACCAGCAGCAGTTTTTCTATAACCGTATCGCCCAGCCAAATGGCTAGTGGCGTAGATATGATAAACAAAATCACTTCTTGCCGGAAAGCCTCTTCATGCTCCCAAGTGGCTTTAAAGCCTGCTGCGGAAAAAAAGCACGCGTTAATCAGGCGTTTGAAGCCTTTTGCATTTTGATTTGCCATGGATTGCTGATGGTTAAACGATATATTAAAAGTAGATGGACAAATCGCGTCTTGGATGATTATAAAGTAAAAATCAATCTAGCATTTGTTGGTAAGTTTCCGCATTCATAAGCGCGTCCAACTCGGAAAGTTGGTCGGCCTTGACACAAAATATCCAAGTTTGATAAGGATGGTCATTAATTTGCTCCGGTTCGTCTTGAAGGGTTTCGTTCACCGCAACAATTTCACCGGTAACCGGACTATGCAAATCCGAAGCCGTTTTCACCGATTCCACCACGGCACATTGTTCTTGCGCGGTCACTTTACGCCCCACTTCAGGCAAAGTGATAAACACCATATCTCCCAGTTGCTGTTGGGCAAAATCACTGATGCCGACACGCACAATTTGGTCTTCTTGCAAATCAGCCCATTCATGAGTTGGGGCGTATTTTAAATTTTCAGGTAAATCGCTCATAGTATGTTTGCTTGATAAGTGCTTGCATTAACAATGGATGTTTTCGTTAAAATGGTTTCGGCAAGCACTTAGGAAACACACTTAACGTATAAATGGATATTAAAATCCTTTAAAAACTGATTTTGGTTCCGGTAAACTCTGGACGGGTTATTGCATACCGGCAGTACTCGCCAAACCCGCCCGCATTGAATAACAATACCTTTACCGATAGAATGCCCACATAGTCTAACAAACATTGACAACACATGCCTGAGATACTCATTTACACAACCACCATTTGCCCTTACTGTGTCATGGCCAAACGCCTGCTGGACAAAAAAGGTGTTGCATACACCGAAATCAATGTCGGCAACCAACCGGAACTACGTGAAGCAATGATGCAAAAAACCCGTCGGCGGACAGTGCCGCAAATTTACATTGGCGATCTGCATGTCGGTGGTTTTGATGAACTTTATGCCTTGGAGCAACAAAAAAAACTAGACCCATTGTTGGCTATTTAACTTCAAACTCAAGTTTTTCCATTGCGGAAACCCTGAAAACTGGCACACTGGAATTTATTATGGCTAAAGATAATCCCATGACTAAAGTTCACACCCCTATCGTATCACCTTGTATCAGGAGATGCTGCCTAGACGAAAGTGATGTCTGCTTGGGCTGTTTCCGAAATTTAGTGGAAATCACCCAATGGACGCAGGTTGACGATTCGGTACGACGGGAAATTTTATCCAATGCCAGCCTTCGTCAACAAGCATACCAGCAACAAATGCCGGATTTTACCAGTCCTTAATCAGTATTTTGAAATACTCGCCGATGAAACTGTTGCACCGAAAAGACTTATTCGCCTGGTCTCTATTTAATGAAGAACGTGACCTGGATTTTCACAGCTACCTTTGGGTGCGTGAAGGAGGCAATGTCGTGATAGATCCTTTACCACTATCCGTACATGACCATAAACTTTTGCAAAAATTGGGTGGTGTGGATTATATCGTCATCACCAATAGCGACCATTGCCGTGCCGCTGAACAACTTGCCAACCAAACAGGTGCCGCCGTTTACGGGCCTTCAGGTGAAAAGGACACTTTTCCCATCATTTGTAACCGCTGGTTGTATGATGGAGAAGAAATTGTCCCAAGGTTATTGGCTTATCAGCTCAATGGTTCAAAAACCATTGGTGAACTCGCCTTGCTTTTGGAACACACGACATTGATAACCGGCGATTTGATCCGTTGTCATCAAGCTGGTGGACTATGCCTGTTGCCAGACGCAAAACTTGCCGACCGTAAACTTGCCATCCAATCGGTCAAACGCATCGCCAATTTACCTGGCATACAAGCCGTGTTGACGGGAGACGGCTGGCCTATATTCGGCCACGGCAGCGAAGCCCTGCACCATCTGGCCCGATCACTGTAAGCCATCGACGAAACCATCTGTTGCAATTGACGGCTTACCTACCGCAAGACACCCTATCCCAACCCCATGATTAAAACTGTTTTTAGTTTGCTGTTTATCCTCATCTTTAGTTCTCTTGCCGTTGTCTATGGTGACGTCAATCTAAGCAGTTTAATCGACGAAAAGGAAGCTGGAAAAACCACTTTCATCCCTATCGATTCCAAACATAAACCAGGTCAATTAAGTTATCACTCTGTGAAACCGATACTGGACACGCGCTGTGTGGCCTGCCATGCCGGTTTTGACGCACCTTGCCAGTTGCAACTTTCTTCTTACCCAGGTTTGCAACGGGGAGCCAGCAAACAGGCTATTTTTGAACCCTTGCGCTTACACTCCATCGAACCTACCCGCTTAATGATTGACTCTAAAACAGCAGATGCCTGGCGAGATAAAGGTTTTTTTGCCGTCTTAAATGAAAAATCCCAATTTCCAGAGATTAACCTCAATAACTCGCTACTGGCAAAAATGCTGGTGTTGAAACGCGACAACCCAGTGCCCAATAAAGACCATCCCTTGGCATCCAGCAAACGCAAAAACGAATGTCCTAAGTTTGATGAATTTAACAACTTTCAGCAAGCACATGCTTTTGCGGGCATGCCATACGCCCTGCCTGGACTGGAGAAAAACGAACAAGACACCTTATTAAATTGGCTGCAGGACGGTGCGAAAAACAGCCAAGCAAAGACCTTGTCCGAACCTGCCCTTGCTGAAATCGGCAAATGGGAACAATTTTTTAACGATCAATCCCCACCAATGCAACTGACTGCCCGTTACATTTACGAGCATTTGTTCAGCGGACACTTGCATTTTAAAGGCCATGCCATCCATGAATTTTACCGGCTGGTGCGCTCCCTAACCCCTCCTGGGCAAGCCATTGACGAGCTTAATAGTCTGCTTCCCTATAACGCACCTGTTGTCAGCAAGTTTTATTACCGTTTAAGCCCTATCACAGAAACGCTGGTGGACAAATCCCATGTGGTTTATGAACTCAGTGATAATAAGATGGCACGGATTAAGTCACTGTTTTTAAAACCTGATGTGGCAGTAGCGCAACTGCCTGCTTACAATCAGGGGGATTCCGCGCAACCATTTTTAGGCTTTAAGGATTTGCCTGTCGATGCGAGACAGCAATTTTTGCTTGATGACGCGGCGTATTTTTTCTCAGCCATTTTCAAAAGCCCCGCCCTTAGCCATCACCAAGGCTTAAGTGGTTTACACGATCAAATTTGGGTAGCCTTCCTCAAGCCACGCGCCGATGTCAATCGGCAAACGGCAGAATTTTTGAGCGAAACCGGACCGTTCCTACGCTTGCCCAGCTCGGCAAAAGAATCCGCCGGATTTTCACAGTGGTTTGAATTAAAAGCTTTTAATAAAGAATATCTCGCCCACAAAGAAATCTTCACGCAAACTGTTTTGCTTAAAGACAAATCCGTAGACCTAGATTTGTTATGGAAGGGTGATGGGGGCAACGGCAACACCTTGACCGTGTTCCGCCATGATGACAACGCCTCCGTAGTCCAAGGCTGGCAGGGCAACACGCCTGCTAGCGTCTGGATCATCGACTATCCGCTGTTTGAAAGGCTACATTATTTGCTGCTGGCAGGGTTTAATGTCTATGGTGATACCGCACACCATCTCAATACCCGTTTGATGTTAGATTTATTGCGTAGCGAAGCGGAAAACAACTACCTGCAATTTTTGCCTAAATCGGCGCGGCAAGTGTTGCATGACAACTGGTACCAAACTTGGGACAGTCAATTATTAGGGGTATTTAACACCCCTGATTTTGCCTCCCAAGCCGAGTCCGCCATTGCCTACCAAACCCAAGATTATCAAACCGAGTTTTTCAGTAAATTTGCCAAAAAGTCTGAATTGACCACTGCTAACCCAATCGCGCAAGCCTTCCCTTGCCCGCAAGAACCTTGTACGCCACCGCAATACGACAATTTCGCCCGTCAACTTTCTGAGCTGAAAGGGTCAGAAATTACCGCCTTGCCCGAAGTGGCTTTTTTTCGCATCAACACAACCAACCCTGAGAAATATCCGGTGTATACGCTGATCCATAACCGACAATATCGCCATGTTGCGGTATTGTTTGGGGAAAACCAACGCAGACAACCGGATATGGACACCCTGACTGTGCTGCCTGGATTCGTTGGCAGTTATCCCAACCAGTTTTTTACAATTGCTAGTGAACAACTGGAAGGATTCATTACCCAACTAAAACAAGCACAAACTGAAACAGCAATTGCCCAGTTCTACAAAACTTACGGAATCCGCCGCAACAACCAAAATTTTTGGGCAATTTACGACAGTTTCAATCAAAAACACCAGGACGGTAAACCGGAAAATGCAGGCTTGTTTGATATTAGCCGTTATGGAAACCATGAAAATGGCACATGAATTTTTAACGCTACATTTGATCTTCTAGCTTGCCTAGCTAATCAATTCCTGCTTGCTTGTTGGTAAACTCAGTTTTTGCTGAATTGTACGAAAGCCTAATGTCATTACTAAATCCCTCTATTTGCCTTTATCAGAAATGCTGTTTGTGTGCCTAACAGTCACCTGACAAGTACAGTTGAATATTTGCCAGAGCTCACCTATTATTCTCAAAGCCGCTTCAATTTAGCTCGGCAATATCCAGGACAGGAGCGAATAATAATTGTGAACATCATTGACTTAAGAAAAAACCTGCGGGCCTCAGCCGTTCATCGGCTCGCCAATGACCGCCGTCAAAACCCACACCCATACGGCACGCCAGAATGGTTGGAATTTATCCGCAATCATGGGCAGGAACAACCCGACTATGACCGCCGTAAAACCATCAGAAGAGCCAGCGACCAACCTACATCCACTGCAACTGATTCCAATGAAAAACCCTACAAACGCATTTTGCTGACCCCTGCCGAAAAAAACTTGCTCTTGGATATTTATTTTACGGATATTGAATAACCATAAAACATCATGTTGTTTCCTGATTAGTAAGATGATTCAGCCAACTCTAAAGTCGTCATTCCGGCATACCTCTGGGGCACAAGTGGATTGCCGAAGCCGTTGACCGCGTTAGCGACTTGTAAAGCTCGAAGTGAATCTAGAAGCCACGGATGGCAATAAAACATCACATCCCTGTGAACTGGATATCGGCAATCCCCTTGTGCCCCCGAAGGTATGAGACTGTGGAAGTATTGCGAAATGCTCTAAAAATTAATAATTGTCCACGAAAGACACGAAACAATTAAATTTTAACTTTCAATAACTTATAATTGAGCTAATTTTACACTTTCGTGTTATTTCGTGATTTTCGCTTCGCGCTCTTCGGGTCGTGGACATAAAATAATTCTTTCACAGTCTCGTATGCCAATATGACGGCTTAGCATAATCATCTTGCTAGTCAGGTGTTATTTTGACTGCGTTATCTTTATTACCACGATTGCCTTTAGGTGCTTCCTTAATCGCCCTTTTTATTGCCCCAATTGCCGATTCATTCAACAGCCCACCCCTTTCATAGGCAAGGCACAAAGCCCCTCGAAAACCCAAATAATCGGGTTTAAAAACCAACAATCTGGCAACATCGCTTCTCCGCAATGAACCTGCCAGACCGCATAATAACGACCTTTTTTTAGCTAAGGTTATGAACCGGCAAATTTCGGCTTCTTCCATCACTTTGGTTAATGAGCCTTTGCGCTTATTCATCGTATCAAGCATGACACCTTTAAACCCCGCCATTTTTAACGCATTGATGACACTTAAATCAGGCTGGGTATCGGCGAACAACACCGCAATTAAAGCATGTTGGGGTGTTAAAATTGCTAATTTATCAATGATCGCCATCCAATCGCCTTCTGGGAAAAAACCAATTTTTATATAATCAACCCCCGTTGCCGCCATCACTTTAGTGGCAAAAAACACCACTTCGGGCAGCATAGGCAAATCACCGATAGTGGCACTGACTAGGCAACGATGATTGATGGCTTTCAGAATATGCTGCACTATTTCCGTGTCCAATGCCCCCAATGCCCCATGGTCAGGTTGTTTTAAATCAATAATATCGACTTTTGCCTCCAATACCAGCAACGCCTCTTCGACACTCTTTACACTCGCCAGCATCCTGGTCATACGCTTGCCCCATCTTTGAAAGCAGCGATCATGTCCATCAACCACGCCCACGCTTCCCGCTCCTTCTTACCCGACGTCTTATCAAAGCCAATTTTCAGATACGCCAATTCCGCTTCAATTTTCGCCATCGGCAACAGATGCAAACGGCTGACTAAAATCGCCGCCTCCAACACGGCAAACTGGGCGCGGTTAAAGCCGGTAAACGGTGCGTGGGTGACGCTATGCACCGCTTTGCAAAACACTTTGGGGCGGGTGGCATCATCTTCTACTCGCACCACTTCGACCTCAGTATGCGCCAAGGCACAGGCCAGCACGGGGGCTGCGATTTTTTCCGCCGCCAGCAAAGACCAGTCCCGACGTCCGCTTAAACAACCGGCAAACACCCGCACATCGTCACAATAATTCAACACGGCAACTGGATTTTCCATTAAATTTTCTAGCGTTATGGACGGACGGAACGGCTGGATAACAAAACCATCCTCCTGCAGATGGATGCCCATCGGCGCGATATGTGTAAGCCCAGTGTTGTTTTGGGTGGTGACTATGGTTTCTTGGATCATGCTTTTCTTATGTCTTCTGTAAAGTGGTTCCGGCGGCTTTAAACGTGTGCAAATCAACTATAGTCTCGGATTCCTCAGTAGCGCAGCCCCAAGTTAGGGCTTGATCTTGAGTGTAGCGTTTACCCAATTGCCAGGCAATTTCCGCCCGTGCCAATTCCACTCCCAGATAAAACGCATGGCCGCCGTCAGTTTCTACCTGCAGTTTCGGATACAAAGCAAACGGGTCAGTCGCGCTATGCAAACCATCGCGGTTGAAAATATGCAGGCCATCGCTACTGTTCTGGATGCGGAAACTGGGGTCTTTGATGTCAGCGGCGAGTTCTTCAATTTCCGCCAACGTGTAAGGGAACGGGGCGGGTTCATGCGTGACCATCAAACCGGGATGGATATGTTTGGGCAAGGTATCGTGTTCTTTGGCGGCAAGCATTATGCGCCGGGCGACATCGGCTTCTTTAATGGCGCGGCAAGCGTGGCGGCTGACTTCGGTCGCTAAAATATGCTTGATGTCCAGTTCCGAACAAATCCCCAGCAATAGCGCATTCATACCCACTGTATCGGCATGGGTCAATTCGGTGATATTGCCGACCCCCATCATCATTTCCACTTCAGGATGGTTTTTTCTGACTGCATGATAACGCACAATGGATTGGGTAAAGCCAAAATGGATAGGATCCAAAATCGGATCAACTATAAAAGCTCGGTTTCTGGCTTGCATTCCTGCAATCGCTCGGTCTAAAGAAGCCAAATCTTCGTGTTGTTCAGGGATTAAAACCGGTGTGCCGGCAACTTCATCGGCAATCCACAAGGTCGATTCATGCAGGCTCAGCAAATAATCCGCACCCGTTTTGCCGCCGCGCAGCAAATCCTTTTCGTCCAGCGAGTCAATGCTGACCAAAAAACCTGCGTCTTTTAAGGCGAGGATCAGTTCTTCCATGTGCGGAAACGGGGTGCTGGGCAAGCAACCAATGTCAATCACATCCGCGCCGTTATGTCGATAGTAACGGGCACGTTCCAGCACCTCGTCAACACTAAGACGGGGTGCATCGGTGATTTCCGCAAAGATTTTTACACGGTACTGGCTTAAGTCGTAACTGTGGGCTTTTTTACCGAAATATTGCGGTAAATCTTTCAATTCTTCCGGGCCGCGCAGAATCGGCAACTTGAAATGCTGTGACAAGGCATCCACATCACCACGGCAACGCCCAGGCAGGATCATCCGGTCTGCCCCAAAGGTATCATGCAAACGCCGTGCAATCATGTCGGTGGTCATTAAAGCGGCGACTTTAAGCCCCAATTGATACACAGTGTAAGTAAAATCCGGCTGCATTTTTTCGAGGATGCGGTGCAGTTGTTTTTCCGCCAGTTTGCCGGTCAAAAACAGGATGTGTTCGCTCATTGCAGGCTTGCCAAACGGGTCTGTACAGTTGCGATCAAATCCCCGACGCTTTCAACCACGGTGGTATATTCAAATTGGCGCAATTTATCCGTGCCTTCCAAATCAATTTTGCGCGGATACACCATCACTTTGCCGCCCGGTGCCGTGGTTTCCATTTCCGGGGCAATATCGCACGGATAAACGATACTGGGAATCCGGCATTTACCTGCTTGTGAATACAAATTGGTAACTAAGGTATCGGCAATCCCCAATACACATTTGGCAACGGTGTTTGACGTGGTCGGTGCCATGACAAACGTGTGGTAATAGCCTTTGTAAAACAGCCCGACTGGCGGGGCCGATGCGGCTTTGTCGCGGTAAACAGGCATTTTCGCACGCAGGTCTTCAAGTTTGATGCGGTACATTTTCAGGACTTCCTCGCCCGCCGGACTGATGTATAAATCCACCGCATCCAAAGTCATCAGATACGCGATACAATCTTCAATATAATGGCCTGAGCCAGTCATCGCCCAAGCCAAACGGGGTTTATCCATTTTTTGTGTCAATTCGGTCTAAGCAAATAGGCATTATAACCGAATCACAACGGCATACGGCTTTCGCTTTTACTTCAAATAACATGCCGTTAAGGTATCCATTTTGGGGCAAACTTTATTGTCGCCCCAGCCGCATTCGTCCTACTATATAATTGCCAAAATTATCGGAATTTGCTTCGTAGCAAAAACACAGCGAGTACACAGGAGTTTTACAACATGTTCAACCCGTTTTATAAACCACTTATCATGGGGATTTTAAATGTCACGCCCGACAGTTTTTCGGATGGCGGACGCTACAGTGATTTGGACAGCGCGGTTGAACAGGCGCATAAAATGCTGGGGGAAAGCGTGGATATCATTGATATAGGCGGGGAATCAACCCGACCTGGTTCTGATTCAGTCCCTGCAGAGGAACAAATTCGCCGTGTTATTCCGGTCATTAAAGCTATCCGGCAGTTTAGTGATACTGTGATCAGCATAGACACGACTTGCAGCAAGGTAGCTAAAGCAGCGGTGAACGCCGGTGCGAATATGATCAACGATGTTTCGGGTGGTTTAAATGATGTGGAAATTTTGGCACTTGCTGCCCAAGCCGAGTTGCCAATCATTTTGATGCACACCCAAGGCACACCGAAAACCATGCAGGACAATCCTTTTTACGAAGATGTCGTCAGCGAAGTGCTGGAAGCTTTGCAAATGAGGATCAATGCCGCTTTAAACGCGGGCATTAAAAAAGAAAATATTGTTATCGATCCAGGCATTGGTTTTGGCAAACGTAAACAGGATAATCTGGATTTGCTCGCGCACTTGGATGTGTTGGTGGCATTAGGTTATCCCGTATTATTGGGGACTAGCCGCAAACGTTTTATGGGCAGTATTTGTGATGTGTCTGAACCCTGCGAATTGATCACAGCAACTGCAGTGACCACGGCTTTAGGGGTGATGGCGGGGGTAAAGATATTCCGCGTCCATGATGTCAAAGAAAACCGTCAAGCCGCAGATGTGGCTTGGGCAATCAGGCAGTACGGTTAATTTGCTTAGCCCAATTAAACAGGGCACCTCGAAAAAACGTCCCCACAAAGGTAAGGCGTTTCAACCTTAAAAGCCCGTACCAGAAAAACATCTTGACGGTGTTTATTTATGCGCCTTAAAAATCACTTGTGAGGCGGTAATCTTGACATAACCACTAATTTCCGATGGCCTGCCCATGTTCAGCTAATGATTGCCGGACAAGAACCGACCAAAACAGAATATTTACCAGCTATCCTGAATACGAATTTCAGCACAAAAATTCGGACAAATTTCTGACCGTTACTGAGTACAAAAACCAGCATAGCCTGCATACGCATTTGATGGCAAGTTTCTCTGTGCCACAACCCTAAATCAATTTCTGGGCTTTTTTACTTTTGTGGATATGGCCTAGTACAACAGCAAATGGTGATCGGGTTAAACCCGCTCAATTCCATACTCATCACCCGGCTTATTTCTTTAAAAAACAATGAAATTAATAAGCTAATGCTAATGATTCCCTAGGCTTTGCGTTTACCAAGCCATATTATGCCTAAACTATTAAATAAACAATTTACATAAGCTCTTCAAATCCACTAGGTTCTGATGGTATATTGGCGCACACAAAAAAATGTGCATCAAAGCACAGTCATAATGAGGAGCTTTTAATAATGATTAATGAAGGCGTCGATAACTCTAAACGCCAGTTTTTAACCTCGGCTTTAACCGTGGTTGGCGCAGTCGGCACAGGCTTTTTGGCGGTGCCTTTCCTTGCTCAAATGCAGCCGAGTGTCAAAGCAATGGCGGCAGGGGCTCCTGTTGAAGTTGATATCAGCAAAATGGAAACCGGTCAGATGATACGGGTGGCTTGGCGCGGCAAACCTGTCTGGATATTGAACCGGACACCTGAAGTTCTAGAAACCCTAAAAACCCTCGATTCCAAGTTACGCGATCCTCAATCTTTGGAATCCATGCAACCCGCCTCTAGCAAAAATCCTGGACGCTCTATCAAGCCAGAAGTTTTTGTTGCCGTAGGTTTATGTACCCATCTAGGTTGCTCACCGACATTCAGGCCAGAAATAGCGCCCAGCGATTTGGGAGAAGGCTGGAAAGGCGGTTTTTTCTGCCCTTGTCACGGTTCTTGGTTTGATTTGGCAGGCCGGGTTTTCCAAGGCGTCCCTGCCCCTACCAATCTGGAAATCCCGCCTTATCGCTATGTCAGCGATACGCAACTTATTATTGGCGAACCTGAGGAAGGAAAAAACGCATGAAAACAAATTGGTTCACTTCATCTGGCAATTGGGTCTTAGACCGTTTTCCGCTCACTAAATTGTGGAATGACCACATGGCGCATTATTACGCGCCCAAAAACTTTAACTTCTGGTACTTTTTTGGCTCACTCGCATTACTGGTGCTGGTCAACCAATTCGTGACCGGCATTTTATTGACCATGAATTACAAGCCCGATGCCAAACTGGCGTTCGACTCGGTGGAATACATCATGCGAGATGTCCACTGGGGCTGGCTAATCCGTTATATGCACTCAACGGGAGCATCCGCCTTTTTTATCGTCATATACCTGCATATGTTCCGAAGCTTGATGTACGGTTCTTTCAAGCATCCGCGTGAACTGGTATGGATATTCGGCATGTTGCTGTTTGTCGCGTTGATGGCCGAAGCCTTTATGGGCTATTTGTTGCCTTGGGGACAAATGTCTTATTGGGGCGCACAAGTGATCATTTCGCTGTTCAGCGCCATTCCGGTTATCGGTGAGGAACTTTCATTGTGGGTACGCGGCGACTATGTTGTTTCCGATGCCACCTTAAACCGTTTCTTTGCCTTCCATGTCATTTCCGTGCCATTGGTGTTGGTGATGTTGGTGTTCTTGCACATCGTCGCCTTGCACGAAGTCGGCTCTAACAATCCTGACGGAATTGATATCAAAAAATATAAAAATGAAAAAGGCATCCCTTTAGATGGCATTCCGTTCCATCCTTATTACACTGTCAAGGACATTGCCGGGGTTGGCGTGTTTTTGATTTTCTTTGCTACTATCATTTTTTACATGCCTGAAATGGGCGGTTATTTTCTTGAACACGCCAACTTCATACCTGCTGACCCGTTAAAAACCCCGGAACATATTGCCCCAGTATGGTATTTCACGCCGTTCTACGCCATTTTAAGGGCCATACCAGATAAATTTGCTGGGGTAATTGGCATGGGCGGCGCGATTGTCGTGTTGTTTTTATTGCCGTGGCTGGATCGTAATCCGGTCAGATCCATCCGTTACCGTGGTGGCATTTATAAAAAAGCCTTGTTGATGTTTGTCATCAGTTTCCTAGTCTTAGGCTACTTAGGCACACAACCCGCAACACCAAGTGCCACGATAGTCGCACGTATTTTTACGGCTATTTATTTTGGTTTCTTTCTGTTAATGCCCATTTATACCCGTTGGGAAAAAACCAAGCCCGTTCCCACCCGCACTACCGAACATCATTCAATCGATGAACAATTACCGGCATTGTTGGAAGAAATCACTGAATTAAAACCGGCAACCAGCGAAATTGACCATGTTGTATTCCGAAGCTCTTTTTTTAGTAGACGACCCAACCCTACTGGCATACGCCACGTCCTAACCCGATTTGCAAAAAAACTGGTTGAGAGCCTAGACTAATATGAAAAATTTTCTAACTGTTTCTTTATTAATGCTATCACTGGCGGTAAACGCCTCTGAAAGCGTCAAGCTTGATCACGCTGATATTGACCTTACCGATAAAGTTTCTTTGTTGCGTGGAGCCAAACATTTCGTCACCAACTGCTTAGGTTGCCATTCCATAAAACATATCCGTTATCTGCGTATTGCCAAGGATATGGAAGTGGACGAAAAATTGATCCTCAATGACATTGCTCCTCTGGGAGCGGGTATTTATGACCAAATACACAGTGCCATGAACAAACATGATGCTGAAAAATGGTTTGGCATCCAACCGCCTGATTTATCATTGGTTGCCCGTTCACGTGGGGCTGATTGGTTATATAGCTATTTAAAAAGTTATTACACTGATTCGAAACGGCCTTTCGGTGTCAATAATAGGATATTTCAAGATACCGCAATGCCTAACCCATTTTGGAAATTGCAGGGAGAACAAGAGGCCGTAACCAGAAAAACGATTTATGGCGACCATACTGAATTAGAAATTGAAGAACCCGGTACTTTAAGCGAAAAGGAGTTCGATCTTATGGTCAACGACCTAGTCAATTTTTTGGTTTACGTTGGTGAACCCGTTCAATTAGAGAGGCGGCAAATGGGTAAATATGTACTGCTTTTTCTGTCGATTTTCTTTGTTATCGGTTACTTACTGAAAAAGGAATATTGGAAAGATATTCATTAATTAATCAGCAAGCCAAGGCTTGTGGATTTTCCTTACGATTGCGGGGGAGTTGTTTATGTTGGCAAAGTTTTGCAGCCTAACACTCTCCTTGCAATTTGCAATGGCATAGCTCTGTAACAGTAATATCGCTGTCGGAATTTTCCGTTGCATCCCCATTCCAACCGTATCCTTACTTTTTATAATAACGTGAAGTGCAAACTAAGTTTTTTCAAGTTTCCACGTTGGTTTCATGCTGTATTGGCGACGAGCCTAGGTAACTCAATCACAATAACTCTATGGAATAAGTAGAATAATCGCCCACTTATTTAATGAAATCCACGAATATTTGATTCATTAGTCATTGGGTGAATAAAAAGATACGTGGTTTAGAGACGATAACCCAAACAACGAGGTTACTTTTTGGATTGATGATTGATTGATTGATTGATTTAAAATTTTAGATTATAAAAGTTGAAGACTATAGTTCACAAATTTCATTAGCACAATAAACACTTTATTAGCCCACAGCTAATTTATGACACCACGATTTATTAAACCACGATACCGCATTATATTGCAGGCATTTAAATCTGGCATATTATTAGGTCAACGCAGCTCGACTTTTCGAAGGCTGCTGCTTCACTGCGCTGATTCCCATTTAGTCAACAATACTGCATTTTTCACGGGAAGCGTCCACGCGGTCACGCAGCTCTTTCCCAGGTTTGAAATGAGGCACGTATTTTTTCGATAGCGTCACTGATTCGCCCGTTTTCGGGTTACGCCCGACGCGCGGTGGTCGCATGTGCAGGCAAAAGCTACCAAAACCTCTGATCTCTATTCTTTCCCCTGTTGACAATGCCTCATTCATTTTTTCAATGATACATTTCACTGCCAGCTCTACATCCTTCAACGCCAAATGAGGCTGTTGTTTAGCTAAGGCTTCAATTAATTCGGATTTTGTCACATTCTATCCTATGTTTAAATCCACGCCCGTGCTTTTGATAGGTAAAACGCCATCCATAACTCATGGCTGGATCATCCTCTCCGTCAGCGACGAGGTTTACCAAAAACGAGAGCACTTAAACAGTGCTGCCACCTGTCAATAATTCTTCTAAAGAGAGAAATTCGTTTTAATATTCGGAAAAACCAAAGCCAGAAGGCATGCCCTAAAGGGCGTACCTTTTGGCATAAGCTTATTTTTCTATTTGCTTAAATATGTCAGCAAAGGTCGGTGAACCGCTAGCTTGCTGAGTGTGGTCTTTAATAGTGTGGGTTTCTTCGTCTTGATCTTTCGCTTTAATTGACAAAGAAATGGTTTTGCTTTTTTTGTCTACGCCGATGAATTTGGCTTCCAAGGCATCACCTTCTTTCAACAAAGTACGGGCATCTTCGACACGGTCACGTTGGATTTCAGAGGCACGCAGATAACCTTCCACATGGTCAGCCAAAGTCACTACCGCACCTTTGGCATCGACTTCTTTAATCGTACCTTTGACTAAACTGCCTTTTTCATGGGTTGCCAAGAAATTTTGGAAAGGATCTTGTTCCAATTGTTTGATACCTAAAGAGATACGCTCCCGCTCGGAATCAACAGCCAAAATAACAGTTTCCAGCTCATCGCCTTTCTTAAATTCACGGACTGACGCTTCGCCGCCTTCTGCCCACGAAATATCAGACATATGCACCAAACCATCAATACCCCCATCCAAACCAATGAAAATACCAAAATCCGTGATAGATTTGATTTTGCCGGAGATTTTGTCGCCTTTGTTATGAGTTGCAGCAAATTCATCCCAAGGATTAGTTTTGCATTGTTTCATGCCCAACGAAATACGGCGGCGCTCTTCGTCGATTTCCAGAACCATGATTTCAACTTCGTCACCTAATTGCACCAACTTAGATGGGTTGACGTTTTTGTTAGTCCAGTCCATTTCAGAAACGTGAACCAAGCCTTCAACGCCTTCTTCGATCTCAACGAAACAACCGTAATCCGTCAAATTGTTGACTTTACCAAACACGCGAGTGCCAGCTGGGTAACGGCGGGCAATGTTTTGCCAAGGGTCTTCGTTCATTTGTTTCATGCCCAACGACACACGGTTTTTGTCTTTGTCGTATTTCAGGACTTTTACCTTAATTTCTTGGCCTATTTCCACACACTCAGATGGATGGCGCACACGTCTCCACGCCATATCGGTGATGTGCAACAAACCATCAATACCACCCAAGTCGATAAATGCACCGTAATCAGTCAGGTTTTTGACCACGCCGACCACGGTTGCACCTTCTTCCAAGGTTTTCAGCAATTCTTCGCGTTCTGCGCTGTATTCTTTTTCAACAACAGCACGACGGGACAAGACCACGTTATTACGTTTTTGGTCGATTTTGATGACTTTGAAGTCAAGGTCACGATTTTCTAAGAATGTCGTGTCACGGATAGGACGGACATCAACTAATGAACCCGGCAAGAAAGCCCGCAAGGCACCAACGGCAACAGTGAAACCACCACGGACTTTGCCAGTGATACGGCCTACGATAGTCGCTTCTTTTTCAAACGCTGTTTCCAGTTCAAACCACGCTTTGTTTTTCTTAGCCTTATCTCGGGAAAGAAGGGTAGCACCTAAACCGTCTTCAAATAATTCAAGTGAAACTTCAATTTCATCACCAATGGCAACTTCCAACTCACCATCGTTGTTTAGAAACTGCCATTTTGGGATGACACCTTCCGATTTAGAATTAGTACTGACGATGACCATATCGTTTTCGATGTCAATGACAGTACCCAATAACATGGCGCCAGCACTCATTTTGGTATTGGTTAAACTTTCTTCAAATAATGCAGCAAAGCTTTCGCTCATTTTCTATTCCTAAGCAGGCCAGTAAGACTAGCCTTAATTAAATTATCTTAAAGTTAAAAAAACCGTCTAAACCACAGTTGGGAACTATTGGATAAGAACCAATACTTGGTTTATCACAGCGTCGATTGTCATATCAGAAGAATCAATAAAAAGCGCGCCATTCGCCATGCTTAGTGGTGCCGTTTCCCGCTCCCTATCGCGACGATCACGTTCTTCTATGTCTTTTGTTAAGCTGGAAAGGTTAGCATCAATTCCTTTTTCTTTCAACTGTTTATATCGGCGTTCAGCGCGCTTTTCGCTACTTGCCGTCAAAAATACCTTATAAGCGGCATCTGGGAAAACCACTGTGCCCATGTCCCTGCCATCTGCAACCAACCCTGGAGATTGCTTGAAATCCTGTTGTTTTTGCAACAAGACACTTCTTACTTCCGGTAGGGCGGCAACGATTGACGCAGTATTACCAGTTTTTTCCAAACCTAATTGAGCGCTTATATCCTGACCATTCAACTTGACAGCCAAATCGTCACCGCATTCAAACTCCAGCTCCATAGCCTTAGCCACACCAATAATCGTGGGAATATCATGCAATGCCACAGATTTCTGTAACAATGCGATAGCCAAGGAGCGGTAAATTGAACCGCTGTCCAAATAATGCCAGCCTAATTTTTTTGCCAGCAAACGGCTGACTGTGCCTTTACCTGCACCACTGGGCCCGTCTATCGTCAAAACCGGAACAGTCACTAGCATTATTCCTCAGTGCAAACCAAAGCCATACCTAAGCTTTTCACTAAATCTTTGAATTCAGGGAAAGAGGTATTGACGTTAGAGCAATCCAAAACCGTAATCGGCGCATTGGCGCGAAGTCCTGCTATAGAAAACGACATAGCAATACGATGGTCGCCATGCGAAGTGACCACGCCGCCGCCAATCGGTTTACCGCCGTTGATAACCATGCCATCTGGCGTGGGTTGGGCATCAACACCCAAAACCAACAAACCGTCCGCCATCACTTGGATACGATCCGATTCTTTCACGCGCAATTCTTCTGCACCACTCAAACGGGTTTGGCCTTCGGCACATGCTGCGGCGACAAACAAGACAGGGAATTCATCAATCGCCAACGGCACTAAATCTTCTGGAATATCAATACCCTTTAATGGACTGTAAACCACATGCAAATCGGCGACAGGCTCACCGCCCACTTCACGCGGGTTCAACACTTCAATACTCGCGCCCATCAAACGCAGTATGTCGATCACGCCTGTACGGGTCGGATTGATACCAACATGTTTCAAAGTCACATCAGAACCTGGCGCAATCGACGCGCCGACTAAGAAAAACGCCGCCGATGAAATATCGCTAGGCACGTCAATATCCATCGCTGTCAAATTGCCCTCGGCAGAAATAATGGCTGTGCTGCCTTCGCGTCTGACCGGATAATTAAATCCCGCCAACATCCGCTCGGTGTGGTCACGGGTAGGTGCAGGCTCGGTCACACGAGTTTCGCCTTGTGCGTACATGCCCGCCAACAACAAACAGGATTTGACCTGGGCACTGGCAATCGGCATCGTGTAATCAATGGCTTGCAATTGTCCGGCCTTACCGGTGATATGCAAAGGCGCAGTGCCTTTTTCAGTGGTTTTGATGTCCGCACCCATCGTTGCCAAGGGATCCGTAACCCGTTTCATAGGACGACCGGACAGTGATTTATCGCCTGTCAACACACAATTGAACGGCTGACCCGCCAACAAGCCGCTCAACAAACGCATCGACGTACCAGAGTTACCCAAGTACAACTCATTTTTAGGCTCTTTCAAACCGTACTTGCCAACACCGTGAATCGTCACACAACCATTAGTCGGGCCTTCAATTTCCACTCCCATATCCCGAAACGCCTGCAAAGTCGCCAAAGCGTCCTCGGCCTCCAAAAAGCCCGTGACATGGGTCACCCCTTCTGCCAAAGAGCCGAGCATAATGGAGCGGTGCGACATGGATTTATCACCAGGGACGCGGGTTTCACCGTGCAATTTGCCGCCGGGTTGGATGTGGAAAGTAATTGATTTAGACATAGTGGTTTCGATTTGATTAAGAAAGCGTTGCCGCGCCTGATTGGCATACGAAAAGGTTGAAAAAAGCTGCTGGCAGTTGTCGCCTGCAAACATTTGGTAAATTTTGCCCAACTCGCCTTGCAACTCCACAATCAAAGGCATGATAGCTTGTTTGTTTGCCGCGCAAATATCCACCCACATTGTTGGGCTGCTGGAAGCAATCCGGGTAAAATCTTTAAACCCACCTGCCGCGTATTTAAAGATTTCACTTTGTTCATCTTTATGCCCCAGCATATCAACCAGCGCGAAAGCAAGTATGTGTGGCAAATGGCTGGTTGCAGCCAGAATTTGGTCATGATGGGCGGCATCCATGATAGAAACCACCGAACCTAAGCCCTGCCAAAAGCCTTGGATTTTTTGCAAGGCTTCGGGCGCTGTGTTTGCGGTGGGCGTGATTATTAGGCGTTTATTGGCAAACAAGCCGTCCACTGCCGCCAACACGCCGCTTTGTTCGCCGCCAGCAATGGGGTGGGCGGGGACAAAGTTGTCCGGTACCTCCCCGAAGACGCTTTCGGCGGCAATAAGTACACTGCCTTTGGTGCTACCAACATCGGTGTAAATCGCATTTTCAGACCAATGCGGTTTTAATAACGACAATACCCTAGCAATACTCGCTACAGGCGTGGCAATCAAAACCAAATCAGCTTGAAAGACTGCTTCGGCTATATCTAAGTAAAACTCATCTATCACGCCGATTTGCTTAGCGTTTTGCAGGTTTTGCAGGTCTTCTTCACGACCAAAACCAACAATATTAGTTGCCAAATTGTTCACACGCGCGGTTTTGGCGACAGAACCGCCAATCAAACCAACGCCAATGATGCAAAGCTTGTTGAACATTAAGCCCACATTAATTGTTTCATAAGTATTTGCATTAAAATGAATTTTTTCTAAAACTGTTTCAGCAAGCACTTATGAAACAATTAATAAGTTATCAAATCAAGATATCGCCTAATGCTTGTAAGAACACAGTGTTTTCTGCGGGTGTACCGATGCTGATCCGCAAGAAATAGGGCATTTCATAGTTGGCAACGGGGCGGACAATCACACCTTTACGTAATAAGGCATCATAAATCGGCATCCCTTCACGCTTGACATTCACGGACACGAAATTGCCCGCTGACGGAATCCACTCCAATCCTAAAGCTTTAAAGCCATCCGTGAGCTGTTGCATCCCTAGGCTGTTGTTGTTAATAGTATTGTGCAAATGTTCAGCATCGCCCAAAGCCGCTTCTGCCGCCACCAAAGCCAGTGTGTTGTTGTTAAACGGCTGGCGGACGCGGTTTAAAATATCGGCGATTTCAGGGCAAGACAAACTATAACCGACACGCAAACCCGCTAAACCGTAGGCTTTGGAAAAAGTACGGGTAATTATCAGATTGGGGAATTTTTTCAACCACGCGATAGCATCAACGGTTTCTGTTTGGCTGACAAACTCAAAATAGGCTTCATCCAACACGCAGATAACCGTGTCCGGCAATGCGCCGATAAACCGCTCGACATCCGCTTGCGGCAATAATGTGCCCGTCGGATTATTCGGGTTGGCGATAAACACCACACGGGTTTTCGGCGTGATCGCTTGCGCCATTGCCTGCAAATCATGCCCATAATCTTTGGCTGGCACGACCACTGCCGTAGCGCACACCGCCTGTGTAACTAACGGATAAACCGCAAACGCATGTTGCGAGAACACTACTTCGCATTCTGGCGTCAAAAATGCCCGCGCTACTAATTCCAATAGCTCGTTTGAGCCATTGCCCAAAGTAATTTGGCTGGCATCGACCGCGTATTTTGTCGCCAAAGCCTGTTTTAACTGGAAACCACTGCCATCAGGATATAAGGCCAATTCCGGCAGGACTTTTTGGATAGCCGCAATCGCCTGCTTGCCAGGTCCTAAAGGATTTTCATTGGAAGCCAGTTTGATGATTTGCGTTAAACCCAACTCGCGCTCCAGCTCTTCAATCGGCTTGCCTGCTTTGTAGGGGATTAATTGTTGTACGCCAGGGAGGGCGAGACTATATAAATTTTCGTTACTCATGAAATAATCTGACTACGGCTTATTTTGCAAACACTTCTTGCAAGTTGATGGTCAATTCAGGAAACAAGAACGGTACAGCGTTATCTTGTTTGGAAAACATCGCTAATAATTGGTAACGGTCACTTTCTTCGTCCAAGACAAATTGCGACACCGTGGCTTCGTATGGATAAACCAGCCAATATTCCTTTACGCCCGCTTCTTGATAAAGCTGGAACTTAGTTTGGGTGTCTTTTTGCGCGGTGCTTTTAGACAGAATTTCGATAATCCAATCGGGTGCGCCTAAGCAGCCTTTGCTATCGAGTTTATCGGTATCACAAACCACGCATAAATCCGGTTGTACGACCGTGTAAATATCTTGCGATGCCATCAATGATTTCTTGCGGTCATACAAGCGTACATCAAACGGTGCACTAAAAACTTTACAAGGCTTATTTTTTAAATAGTAGCCAATTTCCACTAACAAATTTCTGGAAATGCTTTGGTGATTAAAATTTGGCGCAGGGCTCATCAACGATATTTTGCCACGCAACAATTCCACTGCCTCATCAAACCGCCAAGTTAAATAATCGGCGTAAGTGTAAGTTTGTTCCAAATCCAAATCAGTCAATTGGGTTATTTTTGCCATATCAAAACACCGCTTTTGGATAAGAACCTACTATTTTCAACATATTCACTTGATCTTGCAACGCCGCCAACGCGCCAGCGACTTGCGGATCGTCAGCGTGGCCTTGGATGTCGATGAAGAACACATAATCCCACAAGCCTTGGTGCGAAGGACGGGATTCAATGTTTACCATATCAACACCAAACCGCGCAAACGGCTCGAGCGTCCGGTGCAATGCACCTGGTTTGTTGCCAGTGGAAACCACCAAGGAAGTTTTGTCTTTGCCAGTTGAAGTCGAAGTTTGCTGTCCGATAATAATAAAACGCGTGGTGTTATTGGCAATGTCTTCGATATTTTTTTCAATGACGGGCAATTGATAAACATCAGCAGCGGCAATACCGGCAATAGCGGCACATTGTTTATCACTTGCTGCTAATCTGGCGGCTTCAGCATTGCTACTGACCGCGACCCGTTCGGCGTTGGGTAAATTTTTATCCAACCATTGCCGACATTGCGCCAGAGATTGTTGATGCGAATACACGGTAGTGATGTCCGCCCAATTTTCGGCCAAACCCAGTAGGTTTTGGTGGACACGAATTTCCACTTCCCCACAAATTTTTAACGGCGACACCATTAATCTATCTAAAGTATGGCTAATAACGCCTTCGGTGGAATTTTCCACAGGGACAACACCGAACTGGCATAACCCGGTTTCGACAGCGTTAAAAATCTCGCTGATAGTCGCCGCTGACACAGTTTTGACGGCATGACCAAAATGCTTAAACGCCGCTTGTTGGGTGAATGTGCCTTCCGGCCCCAAAAACGCCACTTCCAAGGGTTTTTCTAAGGCTAAACATGCGGACATGATTTCTCGAAAAAAGCGGATGACCGTATCATTCGATAACGGCCCTTCGTTCAATTCTTGGATACGCCGCAACACCAGTGATTCGCGGTCTGGACGGTAAAACGTGCCGACTTCACCTTGGGCGATTTTGGTTTTGGCAACTTCCATCGCGCACTTTGCCCGCTCATTGAACAGACGCAACACTTCCGCGTCGAGAGCATCGATTTTTTCCCTTAATTCGGCAAGTGGGGTGATGGCGGACATAGGGACAATCCTGATTTAATGCGTACGTTCAAATTCCGCCATGAACGCAATCAAGGCATCGACACCCGCTTCCGGCATGGCGTTGTAAATGCTGGCGCGCATCCCGCCTACCGAGCGGTGGCCTTTTAGTTCATATAAACCATTGGCTTCTGCTTCACTGATAAACTCTTTATCCAAGTTTTCATCCGCTAACATAAACGGTACATTCATGCGCGAACGGTACGGCACTGCAACGGGGTTACGGTACAAGGCCGATTGGTCAATTGCCTGATACAGCTTAGCTGCCTTAACGATGTTGTGTTGCTCAATCGCGGCGACACCGCCCTGCCCTTGCAGCCACTTCAATACTAGGCCGACCAAGTACCAGTTATACGTCGCTGGCGTATTGAGCATGGATTGGTTTTTGGCTTGCTCGGCGTAATTGAACACCGAAGGTGTAGTTTTCGGCGCATGTCCGAGCAAATCATCGCGGACGATGACGATGGTCACGCCGGATGGCCCCATGTTCTTCTGCGTTCCGGCATAAATCAAACCGTATTGGCTGATATCAATCGGACGCGACAAAATATTGGAAGACATATCCGACACCAGCGGCAAGCCTTTGCTATCTGGCACACCCGAAAATTCCACGCCGTGGATGGTTTCGTTGGCCGTGTAATGCAGATAGGCCGCATCGGTATCAATAACCCAATCAGCAACATCCGGCACATGGGTGTATTTTTCCGCTTCGGAGCTAGCAGTCAGCACCACGTCGCAATAATTTTTGGCATCGCTAATGGCTTTTTCCGACCATGCGCCCGTATTGATGTAACAGGCTTTAGTTTTACCGTTTAACAAGTTTTGCGGGATAAACGAAAATTGCCCCGTAGCGCCACCTTGTAAAAACAGCACTTTATAATTGCCAGGAATCCCCATCAAGCTACGCAAATCGCTTTCCAGTTCTTCGGCGATAATGGCGAAATGTTTGCCACGATGGCTCATTTCCATCACCGACATACCGCTATCACGCCATTCAACCATCTCTTGTTGAGCTTTCAACAAAACCGCTTCTGGTAATGTGGAAGGACCTGCGCTGAAATTGAAAACTCTGGACATCAATCTTCTCCTGATGGCTGTTCATCATCGGTATCAGCGGCGAAATCGTCTTCGCCCGTTAATTCATCATCTTCGATAATGCCATCATCCCCCGCTAAGCCCGCAATCCGGTCAACACCAATCACTTTTTCGCCTTTATCCAAACGGATAATGGTCACGCCTTGGGTGTTACGGCCTACCACGGAAATTTCATCGACACGGGTTCGTACCAGTGTGCCGCCGTCGCTAATCAGCATGATTTCGTCGTTATCATTGACCAATACCGCACCCACTACCGCACCGTTGCGCTCGGAGGTTTGGATGGCGATCAGGCCTTGTCCGCCACGTTTATGGCAGGTGAATTCTTCGAGTTTGGTGCGTTTGCCATAGCCGTTTTCGGTGATGTTCAGCACCGTACCTTCGGCGGCGATAATCAAGGAAATGACTTTATGGCCTTCTTGCACCCGCATACCGCGCACGCCGGATGCAGTACGCCCCATTGAGCGCACATCGGTTTCGTTAAAGCAGACCGCTTTTCCAGAACTACAGAACAAGAGGATATTTTGCTGTCCATCAGTCACGGCAACGCCGACCAATGTATCTTCTTCACGCAAATCAATGGCGATTTTGCCTGTGCTGCGCTGGCGTTCAAATTCATTGAGCGGGGTCTTTTTGACCGTGCCCGCCGAAGTCGCCATAAAAATGAATTTATTTTCTGAAAACTCTTGGATAGGCAACAAGGCATTGATTTTTTCACCATCTTCCAAAGGCAGAAGATTAACAAACGGCTTACCACGGGCGGCACGACTGGTTACAGGCAGTTGATAAACTTTCAGCCAATAGACTTTGCCCAAAGAAGAAAAACACAGGATGGTGTCGTGGGTGTTGGCAACGATCAATTTGTCGATGTAATCAGTTTCTTTCATCGCCGTTGCCGATTTACCACGACCGCCACGGCGTTGGGCTTTGTAATCAGTCAGAGGTTGGGATTTGACATAGCCTTCGTGCGACATGGTGACGACCATATCTTCAACCGTAATCAAATCGCCATCGGATAAATCCAATTGGTTTTGGACAATTTCAGTACGGCGCGGATCAGAATATTGGTCTTTAATCGCCGCCAATTCTTCGCGGATGATTTCCATCAAGCGGCTGTCATTGTTCAGAATGTACAAATATTCATCAATTTGGGTGAGCAATTCTTTGTATTCAGCGACAATTTTATCTTGCTCAAGACCCGTCAAACGGTGCAGACGCAAATCCAAAATCGCTTGGGCTTGAGTTTCCGAAAGCTGGTAAACACCGCCATGAATACCAAAGGCTTCTGGCAAATCCTCCGGCCTAGAGCGGCTGGCATCTGCACGTTCCAACAGAGAACCGACCAAACCCGCATCCCAGACTTTTGCCAACAAGCCGTCTTTGGCTTCTTCGCGGCTAGCAGATGTTTTAATCAATTCGATCATTTCATCAATATTCGCCAACGCCACTGCCAAACCTTCCAAGACATGGGCGCGTTCGCGGGCTTTACGGAGCAAATAAATGGTGCGGCGGGTGATGATTTCGCGGCGATGATCGATGAACGCCGCGATGATCTCTTTCAAGCTCATGCAATGCGGGCGACCGTCCAACAAGGCCACCATATTGATACCGAACACGGTTTCAAACTGGGTTTGCTTGTAGAGATTGTTCAGCACCACATCGGGCATTTCATTGCGTTTTAGCTCGATGACCATGCGCATTCCGTCTTTATCGGACTCGTCGCGTAAGCCAGAAATACCGTCGATTTTGCCTTCTTTCACCAATTCGGCGATTTTTTCCAGCAACCGCGCTTTATTGACCTGATACGGCAATTCGGTAACGATAATCGCTTGGCGGCTACTGTCGCCAATATCTTCAAAATGGCAACGGGCGCGTAAATAGATTTTGCCACGTCCGGTGGTGTAGGCACTGTAAATGCCGGATGCGCCGTTGATGATCGCGGCAGTCGGGAAATCCGGCCCCGGAATCAATTGCATCAGCTCCATCACGGTAATTTCAGGATTGTCACAAAACGCTAAGCAAGCACTGATGACTTCGCCCAAATTATGCGGCGGGATGTTGGTCGCCATACCGACGGCGATACCGGATGAACCATTGACCAGCAAAGTCGGCAAACGGGTCGGCAACACTTGCGGCTCGGATTCGGATTCGTCGTAGTTAGGGATGAAATTGACAGTTTCCTTATCAATATCCGCCAATAATTCATGGGCGATTTTAGACATACGCACTTCGGTGTAACGCATCGCGGCGGGCGCGTCGCCATCGACAGAACCGAAATTACCTTGACCGTCAATGAGCATATAACGCATCGAAAACGGCTGCGCCATACGCACCATGGTGTCATACACAGCCGTGTCGCCATGCGGGTGGTATTTACCGATGACATCCCCGACGATACGTGCGGATTTTTTATAGGGTTTGTTCCAATCGTTACCTAATTCGCTCATCGCAAACAGCACACGGCGATGCACGGGTTTTAGGCCATCACGGACATCAGGCAGGGCACGGCCAACAATCACGCTCATGGCGTAATCAAGATAAGACTGTTTCATCTCGTCTTCGAGATTGACCGCAATAATTTCTTTAGCGAAGTTTGACATTGATCCCTATATAAACATAAACGTCGGATACCGAATGAAGCCGACCAGTTTCTTAATGCTTTGTAATTGGATGTTTATCCGCCCCGTTTGATCCATAACAGGTTGCAGACATCAGGTAATAAGCCGCGTATTATAGCAAACCGCAAGCAATGAGTCGAAACCGATATTGTCAATATTACAAACTGCCAGTCATCAAAAAGCGTAATCAATCATCGGCAGTAACAGGCAAAGCTTATCTATTATCGATAAGGAAATTAGTGAAAAGTGAGGTAAATGCTTAGCCGCATTATTGTCAACAAAAATTAATTGTCTGATTAATTTTCGCATGATCCATGCTAAAAAATGATTCATGAACTGGGCAGAAAATTATGACTTGCTACATAAAAATCACCTGCCCACAATGTTAAGACGACCCGCATCATGAAAGCGGGGAGCAATGCACGGGGCGAACAATGCTATCGTTGCCAAACCCCCGATTGCCCCACAAAAACCTTTATGCTGTCCTACCGTTACCGTGCGTATGAACCCGGCATAAAAGACCAGGTGGTGGCGATGGCCAGAAACGGTGGCGGCATCCGTGATACCGGACGCGTGTTGGGTATCGACAAGCAGACGGTGATGGCCACTTTAAAAAAAAGCGTGCCGCCTTGTGCAGGTCAACCCCAGAATCCACGGGCTGCCAGGCAACGAAAACCGCCCCGAAGTCAGACTGGAAGCGGCTTTCGAGGCCGAACTCGACGAGCAATGGTCTTTTGTGGGGGGCAAGGCCAACCAACGGTGGCTGTGGTATACCCATAGGGCACAAGTGCGGCCGATCACGCCATTTATGCCCTTGAGGATGCCAACACCATTCTGGCTTATGTGTTTGGCAAACGGAAGGACGACGTGTCCAAGCAACTCAAGGCGTTGCTTGAGCCTTTTGGCCATTACCCGATATTTATGCCCTTTGGTTACACGGACGACTGGGGTGCCTATGAACGCCACTTAGACCCAGACAAGCACGAAGTCGGCAAACGCAACACCCAGAAAATAGGGCGCAAAAACTTGAACCTCAGGACATGGATCAAACGTCTGGCACGGAAAACCATTTGTTTTTCAAAATCCGAACTCATGCACGATACCGTCATCGGATTGCCCGTCAACAAAGTTGAGTTTGGTCTTAACATTTTTACTTGATTAACAGGTCTCGCCCACTACCGGCAACTCGTGTTATTACAATCCCTTCCGGCAAGATATGCCCAGATTTGCTTTCGCGCCTTTCGTGTTTTTCGTGGACAACGTTCAGTCAATTACTTAAACGCGTTCAGCGTGATTTCTAAATAAAAGAAATCCGAGCCATCAACATGGCGGCCTTGGCTTCGGTCTTGGATGTTCTGCACGAATTCGCCGGTGTTGAAATGCGAATAACCGAAAGTCGTTTCAATGCGCGGGTCGATTTTGTATCGTAGCCGGAAATCAATTGAATCCCCTAGATAATCGCCGCTTTTGCCCGTCTTATCCCGGTTTAAGCCTTTGGAATCCGGTACTGTATTCAAGTTATTAAAACGGTCGGTCGCACTGGCCAGCCAGTACCAGCCATAACCAATGTCACCACGGAATTTTTTGCTGGGTGCAAATTCTAATCGGATTTTCGGGGCGCTGACGTTTTCAAACACGATGTAATCATCCGCACTCCAAGGCCGCGCGAAACCGAAGAAGCGTTCAAAGCGGTTATCGGTGTTGTCGTTCGGGTTTTCGTCACCGCTGGCATAACCATAAGATGCGCTCAGACGCGGCTTCCAATCATGTTCAAAGGTGTAGCCAATTTCGGTGGTGTAACCATAAGCGTCATGCGCCTGCCCATTATTGGTGCCGAATTGGTAGATGACATCAAAATCGTAGTTCAAGCCTGTGTCGCCCACCCAAGCATAACCGCGCAGGGCGGTGGCGTGTATGTCTTTGGCGACAAAGCTATTTTTGGCGGCGGCATCTTGGCGCAAGGCCATGTAATACGGTTCTAGCGTGATGATGTCGCGCCATTTGCGCCAGTGGCCGATGGCGGCGGAGAACCATTGCTCATCAACTGGAATATCCCATTGGTATTTCAGGCGCTCCAATGGTTGCAGAGCCAGCAAATCCAATTGCCAGTCGTTTTTTTCCGAACCTAACGCGGACTGGAAGCCTTGGAAGGTGTTGGTAGTGTTGCGCCATTCGTTGGCACCGATCAAGCGTCTATCCAAAAATTCAAAATTGAAGCGCCCCGCTTTAAAATTGAACGGACGGGCATTGCCCAAATCATCCTTACCAAAGGCGTTTTTGAAATAAAGCTCGCCATAGCCGCTAATCAGTTCAAATTCGTTGACATCGCGGACATCCGTGTCGAATTGGCTGTTGTAACGGCGCGAATCCTGCACCTCGAGAGCAAAGCGGAAAGGGTCGAGGATTTCTTTCACACCGAAATAGGCACGGGTACGTATCAATAAAGGTTCATCGACTACAGCGGTTTTGCGGCGAATGTCGTTGTCGCGGTATTCATAACGGAAACGGGTTTCCAAACCCACATCCAGCCAAGTGACATCCTTAGCGGATTCAATTCCGGTTTTGCTCAGATTACGGACATAATTTGGCGGAGTGGGGATACGTTTGGTGCTATAGCTGCCGGCTTCTTGGTAATAACCATTCTTTTTGATGTTTTCTTCTTTAGCGACTTCTTTTTTCCGCAAAAGAATTTGCGCTTTTTCTTTCTGCTGGCGTTCCAATTCGCTTGGGGATGTTTGCCTGTTATCGTTTGCCGCTAGGATTGGCGTGATGCCTAGCAAGCTGTTGATGGCAATCGCCAGCAACAAACCATTTTGAGTTTTCATAATTTCACCCTGTAATAATTTCCGGTTTTTCGGTGTTTGATGATCCGGTTGTCCGGTTTTATAAAAAGTTTATTCATAATGAGCATCCTCGGTTGTCCGCTAGATTTAAGCTTGATTCTATTTGGAGAGATTTTTTTCCATTGCGTTTGGACGCAGCTTTTCTTTTCGTTCAATCTGCACAACTTTGCTGTCGTGGATGATAATTTCCACAGAACCATAACGGATGCTTTCCAACATCTGGATAATTTGAAGGGCAATGTCAGCATGACGCAGATTGTGGTGTTGATTGCTGCCAGTTCCGGTTGTCATGTTGCTAATTTAAAAAATATAAGCGAAAACGACATATCGTTTTGTTGGAAAGCAGGATAAGTAAATCGGCAGCAATAATAAAGTGATAATATTAGATGGGTTTATCTTATTATTGGATACTAAAATGGGTGATCGCGGGCAATACGGTTGATAGGTGATCATTTTTGGCACATCTGACCAAACCGCCTTAACATTAGCTTCATCATGTTCAATTAGGCTTCGTCCTATTTTATTTTCAGAAGCTCACCGACATGAATCTTGATTGCTAGGCTATTTGCCCATCACACGGGGCTGTTATATTTTCATATTTTTAAATTGACCCATCCGCCATAATTTTAGGGATTACGATGACTGACGAAGAATTGAAAACACTGGTTGCCAGTTTGGCAGTGGCACAACAACAAACCGATAAGCAACTTAAAGAACTGAGCAAACAAATCGGTGGTTTAGGCAATAAATATGGCAGTTTTACTGAAGGTTTGGCGTTGCCGTCGATGACCAAAATCCTTACCGAAAAATTTGGCATGACGACGATTAACCCGAGTGACCGCGTTCGGGACAAGGACGGAAATACCCACGAAATTGACGTGCTGGCTTACAATAACGGCGAAATTAACACTGCCATCATTGTCGAAGTCAAAAGCCATTTACGGGATGACGCTATTGCCCAACTATTGAAACAGTTACGTGATTTCCCCGTGCTGTTTCCTGAATTGGCCAATAAAAAATGTTACGGCATCATCACTGCGGTGGATGCTAACGAGGCAATGCGCCGCAAGGTCTTGGCAGAGGGCTTGTATTTTGCCGAGATACACGATGAACAATTTACGCTGCGTGTGCCTGACGATTTTGAGCCACGCTGTTTTAACCAGACCCTGTAACCCAGCTTCTTAATTTGAATAGAGAACATTGAATGAATAATGACAAAACCCATGCCGTTATAATCGGAGCCGGACTTGGCGGCTTGTCAGTGGCTATTTCCCTTGCCACTGAAGGTTTGAGCGTTGATTTGCTGGAGAAAAACGACAAGGTTGGCGGCAAGCTGAATGTATTGGAAAAAGACGGTTTCACTTTTGACTTAGGGCCATCCATCCTGACCATGCCGCATATTTTCCGCAAGCTATTTGAACACGCCGGAAGAAACATGGACGATTATGTCAGCATCCAAACCGTTGAACCGCATTGGCGCAATTTTTTTGAAGACGGCAGTACGCTAGATCTAAGTTCTGATCCGGTGGTGATGAAACAGGAATTGGACAAATTGGGCGCGGATACAGCAAAGCAATTTGAGCAATTTTTAGCGTATTCAAAACGGCTTTGCGAAGTCACTGAGGAAGGCTATTTCGCCCACGGTTTGGATTCGTTTTGGGAGTTGCTGAAATTTTACGGGCCGATGAAAAGCTTGCAGGAATTTGATGTGTTCCGTTCTATGGATCAAGGTGTGAGGCGGTTTATCAAAGACCCAAAATTGGTCGATGTGCTGAATTATTTCATTAAATATGTCGGTTCGTCGCCTTATGATTCCCCGGCGTTGATGAATTTGTTGCCGTATATCCAGTTTGGTTATGGTTTGTGGTATATCAAAGGGGGCATGTATGGCATGGCGCAAGGCTTGCAAAAGCTGGCTTTGGAATTGGGCGTGAACATCCAGGTCAATGCCGAAGTGGCGGAAATCCAACATCAAAGCGGACGCGCCTCGGCGGTGCGTTTGCTGGATGGCAGAGTTCTGGCGGCGGATATTGTCGTTTCGAATATGGAAGTGATTCCGGCTTACAAGACACTGATGCCAGGCCAGGAACGGGAAATCCGCCGCTTGGAAAAATTCGCACCCAGTTGTTCGGGTTTGGTGCTGCATTTGGGCGTGGACACGGTCTATCCGCAACTCGCGCATCATAATTTCTTTTATTCCGAGCATCCGCGTGAGCATTTCAAAGCCATTTTCCACGATCATCGCTTGTCTGAAGACCCAACGATTTACTTGGTCGCACCGTGCAAAAGCGACCCTAGCCAAGCCCCACGCGGCTGCGAAGTCATTAAAATCCTGCCGCATATTCCGCATCTTGACCCCGAAAAACCATTGTCCACCGATGATTACGCGGCGATGCGCGAGCGGGTGTTGCTTAAGTTGGAGCGCATGGGTTTGACGGATTTGCGTAAACACATCGTTTGTGAAGAAAGCTGGACACCAGTGGATATTCAGGCGAAATATTATTCCAACCAAGGCTCAATTTACGGCGTAGTGGCTGACCGTTTCAAAAACTTGGGTTTTAAAAATGCCCAGCGCAGTAAAATTTTGAACAATTTGTATTTTGTCGGCGGTAGCGTCAATCCAGGCGGTGGGATGCCGATGGTGACTTTGTCGGGGCAGTTGGTACGGGATAAAATTTTGGCGGATTTGGGTAGGACTTAACGTGGGTCGCACTATTGCACCTTTAATCGGGTGGCATTATTCAGGCTTACACGGATCCTGTCCATGACCCGACAAATTAATCGGAAACGGAAGCAATAGCCTTGGTTTTTAGCAAAATGGAATTATGAAACTGTGAAAGTATTACAAAATGCGCTAAGAGCCAATAATTGTCCACGAACAATTAAATAATTACTTTCAATAACTTATATTTTAGCCGGTTTTACACTTTCGTGATTTTCGTGGCCATAAAATAATTCTTTCACAGTCTCTTATGTTGGGGAAAAGCTTAAGATGATCTGGCAGGCTTTTCTAAACGCTTAAGCTTTGACACGGGTGATTTTTAAGACCATGGGCAATTCTTTCAAATGGCGCATGATTTTTGCCAAATGGACGCGGTCACGGGCGGTCAAGGTGATCAAATCAACACAAACCCGGTCATCTTGGTCAACGACATTGACGTTTTCAATATTCGATTCCATTTCAGAAATCGCCGAGGCAATAGTTGCTAAGGCTCCGCGTTGGTTGATAATTTCCAAGCGTAATTCGGCTGGAAAATCGCCGATAATATCCTGGCTCCATTCCACATCCAGCCAACTGGTGTCTTTTTTACGCAGCACAACCCGGTTTCGGCATTCGTGGTGATGCACGACGATACCAGTGCCTGGATTAAAAAAGCCAATAATCGCATCGCCTGGAATCGGCCGGCAACATTTGGCCAAAGTGATGACCATGCCCTCGGTGCCTTTGATAATCAGCGGGGTTTTCTGGATTTTTTGGTTACTATCCAGTTTGATATTGGCGTTAAGGTCGTCTTGGGTAAGTTGCTTGGCTACCAAGAACGGCATTTTATTACCCAAACCAATGTCTTCAAGCAAATCATCGAGTGTTTTTAAATCAATTACTTTAAGGAAAGCTTTTAGGCGTGACCCTTCTATGGTGTCGAGCTGCAAATTCATCATCTGCAACTCTTTTTCCAACAATCGGCGGCCTAAGTTGATGGCTTCTTGTTGTTTGAAGTTTTTCAGGAAATTGCGGATACTCGAACGGGCTTTAACGGTGGTGACATAATTTAGCCACAGCGGATTAGGCCGCGCCCAGACAGCCGTGATGATTTCCACGGTCATGCCATTTTCAAGCTTGGTTTGTAAAGGGACGAGCTGTTTGTCGATTCTTGCGGAGACGCAGGCGTTGCCGATATCCGTATGCACCGCGTAGGCAAAATCCACTGCCGTAGCCCCGCGAGGCATTTTGATGATGGCGCCTTTAGGCGTGAAAACAAAAACTTCCTGAGGGAAGAGATCAATTTTTAAGTTATCAATGAATTCTAGCGAGTCACCGGCGGATTTTTGGATTTCCAGTAAATCCCGCAACCATTCATTCGCCAGAGCCTGGACTTTTTCGGTTTTGTCATCTTCAGATTTATACAGCCAATGCGCGGCAATGCCGGATTCTGCCATGCGGTGCATATCGTGCGTCCTAATTTGGATTTCGATAGGCACACCAAAAGGCCCCATTAGCACCGAGTGCAGAGATTGGTAGCCATTTTCTTTAGGCAAGGCGATATAATCTTTAAAACGTCCTGGAATGGGTTTGTAGAGATTGTGGATGACACCCAACACACGATAGCAAGTATCAACGCTATCACAATAAATTCTAAATGCGTAAATATCAAAGACATCTGATAATAAAATATTTTTATCAGTCATCTTTTTATAAATGCTGTAAAGGTTTTTTTCCCTACCTGCCACTTCGCAAGCTAAGTGGGCTTCAGATAAGCGGATTTTAATCGCACTTTCGATGGTTTCGACGATTTTACGGCGAGAGCCGCGTTCTTTTTTGACGGCTTTGTTGAGTTCGTCGTAGCGTTCTGGATACATTGCCGCAAAACTTAGTGCTTCGAGTTTGTGCCGGATATTGTTCATACCAAGACGGTTGGCAAGCGGCGCGTAAATTTCCAGGGTTTCGTGGGCAATGCGCTGTTGTTTTTCGGGTGGCATCGCCCCGATGGTTTGCATGTTGTGCAGGCGATCAGCGAGTTTAACAATAATCACGCGCAAATCTTTCGCCATTGCCAAAAACATTTTGCGGACATTTTCGGCTTGGGCTTCGGCGCGGGATTTGTCATCAATTTTGCCAAGTTTGGTGACGCCATCAACCAGATCGGCGACTTCATTGCCAAATTCTTTGGCAAGCTGCTTTTTGCTGATTTTGCAATCTTCTATGACATCGTGCAGTATCGCCGCCATGATCCCATTAGCATCCATGTGCATTTCAGCCAAGCTGATGGCCACGGAAATCGGGTGGCAGATATAGTCTTCGCCGCTTTTGCGGACTTGCCCCTCATGAACCCTCGCACCAAATTCGTAAGCACGGATGCAATCATCTATCTGGCTTTGATCCAAATAGCCGGACAAGGTATCGCACAATCGGCGGACGAGTGAATCTTGGGGACGGTCTAGCACGCTCATAGAAGGGAGGCACATCAGAACGCAGGTGGATAATCCTGAACTTCCACGGTGCGGTGTAGGCGTTTGATGTTTTCTTCGTTCACATGTCCCGCCGCAATTTCGCGCAAGGCCAATACCGTATCTTTATCTTTTTGACGCGGAAGAAATTCAGTCGCACCTTGGCTGAGTTGGCGGGCGCGGGTACTGGCTAACAGCACCAGTTTAAAACGGTTTTCCACATGTTCCAAACAATCTTCGATAGTAATTCTAGCCATTTCATATCCTGTAAAAGAAAAATCAACGCCCATGCGTCGGGAAAATAATTTAGGGTAAGTTTGTAAGGTATTTTAACCCTTTTGGATTTAATAATCCTGAAAGCGATAAAAAGGGTATTTTTAAAATAAAAATCCGCCGCACTTATTGCCCGTTGTGACTATAACAGAACTGGCAAAGTGCAGCGGACTTAAATGGATGCTTGCCATCGGTTGGGGATTTGGCAAACCCGCCCTAATGGCAAATCTGGCAAGCGTTTATTGTCTGGATTTTAAGATGGTGACCGCTGGCAGTTCTTTGCCTTCCAAAAATTCCAAGAACGCGCCACCTCCGGTTGAGGTGTAAGACACATCGTTTTCAATACCATATTTGTCGATTGCTGCCAAAGTATCGCCGCCTCCGGCAAGTGAGAACGCGGGGCTTTCGGCAATGGCTTTCGCCAGAGTTTGAGTGCCGTGGCTGAATTGTTCAATTTCAAACACACCAACAGGGCCGTTCCAAACTATCGTTCCGGCTGATTTTAGCAACTCGGCATATTGCGCGGCGGTTTCAGGCCCAATGTCCAAAACCAAATCATCTTCTTCAATATCCGCCACTTTTTTTACAGTGGCAATAGCGGTTTCGGAGCATTCTTTCGCACAAACGACATCGACAGGAATGGGAATATCAGACCCCGCTGCTTTGGCCGCTGCAATTAGGCTTTGGGCTTCGGGGATCAAATCCGGTTCATACAACGATTTACCGACTGGATAACCTACCGCAGCAATAAAGGTGTTGGCAATGCCACCACCGACTATGAGCTGGTCAACTTTTTCTGACAATGATTTTAATACGGTCAGTTTCGTGGATACTTTGGAGCCACCGACGATAGCGACCAGAGGTTTGGTCGGCGTTTCCAAGGCTTTGCCCAGTGCATCCAACTCACTAGCTAACAACGGGCCGGCACAAGCGATAGGGGCGAATTTCGCGACACTGTGCGTCGAGGCTTGAGCGCGGTGAGCGGTACCGAAAGCATCCATAACGAAAACATCGCATAATTTCGCCATTTTTTGGCCGAGTTCGTCACTATTTTTTTCTTCGCCCGCATTGAAACGGACATTTTCGCACAACACCACTTCACCTGGTGCGATAGTCACACCATCCAGCCACTCTTTTTCTAATCGTACCGGTTTACCCAGTAATTCTTCCATGCGCTTGGCAACGGGTTTTAATGATGAATCTTCGTCATAAACACCTTCAACCGGACGGCCTAAATGCGACATGACAATCACCGCCGCACCGGCTGCCAAGGCTTTTTCAATCGTTGGCATACTGGCTTGGATACGGATGTCACTGGTCACTTGACCGTTTTTTACGGGCACGTTCAAATCTTGACGGATTAAAACGCGTTTACCTGATAAATCCAGATCGATCATTTTTTGAATAGACATAGTTCACTCTCTATTTGTTGTTAAAGTAATTAGTTTATATTTTGTCCACGAAAAACACGAAAGCCACGAAAGCCACGAAAACTTGGTTTCCAATGATATTTGCATACGGTATGAAGGTTATCCCTGCATAGCTTTGACGGTAACCAATGCAACTGTTGTTGGAGCAAACCCGTGTTCACATCGCATTTTTCGTGCTTTTCGTGGACAAATTCATCAATTATTTTTCCACTTGATGGAGCATCCGATGCTGACGGATTGTTGGGTAGGGCCTTTCCCAGTTGCAGCCACTTGCTTCATGGCTTCGAAGAGTTCGCGTATTGTATCATCGGGAGCGGCTTCACGGCGACTGGCATCTAAACGTCCCCGATATTGCAATTTAAAATCAGCGTTATAGCCGAAAAAATCCGGTGTACAAACTGCGCCGTAAGCCTTCGCGATTGCTTGGCTTTCGTCCAGCAAATACGGGAATGGATAGTCATGCTCCCGCGCCATTTTTTGCATATTGGCGAACGAATCTTCTGGATAGCCTTCCGTGTCGTTGGACATGATGGCGACCGAGGCGATTCCAAACCCCAGCAGTTCGCGGGTGTCGCGCAAGATGCGGTCATGGATCGCTTTGACATAGGGGCAATGCTGGCAAATAAACATCACCAGCAAGCCCTTTTCGCCCATGCACTCAGCTAAAGTCCAAATCCGCCCATCAACCCCCAACAAGGCAAAATCAGGTGCGGGTTGTCCAAAGTCACAAACCGGTGTTTCCAGTGCAGCCATAACAAGCTCCTAAAAAGTGATCAATTAACCGCCAAACGACAAATTCAACAAGTCATTATCCAAGCGTCCGGCGCGGAAGGTCTTGCCAGATTCAACTGCGGTGACGATGACGCTGGCAGGGCTGAACAGCATGGCATCAACTTTAAAGAAATCATATTTGTATTCTTTAAACACTTGTGCGAACGGTTTGCCATAATCTTTAGAAGTCGAGCTAGGCAATTCATTCGCTAATTTTTCCGCTGCTTCGTCACTGCCTTTAACAAACAAGTGCACCAGACCAGCAAATAAAATCGCGTCATTCGTGCGGCCCATCGCTTGCACGAAATCAGGATGTGGCGGGCAAATTGGCGCACTACCGCTGCCGTCGATGATATTTTCCAAAGGAAAGTGCAAGGCATGGGCTTTGTGCATCGCCACTTCCAAAACACGACCAACCACTTGTACGCAACCTGCCAAACTGCTGGTGGGCGTGACGATGAGGGTCAGGTTTTCTGCTGATACACCACATGCGGCGACGATTTTATCGATAATTTCCACAGGCGGGATTTTGTCGTTTTCAATCACCAGCACGGTTTTGTCGTTGGCATCTTGATACGCCAATTCTTTATAGAGTTCTTCAACGGGCATGGTCACGCCATCTTTGGTTTTGGTCGCCATCGCCCGTGCAGGGCCCGAACCCAAGGCGTAATATTTTTCATGGGACAAACTCCAACCTGCGTATTGGCTGCCTAGACACGCCAGCACGGGGTTGGTGCTGTGGACGTTGACCGTCAACGGCCATTTTTCCGTGTAGGCACTTTGCGACAAACTCACTGTGCCCATTCCACCCAAGCAAATTTCCGTGATGATGCGGCCCGCTTCCAAACCGCCTGGAGCATTGATGCCCGCGTCGATAATCGTACAGCCGTTGTCCAGCGTCTGCAGGTGCAGACGCAGTTTGTCGGCGTTATTAAGCAGTTCTTGCACTAAGGGTTGGGCGAGTTTGTTGACGCTTGCTTTGAATTCCATGAAGGGTAAACCAATTTGATTTTGTTAAAAAAAGTATGTTAGCCATGCTTTGCTTAGACCTTTCAGGTTTTTGAAACCTGAAAGGTCTTAGTCCGGTAATTTGTGTCCTTAAGCCGGAACGGGTTTGTCACCCGTTCCATCTGTTCCTATTCGGTTCTAGGTGTAAAAACATTTGGGATAGGATGACATACTCCGTCCCGCTTTATCATTCACACCCAATTGCTCGAAAATAACGTGTTGTAGATATTGTAACTGTTCGCACACGCTTTGTGCTGTTTTATGGTGGGCAATGATACTGCAAATTGGCTGGCCTTTGCGACAGATAACGCTGGTTGCTGGCATATCTACACACTCTTTAGGCCATTGCATTGTCGCCGGAATACTCAGCTTACAAGGCGCGTAAACAATTTGATAAGCACTGGCTAGACAGTTGGGCGGGTAGTGGTTAGCTAAGTGATTATGGATATGGCACGGCAATAAATCACCTGAATACAATTGCATGCTCGCCGGAGGGCGCGGATTAATTTCCAACACCGTCAAATCCTCACCGTCTTGCAAAAAATCCAAGGAGTTCAAGCCCTTTAAATCAAACGCCGGAACTAATTCGGCCAACCAACCGCCGATTAATAATTTTTGCCTATCGCTTAACTCGGTTTGATTGATCACCCCAGCAAATACAAACGCATCCGTGCCGATTGCCACCGTCCATTGCCGATTAAAACCGATCACTTGGGAATTATGCCCATCTGCCAAAAACAACACCGAATGCGGAATGCCAGATTGTTGCCGTTGCCAGTAACAATCTTCCGTATTGCCATCTTCTTGCCACTTTTTAATGCCGACACCACCTTGCCCACGTAAAGGCTTGCTCAGCCAACCATTACCACCGTTCGGAACAGAAAAAACACTGGCAGGGTGAGGAATATTTAATTTAGCCAATATCTGAAAAAAAAACGCTTTATCGGTGATGTTGGCAAACGTATCAGGTGTATTGCCGCACAGATGCAAATGCTGTTGCAAGAAAACAAGGGATTCAGGGAAAGCCTCAAAGCCGCTGCCATAAACCACTTGTGTAACGGGGTAATGGTTTAGGAAAAATTCTACAGCGGGAACAATATCCCGCTGATGTAAGGAAGCCACCTGCCGCCAAGCGAAGGCTAATTGGCGTGTGTCGAGATCGGCGTATAAATCAATCACCAAGGGAATAAAGCCTGCTTGTTGGGCGGCTTGCGTCAACATTCGGGCTGAACTGGCGATAATCAGGAGGTGATTGTGCATTTTTTAGGTTGATAGTGCTTACGGTTCGGCTAATGGGGTGATTCGAGTCTAAAAATATCCGTTTTAGTCGTGTAGATTTCGCGCAGCAAACCGCCATACAAAATAATGAAAATTTCTAGGAAACCGTCACAGCAGTTAAGAGACTGTGAAAGTATTGCAAAATGCCCTAAGAATTAATGGTTGTCCACGAAAACCAACCGTAGGCGCTTTAGGCGACACGAAACTCACGAAACAATTAAATAATAACTTTCAATAGCTTATATTTTAACTGGTTTTACACTTTCGTGTTTTTTTGTGATTTTCGCTTCGCGCTCTTCGGGTCGTGGACATAAAATAATTCTTTCACAGTCCCTTAAGTTTAGGAAAAAACATTACCTTTCAATATGTCCGCTACATGCGTTTTGGATTCTTTGATCCAATCCACACGCCATTAAGGCAGGGATTGCCGGAATGTCGGGTATTTTGATGGTTGTGTGCTTGCGAAAGCTTTGCTATGTATTTACTTAATGGTCAAATTTTCGATTTCGGAGCGTGGGCACCTTACCATAAAACTGAAAACTTGGCAGCTTGAAGCAAATCATTAACAAAAAATCCTTGAAAACCACATAGAGCCATAATTTTCTTAACAACATTACAAATTTTTGTCGCAAAAAGTGCCTGTATAACCGCCGTTACTAAAGGACGGTTGAGAGTGAATTTAAAAAAGGAATTCTTCCAAGCAAGATCAGGAATATTACCCAAGCGGATTAGCTACTGTTTATCAATAATAAGCTTTTTTTAGGAATTTTTGTTTATGAAGCCCCGATTTTTCATGCTTGTTAGTTTCTTAATGCTTCCCCTTATCGTCGCCGCCCACGGTCCAACACCGCAAAAAGCTAAAGAAAGCGTCACGATTAATGCCCCTGCTGCAAAAGTCTGGGACACCGTCAAAGCTTTTGACGGCATCACCAATTGGCATCCCGATATAAAAAAAAGCACTGGCGATGGTAAACACGAATCTGGCGGCATCCGCACCATCACCCTGCAAAATGGCGGGCAACTGGTCGAAGAATTGGATTTTTACAGCGATAAAGACCATGAATACAGCTACCGCTTGAAAACGGAAAATATCCAAGCATTTCCGGCAAGCTCTTATTCTGTGACTCTGCAAGTTACTCAGGGTAGCGATGCCAACAACAGCATCGTGGTGCTAAAAAGCCGATTTTATCGTGGAGACACTGGTAATACGCCCCCAGAAAACCTCAATGACGAAGCGGCGGTGAAAGCGATGAATGCGTTTTTTAAAAATGGCTTAGCAGGGCTTAAAGCCAAAATAGAAAAATAATCTCGATAAGGATTGGGCTAAAATATTTTTACAAAAGGTTATTACTTAAATCTTTAGACCTTTCAGGTTTCCTGCACAGCAGGGATTTGAAACCTGAAAGGCCTCAAGTGGCGAAATTGAGTTATACCAATGCCAAGCTATTTCACTACATCCTGCGGTTGAATCAAGCCTTGCCTAGCTGCCAGCAGTGTCAATTCGGCAATCGTCGCCACTCCCAACTTTTCCTTAATTGCCGTACCGTGGTTACAGACAGTCTTATAGCTCAAACACAATTTTTCCGCCGCCTTGTGCGTGGTGTAACCGTTTGCTAAAAGACAAAACACGTCAAATTCGCGCGGCGACAATAATTTAATCTTTTCTGAGTCATCCAAACCCGATGTGATGGTGATGGCCAATTGCTGGGCAAGTTCGGGGTCAACATAATTTCCGCCTTGGGCGATTTTGCAAACTGCCGTAATGAGGGTGTCAGGGCCGCTATTTTTGGTGATATAGCCTTTTGCGCCCGCTTTTAAGGCGCGGGTGACGTAAACCAATTCATTATGGATGCTGAACACCAAGATTTTGGCTTGTGGGTCGCGGCTGATGAGCCGCCGGATGGTTTCAAAACCGCCAATGCCGGGCATGGACAAATCCAGCACGACCAGATCGGGTTGATGCTGGTTATATAACTGGCAGGCGGTTTCGCCACGGTCGGCTTCGTAAATTTGCCCGATGTTTTCCGATAAGGACAAATAGGTTTTATAACCCGCCCTGACCACGGCATGGTCATCAACCAACAAGACATTGATTTTTTGTGCCACCTTATCCTCCTTTTTGGTAAAAGCCCATAATGCCGCGTTTGGCCAATTTGGACTATAGGAGGATTTCCTTTTTTGTTTTGATTGAAAAAGACTGTCCACAACCCGAAGAGCGCGAAGCGAAAGAGACGAAAAGCACGAAAATGGCAGATTTTTACTCCCTCACGCTTTTTTTCGTGTCTTTCATGGACAATTTATGACAGGAATATTTCACCCTATTTTGCCGCCATTTTCCTCACTGTTTAAAAGCTATATTCCGTAACGGCTTGCCTACTTCCTCCCGTATTATTTCCGTCCAGCGTAGCCGTGTGTCCCGAACAACCATTGCTCGATCAAGTAAGCCAAGCACTTTCTGGACGCACGGCTAAGCCCTATTGAAAAAACAATAATATTCTGGAGGATTTATGAGGATTTTGAAAATGGCCTGTTATGCCGGACGCGCTACCCTAGCGGCTGGCATTGCTTTGGCCTTGTCACAACCAGTACTCGCTAACAAAGATTTGGACAAGCTATCCCGCCAAAACACCAACTGGGTGATGCAGACTAAAGATTACAGTGCTACCCATTTTAGCGAGCTGTACGATATCAATATTACCAATGTCAAAGACTTGAAGCCCGTTTGGACGTTTTCCACGGGCGTATTGAACGGACACGAAGGCGGCCCGTTGGTGGTAAACGGCATCATGTACGTGCATACACCCTACCCCAACAACGTCTTTGCGATTGATTTGGACGAGCCGGGCAAAATTCTTTGGGAATTTAAACCGAAACAAAACCCTGCCGCCCGAGCCGTTGCTTGCTGCGACGTCGTTAACCGAGGCTTAGCTTACGCACCGGAAGGCAAAGATTATCCGGCAACTATTTTCCTGAACCAGTTAGATGGCAATGTTGTTGCCTTGAATGCCCGTTCCGGTGAAGTGATTTGGAAAATGGAAAACTCCGACATTGCTATGGGTTCAACGCTAACCATTGCCCCCTTTGTCGTCAAAGACATGGTCATCGTCGGCAGTTCCGGCGCGGAACTGGGCGTGCGGGGTTATGCCACCGCCTACAGCATCAAAGATGGCAAACAACGCTGGCGCGTTTACGCCACCGGCCCAGATGAAGACATCAAATTGTCTAAAGATTTCAACAAGTCCAACCCGCATTACGGGCAATTTGGTTTAGGTCTCAAAACTTGGGAAGGCGATGCCTGGAAAATCGGCGGTGGCACCAACTGGGGTTGGTACGCCTTCGACCCTGAATTGGACATGCTTTATTACGGTTCCGGCAACCCCGCACCGTGGAACGAAACCATGCGTCCTGGCGACAACAAATGGACGATGACCATTTGGGGACGCGACGTGAATACCGGCGAAGCCAAGTTCGGCTACCAGAAAACCCCGCATGATGAATGGGATTATGCCGGCGTCAACTACATGGGTTTATCGGAGCAATTGGTCAACGGCAAAATGACCAAGCTATTAACGCATCCTGACCGTAACGGCTTGGTGTACACGCTGAACCGTGAAAACGGTGATTTGGTTAATGCCTTCAAGATTGATGATACCGTTAACTGGGTGAAAAAAGTCGATTTGAAAACCGGCTTGCCCGTTCGTGACCCCGAATATTCAACCCACATGGATCATGAAGCCAAAGGCATTTGCCCTTCGGCGATGGGCTACCACAACCAAGGTATCGAATCTTACGACCCGGCGAAAAAACTGTTCTTCATGGGCATCAACCACATCTGTATGGATTGGGAACCGTTCATGCTGCCGTACCGCGCGGGTCAATTCTTCGTCGGCGCGACTTTGAACATGTACCCAGGCCCGAAAGGCACCTTAGGCCAAGTCAAAGCCATGAATTCCGTCACGGGCGAGTTTGAATGGGAAGTCAAAGAAAAATTCGCCGTCTGGGGCGGCACAATGGCAACCGCAGGTGATTTGTTGTTCTATGGCACTTTAGATGGCTATATCAAAGCCTTGAACTCGAAAACCGGCGAAGAGCTGTGGAAATTTAAACTACCTTCTGGCGTGATTGGGCATCCGATTACTTACAAGCATGAAGGCAAGCAATATGTCGCGATTTATTACGGCGTGGGCGGCTGGCCCGGCGTTGGTTTGGTATTTGACTTAAAAGACCCGACAGCAGGCTTAGGCGCAGTGGGTGCGTTTAAAGAATTGGCGCATTACACGCAAATGGGCGGCGGTGTGATGGTGTTTGCGCTTTGATGTGTAAGGAGCAATCGAGATAGCCAAATCGTCATTCCGGCAGGGATTGCCGGAATCCAGAAGCCAAGGATGGCTTTTTCAAGATAGAAACTTTTACGCTTGTTGATTTTTGTTCACATCCTTGTGAACTGGATTCCGGCAATCCCTGCCGGAATGACGGGTGTTCTGAACTTGCATATAGATTGAAAACGAGAACAAACATGCCACAAACAAAAAAACACTTGCTCGCCGTTGTTTGCCTAGGCTTAAGCCTGTCCACAGCAAACGCCGATGGCAGCCCCTTAAAAATCTGCGCCGCCGAAGATGAAATGCCGTACTCCAACAACAAAGGCGAAGGGTTTGAAAACAAACTCGCCCAGTTAGTCGGTCAAGCATTAAACAAAAAAGTCGAGTACATCTATTGGACTGACCCGCGCTATTACCTGCGCGACACCTTGGACAAAGGCTTTTGCGATGTCGTCATCGGTGTCGATGAAGGTGATCCACGCGTGTCCACGACCGTGCCGTATTACCGTTCCGGTTATGTGTTCATCACACGCAAGGACGGACAGGCGATCAATTCGTGGGATAGCGAAGCCTTGCAAAAAGCTCAGCGCATCGCTTTCGTACCGGGTTCGCCTGCCGAAGTCATGCTCCGTGCCATCGGACGCTATAACGATATGTTCAATTATTCGCAAGAACTGGTGGGATTTAAGTCCAAGCGAAACCAATATGTTAAGTACGACACTGAAAAACTGGTCAGCGAAGTCGCCTCAGGCCATGCCGAAGTGGCGGCCTTGTGGGGGCCGGCAGCGGCGCGTTACGTTAAAGCGGCAACCACGCCTTTAACCATGACCGTCATTCCCGACACCCATAAACGTGCCGATGGCGATAAGGTAGGCCATCACTACAGCACGTCAATGGCGGTGCGTAAAGACAATGACGCTTTGCTCGCACAACTGAACCAAGTCATTAAAACCAAACAACCGGACATACGGCAGTTGCTTGAAGCCGAAGGCATACCTTTGCTGGATGCCGAAACTGTCGCTACAACCGAATAAAAATAGGAAATTTAAAGCGCATGAAATTATCAACACTGACCCTATGTGCTTCACTCGCACTTTTTTTTAGCACTGCCCAAGCCGACATCACCCTGCATAACGCCATCACGGGTGAAGCCTTGGATTTAAGTTTTGCCAAAAAAGGCGGCAATACCGATGTCTTCAAGCAATTTATGCAGACTGGCAAAAACCCCTACAACGGTAACAAAGAAGTCGTGGAAAAAGGCAAAAGCCTATACATGACTGGCTGTTCAGGTTGCCACGGCCATGAAGCGGAAGGCAAACTCGGCCCTGGTTTGGCGGACGATTATTGGACTTATCCGCGCAACGCCACCGACCAAGGTTTGTTTGAACTGTTGTTCGGCGGCGCTAACGGCATGATGGGGCCGCAGTACGTCAACTTTAACACCGATGAATTACTACAAATTATGGCGTTTATTCGTGACATCTACACAGGTGATCCGAAAAAGGCCAAATGGTTAAACCAATAACTAACGAGGATAACACGATGAAAAAATTAGCATTATTCAGCATGGCGGTGCTTGCCACCGGATTGTCAGCGTCCGCCTTGGCCTACGATGGCACCAACTGCAAAGAACCCGGCGTGTGCTGGGAGCCTAAACCTGGCTATCCCGACAAAGTCGCAGGCAGCAAATACGATCCGAAACATGACGTTAACGAACTGAATAAACAAGCCCAATCGGTTAAAGAAATGGAAGCGCGTAACGAGAAACGCCGCCTGAATTTCGTGAAAACCGGCAAGTTTGTTTATGACGTGGATGACATCGCCAATTAAGTTTGGCGATTTTTTTATCGTTTTATCGTTTTTATGGTTCCCACGCTCTGCGTACCCTCAAGGCCATAAATGGGAATGCAGATAGCAACGCTCCGGCGTTGCGTTTCAGGCCTTTTTCGTGACGCTGGAGCGTCACGAGCTTCGCTCCCACGCGGAGCGTGGGAGCGATAGCTTTTCCCCTTGCCGGATTTTTTTACAGAAAACCATGACCGACTTAAACGCCAGCCGCGAGCAAGCCTTACGCTTTGAACATCAGCTCAACCAAATCGTCATCGGGCAAACTGCCGCCGTGCGCCATTTGATGTTGGCGGTGTTTGCGCGAGGCCATGTTTTGTTGGAAGGCAATGTCGGTGTCGGCAAAACCACCTTACTCCGCGCCATCGCCCACGGTTTGGGCGGCGATTACCAGCGCATCGAAGGCACAATAGATTTGATGCCCGCCGACCTGATTTATTACACCTATCTGGACGCTAGCGGCAAGCCCCGCGTCGATCCCGGCCCTTTGCTCAACCACCGCGAACGTTTGGCGACCTTCTTTTTTAACGAAATCAACCGCGCGCGACCGCAAGTCCATTCCTTATTATTACGTGCGATGGCAGAACGAAGTGTCAGCGCGTTTAACCAAACTTACCACTTGCCGCATCTGCAAGTATTCGCCGACCGCAACCGCGTCGAGCGCGAAGAAACCTTTGAATTGCCCGCCGCCGCTAAAGACCGGTTTATGTTTGAAATCAGCATAGCCACGCCCAGCGATGCAGCCGTGTTGCAAGAGCTGATGTTCAACCCGCGTTACCACGACACCGACCGCTTAGTGCAAGAAATGCCGGGCGGACAAATCGCCTATTACCAACTGAATGAAGTCGCCGCCAGCATCCAAGCCCACATCCACAGCAGTGACAAACTCAAAGCCTACGCCTTGGCCTTATGGCAAGCCTCGCACAATCCCGCCAAATTCGGCATCCGCTTGGCTGATGTCGATATGGCGGAATTGATCCAAGCGGGAGCCAGCCCGCGCGGCATGAGTTTTTTTCTCCGCGCCGCCAAAACCCGCGCTTGGTTGGAAGGCCGCGACAATTTGTTGCCGGAAGATTTACAGGCCGTGTATGCCGTGACGATGGCGCACCGGATATTTTTCAGCCCCTTGTACGCTTATCGCAAAGAGGAACTGATGCCGCAATTGATAAAAGGGATTTTGGCGCAGATTGCTGCGCCGTGAATGTACAGACAGGCTCGTTCCCAAGGCTCCAGTTTGACTGGCCATAAGTTAAGCAACACAGCCGTTCGTGCTGAGCTTGTCGAAGCATGAATGGCTGTGTTGCGAGGCTCGGATTTTTCCGCCCACCCTTCGACAGGCTCAGGGCGAACGGAAAAATCCTTCACTTAATAATATTGAAGCTCTAGCGTCACACGAGTATCACGAGTGTAAAACATGAACACCACTATAGAAAATCAACTAAACGCCGTATTCGACCTCACCGCCTTACGCTTAGCCATCGCAGCCTACGCAGGCTTAGGCTTGTTCGTGGTGCTAATCGCCGAAGGCTTGGACAACCAAGAACCCGCGCCCTATGCCGCCTATTATGTCGGGGCGATTAACGAAGCCATCAGCCCAAAATTTTGGGATTTGCTCAGCGACACCAGCTTATTGCTGCTCTGCCTAAGCCTACCCGCCGCGTATTTGTCCCGACAACACGCCGCTTTATTAACACCTGCAAAATACTTATGCCGCCTCAATAATCGGCTGTTTTTATTGGCGTTTACCTTAGGTGCGACCGCTTGGGGGATTTTGTTGGCGCAAATTATCCTGCGCTTGGCAAATGGCGCGTATCCCGCCGCTTGGGGTGATTTGTTTTTTAATGCGCCGGCTTTTTTAATCCTAATCTTTTTGCCCTCGCTCAACAGCTTGTGGTGGTGCGCCGCACAAGCCGTGGCGCAGCCGGACAGTGCTGCCTTGCAATGGCTGTTTGAAAAATTGGGCAAATACACTTGGCCTGTGTATGGCGTGTTTACGGGCTTAGTGGTGTTTTTGGTGGTTAATCAGCAATGAATTTTGTCCACGAAATACACGAAAAAACACGAAAAATATCAACTGTAGAGATGCTAAAAGTATTCAGCTCGTTCCCAAGCTCCTGCTTCACTGCCATTAAGTTAATGAAATATATTTTAAAATCAGATTTTTAGGAAATCCGTAAAACACCTATCGTAGGGTGCAATAGGCGATAGCCGTATTGCACCGCATGGTGGATTTCAAGCATTCCGGCGCATTACGCTATCGCTAATGCGCCCTACGATATTGTTATCTTTTTGAAATTAAAGGAATAAACCCTTATTTTAAGGCATTGAAGATACGGCTTGCGAACGGGCGTAACGAGAATAGGTGCGTCAAATTCTGATTTTTTCGTGCCTTTCGTGTCTTTCGTGTACAAAACAAATTTCAAAACAAACAAACCATGAACCCAACCCAAATCTTCCAATACCGTTTAAGCACACCCAGCAGCCGCGTGTACCCAGGCGCACATATCGGGCGCAGGGTCAGTAGCGGGCATTTGTTCAAACAGCATGAGCCGCTGCTGGCGCATCCCGATCCTCGGCGCATTGATTTGCGGGCGAGTGTATTGGATGTGTTCGGGCAATATCGAGTGCGGGCTTACCAACAACATAGCTTGATTGATGTGCTATTGCTGGCGGATTTGTCGGCATCTATGAATCAAAACAAAACCTTATTACTGGACTGTCTGGATGCCATCGCCGAATCGGCTTTCAGCTATGGCGACCGTTTTAGTTTTATCGGCTGTGGCAGTGAAGCCATGCCCCGTTATCAGCTCAAGCATTGCCAACAAGCGGGCGCACTCCGCAGCTTTAGCCTGCAATTGCAAGCCGCCCGTTTCACACCGCAGAACCCGCATTGGCAATCAGCTCTGCCGTATTTGCCCAACCGCCCGTCTTTGATATTTTTACTGTCCGATTTTTATTTTGATTTGGCTAGCCTTGCGCCTATCTTGCCGCAGTTGCGCCAGCACGATGTCATTCCGCTAGTCGTCTGGCAAACAGGCGATTATGAAAACCTGCCAGAATGGGGCTTGGTCAATTTTCAAGATAGCGAAAGCCGTAACACGCGCACAATGTTCATGCGTCCGGCGTTGCGGCGAAAAATTGTGCAGAATTTCCAAAAACGGCGACAACATCTGCAAAGTTTTTTCCGTGGCTATGGCTGTGAGCCGTTGTTTTTGCAAGATGACTTTAACGCCGCGCAGCTGCAGGCGTATTTTTCACAGAGGGCGGCATGAAACAGCGATTGTCCACGAATAACACGAAAATCACGAAAATATTCAAATTGATACGAAATTACCAATATGGCATGTTACAGTCATTTCGTGTTTTTAGTGTTTTTCGTGGACTATTGTTGTTAAAGGATAATTATTTCAAAAGCGGTGCATTAGTCGTCTTGTCATTGTGCTTGCTAGCGTGTAGCAATGCGCCTGATACCGCCGTGAGCGAGTTTGAATTTCTCACCCCGCGCCCATTCGGTTACATCAACGGCGATGAAATCCGCCACAAAATCATTATCGAAACCCGCAATGGCGTAAAACTGCAACGCGGCGGCCTGCCCAAACGGGGCGCGGTCAACCGTTGGCTGAATTTAAAAACTATCGCGGTCAACGAAACCAAAATCAGCGGCGGTTTCCGTTATGCAATTGATTTGGTTTACCAAGCCTTTTACGCGCCGCTGGAAGTGAAAATGCTCACCATCCCCAGCTTTGATTTGCCCTTGGCGCAAGGCGGCAATAACGCCAGCCAAACCGTACCCGCTTGGCATTTCACCTTATCGCCGTTGCGCGAGTTGTCGATAAGAAAAGACGAATCAGGCCAGTACATGCGCCCCGATGCCGCGCCGCCGTTGCTCGATAATGCGGGCGTAGTTTATGGTTTGTGGGCGGCAATTGCCGTTACGCTTTGCAGCGCGGGCGGTTTAGCTTATCTCTACGGCTATTTGCCAGGCTTGCCGAAACGCCGCGTGTTTAAACGGGTTACGAAAAAACTCGCCAGTTTGTCGGACACGCAAATGGTGGAAGCCTTGACCGTATTTCACCAAGCTTTAAACACGGTCAATGGTGCGCCCTTATTCCAACATCAATTGGCGGATTTTTACCAACGCCATCCGTCTTTTCAAACCGTTGACGCGCAACTGCGGTGGTTTTTCCAAACCTCAAACCAGTGTTTTTTCAGCGATACTGCGAAAAACCAGCCCGAAACACTCCCTAATTTACGCAAACTGTGCGCGGCTTGTTTGGCTAAAGAACGGGGTTGGAGATGACAATGGCTGTGGATACGCCGTGGTGGCTGGCGGCTTTGCTGCTGACTGTATTGCCGTTGTTCAATAGCGGCATCCAGCCCAGCACTTACCCGCACTTGCAGATGCTGCCTATCGATCCACTGTCGCAAGCCATTTCTATCTCGTTGCGGCTTTGCGCGATGGCGACGATTGCCGCCTTGGTGTTGGGCTTGGCGGGTCTGCACCAAACCGAACAAAGCCGCGAGCGCATCGGCTATGGCGCGAACATCGTTTTGCTCTTAGACCGTAGCAACAGCATGGACAACACCTTTGCCGGTAAAACGCCGGATGGTGCGAACGAATCCAAAGCCACGGCGGCGCGGCGCTTGTTAAGCGATTTTGTCGAACAACGCCCGCACGATTTGCTGGGCATAGCCGAATACAGCACCGCGCCGCTGTTTGTGTTGCCGCTGACTGACAACAAAGCGGCGATACACGCAGCAATCAACGCCACCGCCACGCCCGCTTTGGCGTACACCCATGTCAGCAAAGGTTTGAGCATGGCCTTGGATTTATTTAAAGACCAACCCTTGAGCGGTTCTCGGATTGTCTTGCTAGTGTCCGATGGCGCGGCGGCGATAGACCCGGACAGCGAATTGCAACTGCGTGTCGCTTTCAAGCGGCAAAACATCCGTTTGTACTGGCTGTTTTTACGCACCGCCAACAGCCCCGGCATTTTTGATAAACCACAAGACCCACGCGACGACAACGCTGGCGCGATGCCGGAGCATTACCTGCATTTGTTTTTTTCCAGCCTGAACATTCCGTATCAAGCCTACCAAGCCGAAAGCCCCGATGCCATGCAGCAAGCCATCGCCGACATCAATCGTTTGGAACACGCGCCGCTGCATTACCGCGAGCGCATCCCCAAACGCGATTTGTCGGGCGATTGTTATTTATGGGCGACAGGCTTGTTGGTGGTGTTGCTGGCGGTGAAATTTTTTGAGGTGAAACGATGAGCAAAGTATGGGGGGTATGGGGAGTGTTGCTTTTGGGTACGGCGGCAATGCTGGTGCAAATCTGGACGCTGGTCGGCATCAGCCACAGCAATCAAGTCATTACCGACATGACAGCAGGAAAAGACGTGCCGCTGGATAAAATCGTCAACGCCGCGCCGGAAGTGCGCTTGGCGCGGGCGATGGTGTTCAAAAAGCAACAGCGCTATGACGAAGCCTTAGCGACGTTGAATTTGATTTTAGACACCCCCGATCCGGCTTTGCAGGCGAAAGTCCGTTACAACTTAGGCAATATTTATCTGCATTTAGCGGTGGTCAAAACCGAAGCGATGGCGATCAACGAAGCCATGCCTTTGGTGGCCTTGGCAAAACAAGCCTACCGTCAAGCCTTGGCTTTGGACAGCCAGTTTTGGGATGCCAAATATAACCTGGAAGTCGCCATGCGCTTGTTGCCGGAAATGGACAAGATCAGTAATACAGAGGATAGTCCGGTTAATCAGAAATCACAGCTGTGGACGACAGTGCCGGGGTTTCCTAGGGGGTTGCCTTAAATCTCATAGTATTCATGTTTTGACGAGTCGTAGGGGCGAATTCATTCGCCCTGTGCGGATAAATCCGCACCTACACAAAAATCATTACTGGCATTTCAAAATTGACTGAATAGTAGGCTCTGACTTCCTTTTACGAAATTCACGAATCTGGAGTGTAGAAAGGGGAGCAATAGATGCCAATGAAGGTATTTACGATGTAACAATATCTTCAATGCGGCTTTCTTTGCTGTGCCAAACGCGGATGATGAAAACTGCATCGTTATCGTAGATGTAACGTAAAACATAAGCCCCCGCCCCAAAGGGTGCGGTCACTTCCCGGCGCGGCGTTCCGTCATTCATCGGTCGCCCAAGCTGGGGAAATTCGGCAAGTCGGTCAGCGGCTTCTAGGATGGTCTGGCCTGCGCGTTGTGCTGCATTGGGATTTTTTTCTGCAAGGAAAAGGCGGAGCCGAAGAAGGTCGTCAAGCGCTTCGGGTAGCCAAATTACTTGGGACACGGCAATTCGTTGTCACCGCCCCAGGAATCTAGCCATTCTGCAACCGATGAATGCTGAACGGCATGGCCTGATTGTTGGTAATTTTGCCAGCGTTGGCTATCTTCGGCTTTTTCGCGTTCGTAAGCCTCTTCCCGCGCGACGTACTCTTCAATCGCTGTGTTCACTAACCAGTGCGGGCTACGGGATTTGAGCGTACTTAAGGCGGTCAATCTTGTGAGCAGGGATTCATCGAGTTTGATGGCGCTCTTGGTTTGGGGGATTGCTTGCATGTAAAGCACCTCTTGCGACTTTCAATCATTTTACGGGTTTTAGGCTGTGCCTTAGTGTAACGCCACCCAAAAGAATATTCCAATTTACAGCCATTTAAGCGCTCTATGATTCCAAATATCGCCAAAAACTACCGCTTCTGGCTATTAAGCCTAGCCCTGCTCGCCATGCTGGTCGCCTTCATCTGCCCGACCCAAAACCAGCCGCGCCCTATCTATAACTACACGTTCATCATCGACATCACCCGCAGCATGAACGCCGCCGATTACCAATTGGACGGGCAAGCAGTCAGCCGATTGGATTACGTCAAACACAGCTTGCGCGGCCTGTTGGCGAAACTGCCTTGTCAATCGAAAGTCGGTTTAGGCTTGTTCACGGAACGGCGTTCGACTTTATTGTTCGAGCCGATAGAAGTCTGCAAGGGCTTTAATGAAATTGATACCGCCTTGGCGCAAGTTGATTGGCGTATGGCGTGGGCGGCTGACAGCCGTATCGCCAGCGGTTTGTTGAACACCTTGCAGATGCTGGAAAAACTCGATACCCACGTTATTTTCATCACCGATGGTCAAGAAGCCCCGCCCGTAAACCCGCGTTACCGTAGCGATTTTGCCGCCGTCAAAGGTAGAGCCAAAGGCATGGTTATTGGTGCAGGTGGTTTACAAGCCGTGCCTATCCCAAAATTCAATAACAAAGGCGAACCAGACGGTTTTTACCGCCCCGATGACGTGCCACACCGCTCGACCTTTGGCGAATCGGATTTGAACCCGGAAAAAATCCAAGGCTATAACGCCCGTAATGCGCCGTTTGGGAATGATACCAACGCGGGCAACGAGCATTTGACGGCTTTGCAAGAAAGCTATTTGCAAGCCTTAAGCGCAGAAGCAGGCTTGCGTTATCAGCGCTTGACGGATGTAGAAGCCTTAGCAACGGCCTTGCAAACCCCAGAATTTGCCGGACAAAAAATCGCTGCCGTGGATGTGCGTTGGCAAATGGCTTTAGCGGCCTTAAGTTTAATAACCTGGGTTTATGTCCGGATTATCCGTATCAAAATTAACAATAAGCAATTAAAAAGGAGTGAATTATGAATTTTTACAGCAAGATTATCGTGTTTTGGCTGCTATCGCACTTGGCTTTTGCCACAGAAAAAACGCCCATCCGCATCGGTGTCCAAACCACAGGAACGGTCGCTTGGGAATTGGCGGTGTTACAAACCCTTGAGACTGATTTTGATGTGGTCATCAAAGAGATTGCTAATCCCGATGCCGGCAAAGCGGCCTTGCAATCTGATGATGTGGACGTAATTGTTTCAGATTGGCTATGGGTGGCTCGGCAGCGGGCTAACGGCTCAGATGTTACGTTTTACCCCTACTCCACCACCTCAGGGGCATTGGTTGTCCCCAAAGACAGCCCTATCCACAGCATTAAAGATTTGCTGGGCAAGCGGCTGGGCATTGCAGGTGGCGAGTTGGATAAAAACTGGTTATTGCTGCAAACCTTGGGCAAACAAAAAAATGTGGACTTGAGTGCATCTGTGGACAAAGTCATAGGATCGCCTGTTTCACTCAACGAAAAAATCCGCCAAAACCAGCTTGATGCCGTGCTGACCTACTGGCATTTCGCCGCCCGTTTACAAGCAGAAGGTTATCGGCAAATTATTGACGGCAAAGGCATGTTAAAGGCATTGGGGATTAGCGAAAACGAACCCACTTTAGGATATGTCTTCAAACAAAGCTGGGCAAGGGCAAATAAAACAGCGGTCAACCATTTCTTAAGCGCCAATTTACAAGCCAAAAAGCAATTATGCACTTCGGATGCGGCTTGGAAACAAGTCTTACCATTGACTGGAGCCGAAAATCCCGCAAGCCAAAACAATTTGCGCCAACAGTATTGCGCGGGGAATATTAGCCATTGGGGTGGGCATGAACAGCAAACCATTGAAGAAACTTACACGTTACTACGCCGCTTAAGTGACCACAAACTTACAGGGCCATCTGAAAATCTGCCGGACGGCACATTTTGGACAGTCGATTAGTTTGCTTGCCATGGAAACTCCGACAAATCCAGCTTTACCAATCGGAAGTTTGCAGCAAGAACAGGTATAGCTTCATAAGCCGCTCACTCTGTCCAGGTTTGGTGCAATATAACAATATCAACAAAAATGGCACAAGACCTGCGATAATTTTTTGTAGTGGTTCAAATGACGGAATCAAAACCTTAAGCTCACTGTTGAGTATTTGACAAAGGTGTAGACGAAGTGAATGGTCATTCTGACTTTCAATTTGGAGATTTTTTTTCTAAATTTCTTACCGGATAATACCGATGAAATAAACCGGAATGACACTTAAAAATCGGATATTTGCCGTTTCTTCACTCGCTTCCATAGCTTTTACCGCAAACGTCGGTGCGAAAGCCATTTTTAGAAACTTGTGAAGATACTCATGAGTCTTCACACATCACCATAAACACTTCACAGCTTTGTCCGTCATTTAAATAATAGCCGCGCATTTCTAAAATCCCTTTAGTGATCAAAGAAATAATCACATATAAAGCATCTGGATAAACCGCCAATTCCAAATCAGTCGCAGATGGCGTAGCTGGTGCGTTAGGGTGCGAATGGTAAATCCCAAATAATCCCTCGCCATTCTCGCGCATGGCTTTTAACGCGGCAATTTGTCCGGTAGGGTCGAGCAAAAAACGTTCTCCCGGAAGCTCGGCAATATTTTGGATAGGATAGCAACGGGTCGGCGTACCGGAAACGCCGCCAATCAGTCCACAGATTTCCTGTTCAGGGGAAAGCTGGGCAAGATGCAACAATTGATTGGTTATTTTACGAGGAATACGTATTTCTTCAGTCATTGGAATAGGTTGGCTGCAAATAATTAATCTGCAAAGTTTACCATTTCAACCGCCAAAACATCGACGGTTGTTACCTGTTGTCCATGAAATACACGAAAAGCACGAAAAAACTCACTAATCCTATGTGAGAGAATAAGAGGCAACTTGATTTGCCCCCCCAGCTTTTTTCCGTATGGTAACGCAAGCCGGAAAAGGTTATGTTCCCCGTCCGTTACATAATGTTTTCAATGCCCATAGCAATTTTGAAACCCCACCCCGACGCCAAACCAATGCTTAGGAGCCTTTCGTGCGTTTTCGTGTTTTTCGCTTCGCGCTTTACGGATCGTGGACAAAAGGAAGTCGTGCGTAAGGTCAGCAAATTAACTGATTCAGATCAGTAAAAAAGTATTTACTACACTCTTTTCAAATTATTGGTTGAATCCAACATTTTTCTTTATCTTTCTAATGAGAATTGTTATTATTTACAAAACAACTTCGCCACGGAGATAAATGCAATGTATGTATGTGTTTGTAAAGCTGTCACCGACAAGCAAATAACAGCAGCCATCAATAACGGACTTTGTTCGCGCCGCCAATTGTATGAATGTTTTGGTTTGGGTAGTGATTGTGGCAAATGCAATAAACATGTCAAAGAATTGCTTGACCAAAGCCATACGCACAACCCTATAATGGCACAAGCTGTATCCCAGCCCTTCCTCAACGCTGCTTAAACATTATAGGTATTCGCCATGAAAGGTGACGCAAAAGTTATTGAATTTCTAAACAAAGCTTTAACAAATGAACTGACCGCCATCAACCAGTATTTTTTACATGCGCGAATGTACAAAAACTGGGGCTTTCAAAAACTCAACGAGAAGGAATATCACGAGTCGATTGATGAAATGAAACACGCCGATATGCTAATCGAGCGCATTTTGTTTTTGGAAGGTCTGCCCAATTTACAAAGCCTGGACAAATTGATGATAGGCGAAAATCCGCAAGAAATGCTCGAATGCGACCTGAAATTGGAGTTTATCGCCATTCCCTTGTTGCGCGATGCGGTTGAGTATTGCGAAACCGTCAAAGACTTTGTTTCCCGGGAAATTTTTGAACATATCCTCGAAAATGAAGAAGAACATGTCGATTGGTTGGAAACCCAGTTTGAATTGATCACCCAAGTTGGCATCCAAAACTATTTGCAGTCACAAATGTAGTCTTTTAAGCCCTGAGTCCATAACGTACAAAACCCGGTGGTTCCGGTATAATAACCTCTTTATTTGTCGTGGATTTACGATCCAGTCTACAATTTTAAGGAATAACATGCCCACCATCGTTGTTTGCGCTTTGTACAAATTTATCACCCTCAAAAACTTCCCCACCCTACGCCAACCCCTACTCGATGTCATGGAAGCCCAGCATATTCGTGGCACGTTGTTGCTGGCAAATGAAGGCATCAACGGCACGGTGGCTGGCTCCCGATCTGCAATCGATACATTACTGGCTTGGCTACGCCGTGACCCGCGCCTGGCCGATCTTGATTCCAAAGAATCTTATACCGATACCCTGCCCTTTAACCGCCCGAAAGTTAAGCTAAAAAAAGAAATCGTGACCTTGGGCGTGGAAGGGATAGACCCCAAGCGCGTAGTCGGCACTTACATTAGCCCGAAAGACTGGAACCAGTTGATTTCTGATCCTGAAGTTATCCTGATCGACACCCGCAACGATTACGAATACCAAGTTGGCACGTTTAAAAACGCCATCAATCCGAACACTGAAAGCTTTCGCCAGTTTCCTGAATTCGTCAAAAATCATCTTGATCCGGTTAAACACAAGAAAGTCGCCATGTTTTGCACGGGCGGCATTCGCTGTGAAAAATCCACTGCGTATTTAAAAGAGCAAGGTTTTGAAGAGGTTTATCATTTAAAAGGCGGCATTTTGAAGTATTTGGAAGACGTGCCAATCCAAGAAACCTTATGGCAAGGCGAATGTTTTGTGTTTGACGAGCGCGTTACCGTCAATCACCATCTGGAAAAAGGCGAATACGATCAATGTAATGCCTGCCGAATGCCCATTACCAAAGCTGATAAAGCCAGCGATTTATATCAGCAAGGCGTAAGCTGCCCGCATTGCTCTAGCAAAATCACTGCCGAACAAAAAGCCCGTTTTTCTGAACGTGAAAAGCAAATGGAATTAGCCCGTAAACGAGGGGAAGCGCATATCGGTGCTGATGCCGCCAAAGCTTTGATTGCCAAACGCGAGGCGAAAATGCGTCGTTTGCAAGCCCAAAAAGATAAGCAAGCAGCCGAAGCGGCCTAAACATGGACAAATGTGCTTGGGCTTTGGCGAGTCCTTTGGAAGAGCAATATCACGATAGCGAATGGGGCGTACCCGTACACGATGACCGCTTGCTGTTTGAATTCCTGATTTTGGAAGGTGCACAAGCGGGTTTGAGTTGGTCAACTATCTTGAAAAAACGCGATGGTTATCGGCAAGCTTTCGATCATTTTGATGCCGCGCGTATTGCCCAATATGACGCAGCAAAAATCCAAGAACTGCTGGCAAATCCCGGCATTATCCGTAACCGCTTAAAAGTCCATTCCGCTATCACCAACGCCCAAGCCTTTTTAGCCGCGCAAGCCGAATTTGGCAGTTTTGATGCGTATATTTGGGGATTTGTCGGTCATCAGCCTGTGCAAAACGCCTGGATCACCATGAAAGAAGTTCCCGCCTTTACTGCGCAATCTGACGCAATGAATAAAGATTTGAAAAAACGTGGTTTTAAGTTCGTTGGTAGCACAATTTGCTATGCCTTTATGCAAGCAACGGGGATGGTGAATGACCATTTGGTGAGTTGTTGTCGGTATGAAGCAGTAAAAAATAGTAACTACTCAGCCCGCCCTTGAAAAAGCGTAAGAGATCAAGCAAAGTATAGGCATGGAAAAGCAGCCCGATTTATCAACCCTGACCGAGCAAGAAAAAGACACGCTCATTATCACCCTGTTG